>ERZ778517.2145-NODE-2145-length-12049-cov-4.819076_pt1 | contig 12049 bp, 8 predicted proteins | sample MGYA00510341_ERZ778517 | MGnify/ENA primary metagenome ERZ778517 (study PRJEB29527, sample SAMN07138964) | mouse gut metagenome | material: feces | host: mouse | place: China:Nanjing | collected 2016-01-25 ... | reverse complement strand
CCTACACTAAAGAAGACTTTGACTCGGGGCTGCCCAAGGCCGTCATCACAAAGTCGACGGCGCGAAAACTCTTCGGCACTACCGATGCCGTTGGCCGTGATTTTTCAATCAACTATACGCCCTACACCGTCAGTGCCGTGGTCGAAGACGTGTCGAACCTCGTATCTTACTGTTATGCAGATATATGGGTGCCGTTTACCTCGACCGGCAAGGACAAGTTCCGCTGGTGCGGCTATATGGGCAACCTGAGCATGATAATGCTGGCCAAAGATAAGTCGGATTTCCCAAAAATCCGCGAGGAATACAACCGTCTCTTCGACGAACTCGACAAGGAAGCCGCCATCGACGGATGGTACTTTATCAAGCGCGACCGCCCCTATACCCAGTTCGTGCAGGCCTTTACGCCCTATGTCAACCTCGAGCCGGATATGGACGCCGTCTATCGCGAGAAATTTATCATCTTCCTCATCCTGCTCATAGTTCCGGCCGTCAACCTAAGCTCTATGACCCACAGCCGCCTTGCGCGGCGTCGCGAGGAAATCGGCGTGCGCAGGGCCTTCGGAGCCAAACGCTCCGAGATTATCGGCAACCTTTTTATCGAGAGCCTTGTAATAACCCTAATCGCCGGTGTCATAGGCCTGGCCATGAGTCTTGTAAGCGGCGTGCTGTTCGACGAGCTGATTTTCCGCCCCCAGAATTTCTGCGACGTCTACAAGGTCACATCGACCTCGGTATGGCAGTTGTTCCACTGGTCGACCTTCGGCCTGGCAATGCTCTTCTGCTTTATCCTCAACCTGCTCAGTGCCACCGTGCCTACAATCAGCGCCTCGAGAATCAACATCGTCAACGCCCTTACGGGGAAAGGCTAAAGTTGAATTTTGAATGGGTCAAATAATACCCCCTATGCAGTAAAAAAATGAAAAAAATTTTATCGATATGGCCTTGTAATGGCCTCTTAAGCATGGGAGTCCTCGGAGAGGACGCTCTTATGGTTAACCCCACGATTATTCGTGGGGCCAACAGCTGCAAGGGAACATCAGTCCTCGGAGAGGACGCCTTGTATGTACGTTGCGTCCTCTCCGAGGACACTACAACTGTCTGCATGACTTACCCCACGAATAATCGTGGGGTTAACCACGGAAGCGTCGTCCTCGACGACTTTTTGAGCATTAGTATCCCAGCCGTGACCCTACAAGAAAAAATGAGGGCTTAACCTTTAACCAAAAACGCAACACAATGAAACGCAAATTATTACGCCAAATATGCAATGAGTGGAAGAGCAATGTGTGGCTCGGTCTCGAACTGGTCATCGTCAGTGTGGTGATGTGGTACGTGATTGACTCGCTGTGGTGCATCTACTCTACAAACAACGAGCCTCGCGGCTTCAATACCGACCACTGCTATCTGATTGAATACGACCAGCTTTCTGACAAGTCGCCCGACTACCGCCCCTACGGGAGCCGACAAGAAGAATCCGACGACTTCCTGAGGCTTTTCGACCGCCTCGGTGGCCGGCCCGAAGTCGAGGCTGTGGCTTGCGGCATGAACGCCTATATCTATAACGGCTCTAACAGCGGCACAGACCTCAATATCGACACTCTTACGAGCAGCAGTGCCGGTTTCCTGCTGCGCCGCGTGGTGTCGCCCGAATTTCCAATAGTTTTCCGCATCGAGGGCACTCGAGGCGAGACGCCCGAGCAACTTGCCGAAATATTGCGCAACAATACCAACGCGATGCTTTGCTCCGACAACCTCTACTACAACTACGGCATCGAGCACATGGACGATTTTATCGGACGCCGATTTGCCAACACCGCCCACAACGACAGTGTGTCCCTCGCGGCAGCCTACAAGGTTGTGCGTTATAACGATTACACCACGCAAAACTCCTCGCGCTCGATGATGGAGACTATGCCGCGAAAATACTATGTCTACAATGCCAACGAGCTCATGGTGCGCGTGAAAGATAACATGGACACCAACTTCAAGGAGAACCTGATGCGCGATGCCACCAGCGACCTCCGCTTCGGCAATTTCTATATATCTAACGTCAAGTCGTTCGAGGATATCCGTGCCAACCACCAGTTGACCAGTGCGACAACGACGCGCAATACCTACGTGGTCATGGTGTTCCTGGCCATAAATATCTTCCTGGGACTGTTGGGCACGTTCTGGTTCCGCACCCGGCAGCGCATCCACGAGATTGCCATCCGAATGGCCAACGGTGCCACAAGCACCGACGTGTTCAGGCGTTTTATCGGCGAGGGCGAACTGTTGCTGACCATCGTAACGCCCTTGGCGGTTATTGTCGACGGGCTGCTGACATATTTCGAGTATAATCATTACTACGGCGGCTACTTCGCGCCCGGGCGTTTCGCCGCTTGCGTGCTGCTCACCTACGCCCTGATGGCCCTGATGATACTCCTCGGCACAGTCATACCGGCCTACCGCGCCATGAAGCTGCAGCCGGCAGTGGCATTGAAAGAAGAGTAATCCTGATATGAGGAAACAAAAGGACATAAAAACATAAGTTACAAAAAATTTTTTTGTTCTTTTTGCCTTTTTGTCCTTATGTTTCCTCTTATCAGCGAATTATCTGCAAGTTGTTAGCAAATTATCGATAAAGTTATTAGAACTATGATACGACATATAATGGTAATATTGGTGCTTGCGGCCGCGACGGCCGTAGGCACCTTTGCGCAGACCACGCAAAGCATCACCCTCGAAGAGGCTATCATGCTTGCCCGGACTAACAGCGTCGATGCCGCCGTGGCCCTCAACGAGCTGCGCACGGCCTACTGGAGCTACCGCACCTATCGCGCCGACCTGCTGCCCGAGGTCAATTTCAATGCCACCGTGCCGAGCTACCGCAAGAGCTACAGCACCTACCAGCACGACGACGGCTCGTATTCGTTTGTCCGCAACAACTATATGCAGATGACCGGCGAACTGTCAATCGACCAGAACATATGGCTCACCGGCGGCAAGCTGTCGCTCAACACGTCGCTCGACTTCCTCAAGCAGCTCGAAAATCCGCGCTACAACCGCTTTATGTCGGTGCCGATTGCCCTCACGCTGTCGCAGCCCATATTCGGCGTCAACAGCATCAAGTGGAACCGCCGCATCGAGCCCGTGCGCTATGCCGAGGCCAAGGCATCGTTTATCAGCGCCAGCGAGGACGTAGCCCTCAAAGCAATACAATACTTTTTCAACCTCCTACTGGCAAAAGAGAACGTGGGCATCGCCTCGCAGAACCTTGCCAATGCCCGGAAACTCTACGAGGTGGCCAAGGCCAAGCGCGAGATGGGGCAAATCAGCAAGAACGACCTGCTGCAGCTCGAGCTCAACCTGCTCAACGCGCAGTCAAAGGCCACCGACTGCGAGAGCAACTACCGCTCGTCGATGTTCCAGCTCAGGGCATTCCTCGACCTTGGCGAGGATGTGACGCTCGACCCCGTCGTACCTACCGCAGTGCCGTCTGTGCTGGTGAGCTATCCCGACGTGCTCGAGAAGGCCCATGCCAACAACAGCTTTGCCAAGAACATACGCCGCCGTCAGCTCGAGGCCGACTACGCCGTGGCAAAGGCCAAGGGCGACCAGCGCGAAATCACCCTCTTCGCACAGGTGGGCTACACGGGCACTGCCGACCGCTTCGGCCCGGCATACGACCGCCTCAAAGACAACCAGATAGTCGAAATCGGCTTCAAAATACCCATACTCGACTGGGGCAAGCGCCGTGGCAAGGTAAAGGTGAGCGAGAGCAACCGCGAGGTCGTGCAGAGCCGACTGCGTAAGGAACAAATGGACTTCGACCAGAATATATTTATCCTCTGCGAGCGATTTAACAACCAGCAGCAGCAGTTGGCCATATCGCTCCGCGCCGACACCATCGCCCAACGCCGCTACGACACCAATGTAGAAACCTTCCTGATTGGCAAGATTTCGACCCTCGACCTCAACGACTCGCAGGTGAGCAAAGACCAAAGCCGCCAGGACTATATCAACCAGCTATATCTCTACTGGAACTATTACTACCAACTGCGCAGCGTGGCCCTGTGGGACTTCGTGACCAACAAGGATATAGACGCCGATATCGAGAAAATTGTAAAACGATAGTCGTGAGTGTTGAGTTTTTGATTATTTTTGTACTATGATACTGATTGTCGATGATGATGCTGCCGTTCGCCTGTCGCTCAAGCTGATGCTCAGACGCGAAGGTTACGAGACCCGCGAGGCTTCGTCGCCCGGCGAGGCAATGGAGATTGTGCGCGCCGCCTCGCCCGAGCTGATAATCCTCGATATGAACTTCTCGCGCGTCACCACCGGGCAGGAGGGGCTGCACCTGCTGCGCCAAATCAAGATTTTCCGCCCCTCGGTGCCCGTAATCCTCATGACCGCCTGGGGCAGCATACCCCTCGCCGTTGAGGGCATACATGCCGGGGCGTTCGACTTCATCACCAAGCCTTGGGATAACCAGGCCCTGCTGCGCCGAATAGGCGTGGCCCTCGAGCTAAACTCCCCGGCCGAGGGTGGCGACGAGAGCGCCGACTTCGACCGCTCGTTTATCATCGGGCGTTCGGCCGGGCTGCTCAACGTGCTCGACACCGTGAAGCGCATCGCCGCCACCGATGCCCCGGTGCTGATTATGGGCGAGAACGGCACCGGCAAGGAGCTAATCGCCGAGGCAATACACCGCAATTCGCGACGCCGCCCGGGGCCGATGGTCAAGGTAAACCTCGGCGGCATACCGTCGTCGCTGTTCGAGAGCGAGATGTTCGGCCACCGCAAGGGGGCTTTTACAGGTGCAATAACCGACCGCGACGGGCGTTTTGCCCTTGCCGACGGCGGCACGATTTTCCTCGACGAAATCGGTGAGCTCGACCTCAACTGCCAGGTGAAGCTGCTGCGCGTACTCCAGGAACATACCTACGAACGTCTCGGCGACTCGGCCCCGCGCACTACCGACGTGCGTGCCGTATGCGCCACAAATGCCGACCTGCCGTCGATGGTGGCGGCACGTACTTTCCGCGAGGACCTTTACTACCGCATCAACCTGATTACCGTCACGCTTCCGCCCCTTCGCGACCGTGTCGACGACATACCGCTGCTTGTCGACCACTTCGTGGGGCGTCATTGCGAGGCCACGGGGCGTCAGCGACCGGCGATTGCGCCCGATGCGATGGACTTCCTCAAAACGCTGCCATATCCGGGCAATATACGCGAGCTCAAGAACCTGGTCGAGCGCACGCTCTTGGTGACTCCGCGCGAGTCGCTGACTGCCGCCGACTTCCGTGGGCAGTACGACGGCCCGGCGGCAGTGAGCCGCCCGGCCGCGTCGAGCCTCGAGAGCAAGGAACGACAGTCAATCGAGACCGCCCTCGCCCAGACCGGGGGCAACCTTACCCGTGCCGCCGGGCTGCTGGGCATAAGCCGCCAGGCACTCTACAGGCGCATGGAGAAATACGAGATTACCCCATGAGGATAAAGTGGATTTTCTATATTATCCTCATGCTGCTTGCGGCCTCGGTTGTGACCATCTTGCAACTGCCGCCCGAGAGCGACCCCGAGCTGTTCTATATCGGCCTGGGCACCACGGTGTTGGCAATAATACTGTTGGTGGTCTTCTATGCCTCGGTAATGAAGCCTATTCGCAGCATCACGAATGGTTCTGACCTGCTGCGCGCGCAGGACTTCAGCAGCCGCCTGGCGCACGTAAACCAGCACGAGGCCGACAAGATTGTAGACATGTTCAACGCCATGATGACGGCCCTCAAAGAAGAACGTGTCGCCCTGCAGGAGCAAAACCACTTCCTCGACCTGCTCATCGCCGTGTCGCCCATGGGCATAATGATACTCGACGACCGCGACAAAATCGTGACAGCCAACAATACGGCAGCTTCGTTCCTCGGTTTTAGAGATGCGGGCGACGTGTGCGGCAAGCCGCTCGGCTCTATCGACTCGCAGCTCGGCCATGCCCTGGCCGCCATAGCCCAAGGCGAGAACATCACCATACGGCTCAACGACTCGATGATTTACCGCTGTTCGCGCCTACAGTTTATGGACAAGGGCTTTGCCCACCCCTTCATACTAATCGAGAAGCTCACCGACGATATCATGCTGGCCGAGAAGAAGAGCTACGAAAAGGTAATCCGGGTCATATCGCACGAGGTCAACAACTCGATGGCCGGCGTGAAGTCGCTGCTTTCTGTCGCCGCCCAGATTGTGCGTGACAATGCCGGTGCCGATGCCGACGTGGCCGGCATAATGAATATATGCGAGGAGCGGTGCACCGCGCTCAGCCGTTTTATCACATCGTATGCCGACGTGGTCAAAATCCCCGACGTAAATATCAGCGAGGCCGACCTCAACGAACTGGTGACGAAGTGGCGCGTGATGCTCGAGAGCCTTTGTGCAGGGCGAAATATTCGTTTCGAACTCGATTTGTGCCCCGGCAGCCTGCCGGTGATGATTGACCCCGTGCTCTTCGAGCAGGTGCTGATAAATATAGTCAAAAACTCGGCCGAAAGCATAGCCGACAACGATGGCCGGATAAAGATTGAGACCTCGCGCCGCCCGACGACCATAACCATTGTCGACAACGGCGCCGGGATTAGCAACGAGGCCGCCGACAAGCTCTTCAGCCCCTTCTTTTCGACCAAGCCCAACGGCCACGGCATCGGCCTGCTCTTTATCAGCGAGGTGCTCCACAAGCACAAATGCCGCTTCGCCCTCTCCACCGACCCCGACTCCCTCACCCGGTTCAGAATTAGCTTCTGACATAGTCCCCCGGTGCTGAAAAGAAGCACAAAAGGACAAAAAACAAAAAAGCGCATGTAAAAACTTTATTAACACTAATATTGTTTTAATAAAAATTTTTAGTCTTATGCAAGCACGAGGTCTGACAATTATATTACTGATTTTTTTGGCATGACTCTAAATGCCCGTGCCAGTGGCGTGGCAGACTCCGATACGCTTGCAAGCGACACGGCGCAGGTCAGACTTAAAGAAGTCCTCGTCACAGGGAGCACCGTGCGACATCACGGGCAGCAGGATACATACCAGGTCACCAAAGCCATGCGCGAAGGTGTCTCAGATGCCGGCGAACTGTTGGGCAAACTGAACGGCGTAACATTCAACCCCCTCAGCGGCGAACTGAAATATCTGTCGTCCAAGAATATTATTATATTGGTCGACAGCGTGCCCAAGGATGAAGAGTATATCAAGCGCCTGCGCCCATACCGCTTCGACCACATCACCATAGTGAACAACCCCTCGGGGGAGTATGCCGCGTACGACGCCCTAATCAACCTGCACACCAGGCCGGAATACGAGGGCTACGAGGGCAACGTGTGGTCGACAATCGGCGTCAAACCGGGCGGTCGCAACGGCAAGGGGAAGGACATATCGAAGTCAATCAGCGAGGCCGATTTTACATACACGCACAACAAACTCACATTAGCGGCAATCGCCAACTATCAGTGGACGCACGACGGCTTTTCCAATTATTACACTAAGGACTACAAGCTCAACGGCGTGACCGAAACCACGCTCGAACGGCCCCAGCGCTCGCCTGCGAACCAAAATAGTACCAATTTTGGCACCGTTGACCTGTCGGGCGATTACGACATCGACGAGCACAACTCGGTTTCACTACTTTGGAGAATAAGCCCCCGGGCGAGCAACGGCTCAGAGGACCAGACCCTGCTCCGCTCGGTAAACGGCCAGCGGCCCGACACGGTAAGATATTCGAGCGACACCCGGTACAAGAACTTCCTCACCAATAACATAGGCATCTATTATCGAGGGTCGTTCGGCCTGTGGAAAATTAATGCCACCGCGACATACAACATCACCACCAGCGACATGTTTTCGAGCCTTTCACGCTCGTCGGGTTACTCGATGACAGACAACCGCCACAACAAATCAGAATATTTCTGGGGCGGGGCAAACATATCGAGGTCGACAAGCAATCAGAAATGGCACTTCGGACTGTCGGGCTACACCTCTGCCATCAATATCTCCATGCACCGCATGGGCTCGGGCGAGCTACTTAGCAGCAACAAGGTGTTGAACGCCATTGTTATAAGCTCAGCCCAGTACTACGCATCACCCAAGCTTGCAATGGGAGTAAACGTCGGTTTCAGCATCGACAAGAACTCTACGATGGGGAAGTCTGATACCCACGTGTCGCCACGCATCGCGGCGTGGGCTGCATACTATCCGTCTGACAAGATTGTGGCCAGGCTAAACTACATCACATGGTCTGTATCGCCGCTGCTCGGCCAGTTGCAATCGTACGGCCAGTTTCAGGACTCGCTCGTCTACCGTGGCGGCAACCCCTGGCTCAAGCCGTCGGTAAACCATAACGTATCTCTGACCCTGTCGCTGTTCAAATGCCTCACCCTCAAAGGCGAATACACGACCCAGCACAACTACATCTTCGAGCTCGCCGACGCGGCATACGGCCCACGCCCCGACAATGTCACAGGCCCGTATGTCACCTACAGCTACGCGAACGGCAAGAGGGACATGTGGTCGGCAAACATCAATTTCGAAAAAGAATTTGGCAAGCACTGGGCGGTTTCGGCCGAGGCTTCGCTCAGGCACCTCAGGGCGTCCTACGGTTCACAAAGTGTCCGCCACACCTATCCTGAATACAGTTGCTTCGTCCAATACAAGAACCCACGTCATGATTTCATAATACAGCTCACGTCGGCTTTGAGCGGCAATGTGTTGCTAAACCCCCAGGAATATGGCTGGGGGTATGAAGACGAACTCAATATTGGCTTTTTGAAAAACTTCTTTTCGAAGCGTTTGCAGATTTCGGGGTATTACGTAATACCCGTGCATATAACCAAGGGCGTGAAATGGTCAAAATTAGAGTCGCAGGCTCTGGACATCACCAGGTGGACGGACTATAACAAGAGGGCCAACAACTACTTTCACATAAATATAACGTATCGCTTCCAGGGTGGTAAGAGCGTGAAAAAATATGACCACCAAATCAACGATATCAGATAAACGATTGAAACAACATACATATACATAGGGTTCGTTGCCGAAAGGAAACACCTATTATTATTTTGTCCCTTCTGACTTTTTGTCCTTGTTTCTCCTTTTACCCCCGGAGTGCCAAGTTGCCAAAATGTGTAAATTCTCACATTTTTACATGTTAATTTGTGATTGTTCCCACATTTTATTAACTTCGCGAAAAAGTTGTAAAAGTATGGACTTAGACCGCGACATAATATCCAAGCTCCTGTTGTGGAAGGACTCGAAAGCCCGGAAACCATTGATTATACAAGGAGCCAGACAGATAGGCAAAACATGGGTGATGAAAGAATTTGGCCATAAGCATTACCGCCACACTGCCTATTTTAATTTCGACGCATCTAATGAGCTGATTGCCGAGTTTGAAAAGACCAAAGAACCCTCGCGACTCATAAAGATACTACAGGCATACACACCCGAACCCATAGTGCCTGACGAAACGCTTATCATATTTGACGAGATACAGCAGTGCAACCGGGCACTCAACAGCCTCAAATATTTCTGCGAGGACGCACCCCAATACCATGTGATGGCGGCCGGGTCGCTGTTGGGAGTATCGCTCAACCACGGCGACTCTTTCCCGGTGGGCAAGGTAGACTTTGTCAAGATGTACCCATTGAGTTTCCGCGAGTTCCTACAGGCTGATAACCCCATGATATGCCGCGCACTCGACGAATGTGACGATTTTACCCAGCTCCCCGCTACAATCATCAACCAGTGCCGCGAATCATACATACGCTACAGCATATGCGGCGGACTGCCTCGCCCGGCAGTGGATATGCTCGAACAGGCAGGCTTGGAGACCGTAGAAAAAGACCAGCGCGACATTCTCACGGCCTATGCCCTCGACTTCGCCAAACACGCACCCGGTGTTGAAATACCGCGTATCACCAACGTCTGGAACTCTATTCCCTCACAACTCGCCCGCGAAAATCGAAAGTTTGTCTACAAACTCGTCAAGCCCGGAGCAAGGGCACGAGAATACGAAGACGCCCTGCTGTGGCTCCAACAAGCCGGATTGATATACAAGGTATTGTGTTGTTCGAAACCAGGTATACCACTCAGTGCCTACGACGACCTGTCGGCATTCAAAATCTACCTCTTCGACACAGCCTTGCTCCGAGTTTTAGCGCAGATACCTGCCGAAATATTTACCAATCCCAACCCTATGTTTGCCGAGTTCAAGGGTGCCATGGCCGAGAATGCGGTGCTACAGTCATTAATCATGCAGTTCGACGTAATGCCGCGCTACTGGGTATCGTCGGGCACTGCCGAAGTAGACTTCTTGGTACAATCGTCACTTGATATCGTGCCGGTCGAAGTAAAGAGCGGCACAAACACCTCGGGCCGTAGCCTATCAGTTTACATTGGCAAATATGAACCAAGCAGGGCCATTGTATATTCCGACACCCCTACCGTACGTATCGACAAAATAATACACATACCCATATTCCTGGCAGACTGGACCAAAAGAATTTATTACTGACATGTCGCGCTTCGCCAGATGCCAAGTTGCCAAAATGTGTAAATTCTCACATTTTTGCATGTTAATATGTAATTATCTCCACATTTCGGCAGCTTAGACATATATCAAATGCGCCCGGGCGGTTGGTTGCCCGGGCGCATTGTTGTGTCAGTTATGTAATTGTTATTTCGTCTCGAGGGTGCAGATGCTGACGCGGTTCCAGCTCTCTTCTTCGAACATGTGTCCGATACCCTGACCTTCGGCCTCTATACGGTCAGCCGAAATCTTGTAGCGTTTAACGAGGGCGTCTTTCACAGCCTCGGCGCGGTTCTTAGCCAGTTTGATGTTGAAGTCGAGGTTACCGTCCTGAGAAGCATAGCCCTTGATGATGACTTTCGAATTGGGGTGATTTTTCATATAGTCGGCAATCATGGTCACGTTGGGCATCTGGTCGGCAGTGATAGCCGAAGAACCGATACGGAAGAAGACGAAGCGCACAGAGTTGTACTCGTTGTTGACTTCCTTAACAACCTTCGGAGCCTGGTTGCGGCATGAGTCGAGCTGCTCGGCGAGGGCGTCGGCCTTGGCCTGCCAACGGTCGGCGTTAGCAACGCTGGCATCGAGCGAACCACGGAGTTCGTTGATTTGTGCATTGAGGGCATCGACCTGTGATGCGTCGTAGGGGCGCACGCAGGGGAAACCGTCGCCAAAGCGGTAGCTTACGCTGGCAAGGAGGTTAAAGGAGGCCTTGTTGACATCGTAGCCGGTGACACTCTGCTCGAAGTCGCCGTTCATGTTCCATACAATCGACGGCTTGACAGCAACTGTAAGGTGCTCGGTGACGTTGAAGTTGAAATTGAGGCCGACCTTGGTTGCGAAGTAGTTCCAGTCGCTGAGACCGTCGGATTTGGCATAATAGTCATGACCCCAGCCGGCACCGACGAGGGCCTCGATAGTAAAGGGTCGCACGCCGCAAGGATAACCGCCGAAGAGGTTGAAGAGGTCGGCAGTGCCGTAGAGGCCGACGTATGACTGGTCAAACGCTGTGCTCGAATGGGCATAGCCCTTCCACGACGAGGTGTTTACTGCAAACAAACCCTCGACACCGGCACCGAAGACGGGTGTAATCTGTTTGCCGATGTGCAGGCCGGCGGCGCCGCGCATCGAGCCGAAAAATGCGTTGTGGGTCATGGGGGTGGTGACACCGCCGTCGAGACCGATGCTGATGTTATCAAAGAATGAGGGTGACTCTACCACCTGGGCGGTGGCGGCTGTTGTCAGCGACGCAAGGGCCACTGCAGCGAGTAATGTCTTCTTCATAATATGAAATTTTTTGAGTTTCTATTTTTGTCGAAACGTGTATTTCTCTCGTGCCGTCATTTGTGGCACTTCACCTATCACAACAATGCGCAGCACACGAAAGTTCAATTTTAAAATGTATTTTGACACTTCTCCTATATTATTTTGCTTCTTTCGACGTTATAGATTATAAGCTGAGATAAATCGTCGGAGACGATGCTTTTGTGGTTAACC
>ERZ778517.2135-NODE-2135-length-12180-cov-3.391093_pt1 | contig 12180 bp, 10 predicted proteins | sample MGYA00510341_ERZ778517 | MGnify/ENA primary metagenome ERZ778517 (study PRJEB29527, sample SAMN07138964) | mouse gut metagenome | material: feces | host: mouse | place: China:Nanjing | collected 2016-01-25 ... | reverse complement strand
AAGGAGGCGGCGGCTTTTCTTGAGAAGCTGGTCATTGCGGGGTACAACATTTTTATCAGCGGCGGGACAGGCTCTGGAAAAACGACGTTTCTGAATGCACTGTCACACTATATTCCAAAGACAGAACGTGTTATTACAATAGAGGACTCTGCGGAATTACAGTTACAGGACATTCCGAATCTGGTGCGGCTCGAGACGAGGAATGCCAACATGGACGGCGCAAAAGAGATTACGATACGGGATTTGATCAAGTCCTGTCTGCGTATGCGGCCTGACCGCATTATTGTCGGCGAAGTGCGTGGCGGCGAGGCAATTGATATGTTACAGGCATTAAACACCGGGCATGACGGGTCGCTCAGCACCGGACATGCCAACTCCTCCATGGATATGCTCGCGCGTCTGGAGACCATGGTGCTGATGGGCATGGAGCTTCCGCTCGCCGCTGTGCGCAGGCAGATTGCTTCTGGCGTGGACATTATCGTGCATCTGGGCAGGCTGCGTGACAGGTCGCGGCGCGTGCTTGAGATTGTGGAGGTGCTGGGCTTTGAGCAGGAGGAGATTATCACACAGGAGTTATACCAGTTTCAGGAGACAGGGGAGGCGGAGGGAAAAGTACTTGGTGTTCTGGCACAGAAAAATGAGCTCTCACATCAAGGCAAGCTCTGCGCCGCGGGTCTCTCATTATGACAAAAAAGGAAGGTAAAGAATATATGAAAAACATGATAAACCGCAGAATAGACGCCAAGGGGCGGCTTCCACCAGAGGCAGACAGAACAGCAGAATTGGAGACAGATTATCAAAGTTATACATTTTCGACACATGAGCTGGTGATGTATTTCTTGTCCGGCGGCTTGTTTATGGCAATGGTTAGCTGGCTGTTTTATGACAGCGTGGCGGCATGGCTTTTATTGATGCCTGTGGTGGCGTATTTTTTGAAGGACAAAGAACGGTTTGCATGTCTCAACCGCAAGCGGAAACTAGAGATTGAATTTCGCGAGGTTATATTAAGCGCCGCGTCGAATCTACAGGCGGGCTACAGCATAGAGAATGCGTTTCAGGAGGCTTACAAGGATATTGTAGTGCTGTACGGCAAGGAGTCTGTGATGGCAAAGGAGTTGCGTCTTATGTTTCGCAAACTGGGCAATAATGAGCCGCTTGAGCGCGCGCTTTTTAACCTTGCAGACAGGAGCGGCGTGCGGGATATCCGCGATTTTGCAGATATTTTTCAGATTGCAAAGCGTGGCGGGGGCGATCTGCGCGGCATTATCACAAACACTGCACAGATTATCGGCGACAAGCAGGAAATCAGGCGTGAGATTGAGACGGTGGTGAGTGAGAAGCGGTTTGAACAGCAGATTATGCGCTATATTCCATTTTTTATTATCTTCTATATCTCGCTGACCACGAAGGGTTATTTTGAGAGCCTGTACCATAATCTGTTTGGGTGGATTTTAATGACGGCTGCCCTCGCTGTCTATATCGTGGCATGCCGGATTTCAGACAGAATACTTCATATCGAAGTATAACGACTTAATTTGCATCTTGCAGATGCAAGATTGTACAGAGGAATACGAAAACAGGCTGCAAACAGAAATAAAAGGAGGTGTACAAAATGGGGGAGAGGCTTGCACAGTGGCTGTACCAGCGGTTAGAGAGCCTGCCAAGAAAATCGGACAAGCTCTTATATAACAGTGCGGTGCGCGAAGATTTGCAGACTTTAGAGCCTGCCGGGAACACCACAATGCGGCAGCGGAAGTATGTCATCAAAAAACTGTCCCTGTGCAGTATGATTGTGGTTTGCGGGGTGGTTTTGTCCGCCGTTTTGTGGATAAAAGACGGAATGGAGACAAAAATTGTGGAGAACCAGATTTCCCGCAACATATATGGTGGTGGTGCAAAGCAAATTTCATTGGTCGCAGAAGATGGAAAAGAACGCTATGATATTCCAGTGACCGTATCAGAGAGAAGCTACTCCGACGAAGAACTGACACAAATGTCAGCAGAAGCGCTGTCCGTCCTTGAGACAGGGATTCTTGGAGAAAATCAAAGTTTTGACCGTATCGAGTACGATATGCATTTGACGGACCGCGTGAGTGGTTATCCATTTACGGTAGAGTGGCGGACAGATGATGCATATATGGATTACACTGGAAAACTTGTGTGCAGTACGCTCGAAGCGCCAGTGTTTGTGAACCTGACTGCGGTACTTTCCTGTGAGAGCTTTGAGACAGAATATGACATCACTGTCAGAATCTACAGCAAAGCCGTGCAGCCCGGCATAGCGGAACAGTTGCAAGCACAAGTGTCAGATGTGGAAGCGCAGAGCCGTTCGGCATACAATATGACACTTCCGTCAGAAATTGGCAACAGGCAGCTTGCGTGGCATTACAAGAGGCGCTACAGGGGGCTTTTGTTTCTGGCAGCGACGCCGCTCATTGCATTGTTTCTATATTACGGAAAGGACAAGGACCTCCACAGGCAGGTAGACGAGCGAAACGAGCAGATGCGCATGGATTATCCTGAGATTGTCAGTGCACTTGCGCTGCTGCTTGGCGCTGGCATGACCGTGCCGAATGCGTGGAATAAAATTGCTAAAGATTACAGGAAACGGCGGGAGGAGAGCGGTGGCAATTCTCATGGCAAACGTTATGCTTACGAGGAGATGCTCATGACAGTCTATGAGATGGAGAGCGGTGTCATGCAGACGACGGCATATGAGCGCTTTGGCCGCCGCTGCCGGCTCCCAAGCTACAATAAACTGGCTGCCATGCTGTCGCAGAATATCAGAAAAGGCGCGGCAAACTTACCGCTCTTGTTAAAGGAGGAAGCAGCAGACGCCTTTGAGGACAGGAAGCACTCCGCCAGAAAGCAGGGGGAGAAGGCAGGCACAAAACTGCTGGTGCCCATGATGATGCTATTAGGTATGACCATGGTCATCATTATGGTGCCGGCGTTTCAAACTTATTTTTAGAGAAAAGAGGAGAACATTATGAGAGATTTAAGAAGTTTTATGAAGGAAGAAGAAGGAATGGGAACTGTTGAGATCGTGTTGATTATTGTCGTGCTGGTGGCATTGGTAGCCATTTTTAAGGACAGTATCAAGTCCCTTGTCGAGAAAATTCTCAAAAAGGTGACAGATAATGCAAACAAGATATAATGCATATCTGACGGTTTACCTTTCACTTATTTTTGGCATAGTCCTGTCGCTGCTCTTCGTTTTGATCGAAGGCGCGGCGGTCGGTGCCACGAGGGCGCAGGCGGAGCTTGTCGCAGATTTGGGGCTGGACTCTGTATTTGCAGAGTACAACCGCGAGCTGTTAGAGCAGTATGAGGTGTTTTTTGTCGATTCTTCGTATGGCGGAAAAACTGGCGGGACAGGAATGGTCGAAAAGCACTTGTCGCAGTATATGAGTTACAACATGGACCCTGAACAGGATTTGTTTCTGGCAGGAGGGACAACATTACTAAAACTTCGCAATCCGTATCTTGAGATTGCGGAGGTGTCCTGCGCCAGCGATGAGAACTGTATGGTTTGGAAGGCGCAGGCAGTCAATTATATGAAGGCGGTCTACGGGGGTGATCTCGTGGCACGCGTTCAAGAACAACTGGATACGGTAAAGAGCAATGGACTGGACAGCAAGGATGCGATGGGTGAGCTTGAGACGCAGAAGCAGGCGTTTGAGGAGGCACTTCATGAGAAGGAAATCGTGGAATACGGCGCGGAGAGCGAGGAGGGATACTCGTATCAGAAAGTGTCGGGTGTGTTTGACAAGCTTGTCGGCGAGGGGCTTCTGGCATGGGTGCTTCCTGATGGCGCGTCGGTGTCCAAGGCGGTGATGGACACAGGACCGTATTTTTCCGCGCGCAGAAAAAATGGAAAGATAAATCAAGGAACTGGTCTGCACGAGGGAGTGGAGCGGCCAGACAGCCTTGTAGATGAATTAATTTACGGGGCATACTTGATGAAGCAATGTGGAAATTACAGAGCGCCCAAAACCCAAGGGCTGCTTCAATACCAAATCGAGTATATTTTATATGGCTATAAGAGTGACGCGGAGAATATCAGGGCTTGTGCCGAGCGGCTGTATGCGCTGAGAGCGGCATCAAATCTCATGGCAGTCTATGCGGATTCTGGCAAAAAGGCAGAAGCAGAGCTGGTGTCGGCAGTCATCTGCACGCTGCTGTTCTCTCCTGAGCTCACCGATCTGCTCACGACGCTAATTCTTGGAGCGTGGGCGTTTGCAGAGGCGGCTGTTGATGTGCGCCTGCTGCTTGACGGCAAAAAAGTTGAGCTCATCAAAAAATCAGGGGACTGGAATATCAGCCTGCTTGATCTTTTTACAGGGAATTTATCTGGCAGCGGCAAAGGAGGGGCTGGCCTGTCATATCAGGACTATCTGAGCATTTTTCTGGGGCTGATGAACCGGGATACGAAGGCGGCTAGAAGCCTTGACATCGTGGAGATGGATTTGAGGCAAACCGCGGGAAATGAACAGTTTCGGATTGACCGCTGTATGGATTACATGAAGGTGAATTTTGGATTTCAGGACGCAGGCGGACATGAGTATGTATTTTATAAAAAAATGTGTTATGGCGATTGACAAGAAACAAAGGAGTAGGCGGATGTTCTTTTGGATGCAGGGAAAGAGAGAAAATCAAATTGCAAAGAATGTGAAGGGAGGTGTCTTGCTCTCCATGAAGCAGCAGGTACGGACTCTGGTTCTGGCATTAAAAAGAATGTCCCCCTGCTTCTTTGGAGAACTTATAAAAAAGACGGAAGGGGCAAGCATGACAGTTGAGGCGTGCCTAGTGCTGCCGCTCTTTCTGTTTGCGTTCTTAAATATTATTTCGGTCGTGGAAGTTTACCGCTTGCAGGGTGCGATGAGCGCCGCCATGCACGACACCGCAAAGCAGATGGCGGTGTATGGTTATGAGTATCAGAAAATAGGCGGCGGAGGGGCAGGAATGGCGGAGTCGCTTGGACTGACCTATCTGGTTGCGGCGGGGAAGGTGCGCGCCAAGTTAGGGACAGCATATCTTGAAAATAGTCCGCTTGCGGGCGGTGCCTCGTCGATATCTTGGCTTCGGTCGTCTGTGATGCAGAAGGAGGATTGCGTTGATTTGGTGGCGGTGTACCAGATTAAACCACCGTCAGCCGTGGTTGGCTGGCGGCAGCGCACGATGTACAACAGAATGCGCACAAGGGCGTGGACGGGTTATGACAATGCTGGCGGCAGCGGCAATCCTTTAGATGAGGAGGAGATTGTTTATATCACACCAGAGGGAAGCGTGTATCACCGTTCGCGCGGCTGTAGTTACTTAAAATTATCAATCGCGGCGGTGGACAAGAGTTATCTTGAGACGCAGAGGAACCATGACGGTGAGAAATATTATCCCTGCGGGGAGTGCGGGGCGTCTGGCGGCAGCGTGGTCTATATTACAGGATATGGCAACCGTTATCATACGACGCTGGGGTGCAGCAGCCTGAAAAGAACCGTCATGGCAGTGCCCATATCCGAGACTGGCGGCAGAGGTGCCTGTAGCAAATGCGGTTAATACAAAGCGCGGATTTTGTGCACAGAAATAGAATAGGAGAATCAAAATGATAAATGCAATGATATACAGACTGATCGTGATTGGAATAGGGATACTGCTCTTTGCAGCGGGAATTATGGATATCAAGAGCAGGCAGATTAGCAGGAAAATGATTGTTTTTATGTTTTTGGCGTGTTGTGCCCTGCTGCCATTTCGAAGATATTTTAGTATTTTGGACACAATTGGCGGATTGGCAATCGGACTTAGTATTATCGGTCTGTCAGTGCTGTCCAAAGAGCAGATTGGAAAAGGTGATGGAATGGTGGTCGCGGCGGTTGGCATCGCATTTGGGGCGCGCAGATGCTTTCTTGTACTCTCCACAGCCTCCTTTGTGATGTGTATGATTGCAGTTGGCGTCCTGCTGTTGAAAAAGGGAGTAAGACAGACAAGGCTTCCGTTTCTGCCGGCATTGTTTGCAGGGTATCTTCTATGTATTGTACTGTGAGGAAACAATATGAAGCGGCATACTTTACGGTGGAGGCTTCCTTAATTCTGCCGGCGGTCATGCTCTTTACGGTCATGATGATATTCCTGGGCTTCTACAGTTATGACAGGTGTGTCATGGAACACAGCGCATACGAGGCGGCGCTGCGCGGGACAAGCAGCCATTATAAGACAGCGCAGGAAGCAGAAGCTGCCGCGCGGACTGCCGCCTCCAGACTGGTCGAGGATAAACTTTTTGCAATGCATGATTTTCAGTATGATGTGGCTGTGGACGCAGGAAGCGTGACTGTGTCGTACCGTTGTGTTGTCAATATGCCCTTTGCCACATGGCTGTGTGAATATGTGCCGGGAATTGATCTGACGCTGGAAATCAGCAGGAGTGCCAAGCGCCTCAGACCCGCAAGAACTATCCGTGACTGCCGGGTGCTGCATGGATTGGTTGCACCTTGAGAACTGAATAAGGCTTTACACTTCGCGATTTAGTACTTTACAGAGAAAAAAGAAGCCGCTACAATAGAGATATGGAAAGGCGGTGAAGGAAAGTGAGTGATTTATATATGCCAAATACGGATTTGCAATATAAGGACGATTTAAGAAAACAACGGGATGACTGGCAGGAAATTATAGAATATCTTGATAACAATGACCCAGAAAAGGCGAAAAAGAAGGCAGAAAAGATATTAAAAAGGATTCATGAAAGTCTTGAGGACTAATACGCCGATTCGCAAATAACTATGCCAGTTATGCAGAATATTTTTTTGAGTATGTATGACAAAAAAAAGGACGTAGCGGGTTACGGCGAGGATTTTTGTCATGAGGAATCAGGAAAATAAGCTAGATATTTGGTATAGCTGCTAAGAAATTGGAATACGAGTGTGACGACCATCTGTTAAATATGGTAAAGAGTGTGAATTACCATAAATTACAAGTGATCAGCGCGCTAAATAACACAGTATAAACAAAATGAATAAATAATTCAAGCGGGGTGTAAAGTCTTATTGAGGTTTTACACCTTTTTATGTACACGGGGCGTCCAAAGGAACAATGTTAGCAGAAGTTGACGTGTGCCCGGCGTGTGAGCAGGAAAGCTAAACCTTCCCTGTTCGATTGCACACGGACGCAGAAAGGAAATTACCTGTTCTATATATTGATTAGCAATTTTGGAGGTTTGGCATGAAAGAGACAATGCCTGAGATCAGCTTCGAGAGGAGCATGAATCACAATTATATGATATTGAGTAGATGCAACTATTTTGGACAAGAGGACAGCGGGGGTATGGATTACCGCACAAAAATGCTGTTGGAAAACCATATACCGGGGCTTTTACCAGTTACGCACAGGCGCATCAATGGGGAGTGCCGATATTACTATGAAATTAATTCACTTCAGTCGCTCGACAGGCTCTATGATAAGAGCGAGATACGGTATGACGAGCTAAGGCGGCTGCAGTCTGGCTGTGTGAGTCTTTTTGACAGATTAGAGGAATACCTGCTCGACGGGACACAGATTATCATGAAATCAGACTTAATCTATATTGATGTGGAAAAGATGGAGCCGTACTTTGTCTGTTATCCTGATTATGAGGGTGATGTGAGATTGTCCTTCATGGAGTTTATTGATGAGCTGCTGACGAGGATTGACCACACAGACGAGCGCGCAGTGATGCTTGGCTATCAGGTCTACCGCTACACCAGAAATCCAAATTATGTCATCAGTGAAATCGGGGCAATGATGGACCATGTACTTGTGGAATTGGTACATAGACAAAGACCTTCTGGACCAAGTGCAGCGCATGAGACGGACAGTTTTTTGTCAGGCTGTGGATACAGCAAGGACAACATAAATGATCATACTACAAGCCAGAACATCCCCGTTTTGTATTTGCAGGAGCATTCTGCAAAAAATAGTTTTGGCAAAAATAGTGAGGAAGAATATATTCATGACAGCGAGGGTCTGTACGAGGATACGACGATTTCAGCAGGGCAGCCTAAGGCTGGAACAAAAAGTATCGGCGATTTGGTTGGCGGGATTTTCTGCATATTTGTATCGCTGTGCGCTGGCGCAATTATTTTGGGTGCGCGCCTGATCCATTCGTTTCAATTAAGTGGAAATAATGAGCTGTACTTATTTTGCGCAATGAGTATGGCGATAGTGGCAGCTATTTTATTTTTATCTTGTTATATGAAAAAAAGAAGGCAGTGTCGGGCATCAACGCCAGCACTGGAGAATGACAGTCAGGAGGAGATGGCATTTTACACTTCTGCGGGAAGAAAAGATACTATCAATAACTATGATATGGATAACTATGATAGAAGCTGCCCACAACCATTAGCCAGTCCTCCGCGCACCGCGCAGTACTCGGACAATTTTCAGAAACATCAAAATGACAGAATGTATGGCAGCAGCGATGCGGGGAGGTACGTTCAAAATAACAGGCAATTTGGCAGCAATGGAGTAAATCATGCATTCGACAGTCAAAATACCAGCCCGAGCAGCGCAAAACCATGCGCTCAGAATGAGACAGTGTATCTGGGTGAGAGCGCTGTGGAGGAGAGGGTGCTGTGCGGCCGTATCAATGGCAGAGAAGTGAACATTTCGCTGGACAGGCTGCCGATGACTGTCGGGAAACTTGCCAACGTGTCAGATTTTGTGATTCAGGACGCTACAGTCAGCAAAATGCATGCGCGCTTTGAGGAGCATGATGGCAAGGTATACCTGTGTGATTTAAATTCAACAAATGGAACGGTTCGGAATGGTGAGCTTTTAGGCGTCAATCAGTCCGTGGCATTGGAGCCGGGAGACCGGCTCCGGTTTGGACGGACTTGTTTTACATACTGTTAATTGTCTCTAATCGCGCCACCACCACAGAAGTGATTTGGAGGTGATTGTAAAGGTGATTTTGCGCTGCCCGCCGTAGTTTGCGCCAATGCCGCGCAGAATGACGGACGCCTTGCCTTTTTTGGTATTGTTGGTGTAGCTGTGCGCATCAATGAGATAATCTGTGCCGTGTACAAGTTCTGTGCCATTGAGGGTAAGTTTGATGTCCTCCGGCGCCAGTGTCACCTCTCTGCCGTTTTGGTAAACTTTAGAGCTGACCTTGAGTTTTGCCGAGTTAATATTTGCGGCAATAATGCGGTAGGTCGTGGACAGTGAGGCATTGCCGGAACCGGCGTATGCACCGATGCCCTTGACAGTTACCCGTATCTTGGTATTGGCATTGATAATATCATTCTTGTCAACTATATCGCCTGCCCTTCTGGTAATCTGTGCGGTATCCGCAGTGGAAACCAGTGTGTCATGAACATAGGTATAAATGACACGCTGGTCATAATCCTTGCCCGCACTCAGTTTTTTGCCATTGGCATCGGTGATGGTCAGGGTGGTTTTGTAGCTGTTTGCTTTCTTTTTATAGGTGACATCTTTTGCTGTAATGGTCAGTTTCTCATTGGCGTCAGACATGTTACCGTCCGTGATGCGCCATGTACCTGTCAGTGTGCCCTTGAAGCTGCCTTTCCCTTTAATGGTCAGTTTCGGGAGTTTGTGCTCAGGCAAATCAGCGCTGGTCACAGTGGTGTTATTTTTATACGACACTGTATAATCTCTGCCCGGAATCAGTGTTATCCCGTTATAGTAAAGAGAAATCTGTGGTTTTGCCCCTCCCTTCATATAGGGGGAAGTAATCTCGGACAAGTCTGTTATCGTGACCGGCTTGGAGGCTGCCTCCTCCGTGGTATAAGTCATGGTCATGCCTTCATGGAGAGTGTTGTCCCCATTAGAAATCTCTTGGGCAGTAATTTTGTATGTTTTTTTCAGCTCGCCGCTGTACGCGTTAATGCCTTTAAAGATGATTGTGGCAGTTCCTGCTTTGGCGGTATTTTTATAAGAGACAACGTAGTCTCCGGTAACGCCGTGGTCTTTGCTTTCCTGCAATACTTTATGGTCTAGGGTCAGTTTTACATTGTTTTGAAGTACGTCTGCTTCGCTGCCTGTGTAGGTTTTGGCAGTAATGCCGTCCACCGCTGCCTTGCTGAGTTTCTGCCCGACAATTTTATAGGTGACGTTCTTAGAGCCTGCATAGGCGCTTCCCTCGACGGCGGTGATTGTGGCGGTAGCAGTTCCGATGGTCTGGTTATTTTGGTAGGTTACAGTGTAATCGCCTGTTTTGCCGCCGTCAGTGCTCCGAACCAGCGGCTTGTTTTTGTAGGTTACATGAAGCTGCTCTGGAACAATACCGCTGCTGCTGGTGACAAGCTCATTTTTGTACGTCTGGTTTGGAATCTTGGCGACAGATACCTTACTGAGCATGGTCTTTTGGCTGATGGTGACATTGACCGTGCGGGTGCCAGTATAATTTTTTGTCCCTTTGATGACAATAGGGTAGACGCCTGCTTTTTTGTATGCGCCCTCTTTCATATAAGGATAGCTGAGCGTGTAGTCGGTCGTCTTAACCAGTTTTTTACCATCGCGGTAGACAGCGGGAGAGGTTTTTTGTACTTTGCCGTTGTATGCTACAGTAAGGTTATCCGCCGTAATATCATGGTCGGTGATAGATTTTGGCAGAATATTGAAGGTAACGGATTCTGTCCCTGCATAATTTCCCTTGCCTTTTACTGTAATCGTTGGCATTTTTTTCGCAGAGGTATTCACGTTCTTGTTATTTTTATAAGAGACGGTGTAATCCTGACCTTGGACAAGCTCAATTAATTCTGTGCTTCCGTCATGGTATGCGATACTGTCGTACACTTGCACCTGCGGCTTGACAGACTTGCCAGTGTAAGTCTGGTCGCCTACAGGAATGACATAGAAGCCTTTTCCCTGCTGCTCAAAATAGGGGTACAGCACGATACCGTTTTGATTGATGCGTGTGTGTTCATCGAACCGTGTTCCCTGACCGTTTTTGTCCGTAAACCAGCCAATAAATAGCTTGTCGGCGGTGCTCTCTATTGTTGGAAAGCTGTCAATGGGTATTGTGCTTCCGATTGCTGTCTGTACTTGCTCCAAGATTTGCGTGTAATCAGCGGACATAAATGTCACGCTGCATTCCGCTACGCGAATGTCATAGCTTGCCGAAAACCTGCCCAGTGCAGCCGTGATGGTTGTGCTGCCTGCGGTGTGTGCAGTCACTTTGCCGCCTTGGACACTTGCCACAGACGGATTTGTACTTGTCCATGTAATCAAGACTTCGTCGGTGGTGTCTTTGGGCTGGTAGTCCGCGGTGAGTGTCAGGTTTTGTCCTGTGTACAACGTGGCAGCAGAGGTCTCTGTCTCCGCGTTAAGATTTTTTAACTGGAAACCGTACAGCGGCGCTTCTACTTTTACTTTGCATTTGGCAGTTTTGCCGTTTTGCGACTGCGCTGTGATCGTGGCTTTCCCGCCGTCAAGTGCCGTTACGACTGCTTTGTGCGTGCTCTTGTCTGGCTTGACGGATACAATCTTAGGATTGGAGGAGATCCAAGTAATCGTCTTGTCATCGGTAGTGTCTGCGGGTTCGATTTTCACAGATAATGTGGCAGCAGCGCTGAAACCAGATGACGGAAGGTTCTCGACAGCGTCTGGCCTGTAGAGATGCAGGCTGGTTTTGTCGAGAGCGATGCTTTTGATGGCCTTCTCTCCGGGCATATTCTGATAGACAGGAATCTTGAACACGAAGCCAGAGTCTAGGCTTCCAGTTCCTGCGTACATGCGCTTGATGGAGGAGGCTTCGCTGGCGGGTGCTTGGACATTCTGCATATATTGGTGGTTGTATAGCCCGTGCGGACTGTTCACATCCACATTAAATTTTTGGAGATAGACAGTGTCCTGTCCCTTTAAAATATAGTTGTTTCCAATCGTTGCGGCGCCGCCGTCGAGCGATTTGTAGCGTGTATTCCAGCCCTTTTGCTTGGCGTAGGTTAAGCCTTTTTGAATCTTCTCTGCGGTTGAGGCGCCATTCACACCCACATTAAAATAATTGTAATAGCCCTCAAATCCTTTATAATTGCCTGAAATCAGTGCGGAATTTCCGCTTCCCTGCTCCTGATATACACGCGAGGCAAGGTGGATAGGACTAAGCTTGCGGCTCTTGCCAATCTCATAAAATGCCTGTGCATAGGTTCTGTTGTCACCGGGAATTTTTCCTTTCATAAATGTATTGTTCAGAAA
>ERZ778517.2131-NODE-2131-length-12208-cov-4.399819_pt1 | contig 12208 bp, 9 predicted proteins | sample MGYA00510341_ERZ778517 | MGnify/ENA primary metagenome ERZ778517 (study PRJEB29527, sample SAMN07138964) | mouse gut metagenome | material: feces | host: mouse | place: China:Nanjing | collected 2016-01-25 ... | reverse complement strand
TACTTACTGCAAAAGGCAGCGGAAACTGAGCCGCTGCCTGAAAAGGAACTTGCGGAGGCTTACCGCCCCCTAACGTTCTCTTAGCTTATAATCTGACAGGGAACACGAAGCATTCCCCGAACCGAACGCATTAGCGCCCGATTTAGACACAGAAGCCCCGGTTCGCAGCGGGGTCTGCAGCATTTTCCATCAGATCATTTCTGCCGTAGGTAAGCCCCGCATACACAGTCTGGGCATTACCCATAACAGGCCCGCTTGCGTCCTGCCCCTCAATCTGCTTATAAGCGCTCAAAAGCTTATCCAGCACCGGGCGCACATGCTCCAGACATTCCGTATCACTGTGCAGAGCCGCCTTCGCCACCTCCCTGTTGATGTAGAGATAGAGCTGCAGGAGATTCCGGGCCACCTCATACTCCATATGCAGAGAATCCATAAGCTCGCACATGCAGCCCTGAATCCTGCGGACAGCGTTTTTCAGTTCCGACCTGTCTCCGGCGGACAGCGCTTCCTCCGCCTCGTCCACATAGAGCAGCGCCATCTCATACAGAATGGTGATAAGCTGCGTCTTATTTGCCTGCGTAATCCGCAGGGTATATTCCTGTTTTAATTCCTTCGTCATTTCGCAAATCTGCCTTTCCAGAAATTTATCACATCATTATCATTTTGATTCGCAAACCCGTGCTTAACGCTATTGTAGCAGCTGCAGCACCTGCGAAGGTCTCTCGTTGGCCTGCGCCAGCATGGAAACCGCCGCCTGGGATATCACCTGCTCCGTGGTGTACTCCGTCATTTCATCCGCCATATCCACATCCATGATACGGGAGTAAGAGGCTGTCATATTCTCATTGGACACCGCCAGGTTATTGATGGTGTGATCCAATCGATTCTGATACGCGCCGAGCCTGCTTCGCGCATCTGACACATAAAGGATTGCGCTCTTGATTGTTCTGTTCGCATCCGCACACTCGTCTGACGTAGTCATTTTCATGTCTTCCATGTTCATCCTGTTCAGAGAGATTTCGGGGATACGAATCCCAAGCTGCTGCCCCTCGTTTGCACCCGTCTGGATGTCCATGCTGCCGATGCCGGTGATATCAATCTTCAAATTCTGTATGGGTTTCATCAGAAGTCCCCCATACGCAGTACCATTCTCCTGCTCGGGCTTCGCCTCCGTGTTAGGCACTGTCGTCTTAGGTCTGTCACATACATATTCTAGCCGAAATCCGGCCGCATTCGTAACGACAATCGTATCCGTACCAGCCGCATCATTGGGCACAATACTCGTAACTTTTGCATCCGACGGAACACCTGTTGTACCAGAGTCCTGCAGTACTTCGGTAAAATTAGCCTTTACAGCATCCTCATTCAATTTCGGCACCCAATTTGTTCCGTCATCTACAAAATCATATGGCACCTCAAAGCCGGGATACATATTCTCTTTGGACAGTTCCAGAGTCATTTCAAAATCCAAAGGTCCCTTCAGCGTAATTTTCGACTTCACGGTATCAAAAACCTCCACGCCCTGCGGGAATTCAGGACCAAGATTGATTGTGACCGCGTCCTTAACAATATTCCCTTTCGCATCATAAATAACATCCAATTGATTAATGGTATATTCTTTCGCCGTCACTTCATCCGAATAATAATCCACCTTGACCATATTGTTATCCGTGTATCCCCGCAGGTCAAAAGTGCCGTCTAACAGCGTCTGCCCATTAAACTGCGTATCCGTAGAAATTCTGGTGATCTCCGCCTTGAGCTGCTTTACTTCCTGCTCCAGCGTCATGCGGTCGCTGGTGGTAAGCGATCCCGTCTCACCCTTAACTGCCAGCTCGTTCATTCTCTGCAGCATTTCATGCACTTCCGTCAGCGCACCGTCCGCCGTCTCAATAACGGAGATGCCGTTCTGGGAGCTCTGGGTCGCCGTGCCGATTCCCGTAATCTGCGTATTCATCCTTCTGCCGATAGCATAACCCGAAGGGTTATCCTTTGACGCCGTCACCTTCAAACCGGAAGAAAGGCGCTGCAAAGATTTGGATACCTTACTGTCCGATGCATTTAATGCATTGCATGCGCGCATTGCCGGCGCATTATAACTGATCTTCATTTTTATTTCCTCCTTCTTATGCTGTCAAGGTCGTGATAAAGGCTTTCGCAATTCCGTATAGCTCCGCCGTCTGCTGACCTTCCCCGCCGTTTATATCTTCCTCTGTGTAGTCCTCGCCGTTTACCTCTCTGCCCTGCAGAATAACCAGACTGCCCGTCTCTCTGCATGACCCTTCTTCCCCCAAAGCTGTCAGCGCTTTTTCCAACTCTTCCTGCCTGCCCTGCAGCCAGGTCGTCCCTTCCCTGCTCTCACAGGCGATGTAGCCGGATACCCGCTGTCCCCTGAGGGAAAACTTAGCCGTAATCTGTCCGAACTCTTCCGTCTGCACCGTGACGTTTACCTTCCCCGTCTCTGTTCCGTGCAGGATCTTTAAATTGATTGCTGTCAGCTCGCCGTTAATCTCCACAGGAATCTGGTAATTCTCCTCCCGGGAAAGACTTCCGGCAAGCGCAAGCTGCTTTTGACAACTCTGTAAAGTACGCAGATCAAGAAAATCTTCCGGCGCTTCCGCCGCCTCATCCAGAACCGAAGAAAGGGTTTCCTGCATTTCCTCGTAAGCTTCCTGCGCGCTCTCCTTATCTGTCAGACTCTCTATCAGCGCCTCGGCCTTCCGCATTCCTTCCGAAACGCCTGCGCCTTCCTCTAAATCCCGCAGCTTTCGATACAACGCGCCGGGTTTTCTCCGAAAAGCCGCAGCCGCCTCCAGATTGTTGGCCGTCACAGGCTGCCTGTACGCCACGAGTTCTCTCACCACAGCCTCTTCCACGTTCTCCAATCCGCGGTAGGACTGTATCTGTTCCTGCATATATGCCTGTTCCAGAGAGGCATCCGCCGTCTGCTGCCGCAGCGCATCCGCGAACTCTTCCATAGTCGTATCTGCTGTAAGATTCGCCTCCGCAAGCATTTCCGGTTCCAAACCGTCCACAATCTGTCCTGCAAGCATATGGTAATAACTCTCCGCCTGCTCCGAAGATTGCTGTTGCCGACCGCTCTCCCGATTTTCCGATTCCGCGCTCTCCTGTCCCAGATTCGGGAAGCCGCTCAAAATCTGATCAGTGATGGACTTGTTTTTCGCCACGGCGTCCACACCGTCAAAACCGTCATCCACCCTGTAGTCCATGCCCTGCTTTTTCGTGCTGCGCATTGCAGTCAGGAGGTTGCTGAAAGAAATCTGTGCCCCTTCCTTCAGGAGACTGCCCACCGCAGCGTCATCCGACTTCTCTAACTGCCGGAACATGCGGTAAATGCCAATATAAGCCTCTCTCTCCTGCTCACTGACCGCATGGCTCTTTTCCAGTTTATATAAATATTTACTGAATTTCTCATCACGCGCCGCATCACCTACGCCGCTCTCATCCAGATACTGATTCAATTCTTCCATAGACATGGTGAGCGGATTTTTGCCGTCCCGGATCGCCTGTAAGGACGCCGCCGGGGTCATCCTGCGGATGGTCTGCTGCAGCTCCATGTCGTATTTCTTCACCGCGTCCATATTCTCATCGGTGATATCCATACTGTTATAGCCCAAGATCCGCACAGCCTTGCGGTTTTCTTCACTTGTCTCAAGACCCATATCTTTCAGAATGTCGTCCACATTGCGGAACGCCTTGCGGATGGAATCTCCCATATCCGCCCGAGGCGCCGTCATCAGCGTCTCATAGGATTCCCTCGCCGCATCATAAACATTCTTAAGCGCCGTGCCGTTCTTATGTACACTGTCAAGCGTAAAATCTTCCGTGCCGTCAACATACTGTACAAGCACCGCCGCGGGAAGGTACGGAATCTCTGAAACCTTTGTCTGCACTTCCTCGTAAAGCGCTGCTTTCCCCGCTGCAGCCGCCGCGTCGGCATCCCCGAAAAGCTTCTGATTCAACTCCTGCTCCAGCTTCTTCAAGGCCTCCACCAAGGCTTCCAACTCCGTCGTATCTATGGAATAGCCGCGGGCCATCAACTGGCGGTTCGCCTCAATGGTCATCATCAGCCGTGCTTCTTCCAACTGCCGCCGCTGGGTAATGGCCGCCGGAATCTCCTGTGCCGCCTCGCCCGCATCTATCTTCTCCTGCGCTCTCGTCAGATTCCGCAGATTAACTTCTTTATTCTCCGCCACCGTCAGATCAACCGCTTCATCGCTGATCCGCCCATAGCTCTCCGCATAATCGGCCGCACGTTCCAGACTGCTTCTGCCGTCGGCCATATTGGCCTCTCCGGGCCTTTTTCCGTCGGCAATCGCCGCCGCTGCCGCTGCCAAAACCTTCTCTCTGTCCCACGGCTGCTTCGCCTGCCCGATTTCATGGAGCTTCTGCATGGTCTCCGCCGTCAACGGCACGCCCACGCCGATCAGCCACTGTGCGTTCTCTATATTCTCTTCATTAATTGCAAGTCCGGCTTCCTCCAGCACACGCTCAATCTGCGGACGGAGCTGTTCCCAATTATAATCCTCCGCCTTCTTCGCGTAGTAGCCCGTGCCGTCTGCGGCATAATAACCGTGCGCCTGTCGCTTGCTGTCAGTAGCCGCGCTGTGGCCCGCCAAATAAAGATTATCGATGGTGGGATCCATCCGATTCTCCACCATGTACTTTACGGCACCTTCCCCGATTTCCGCCGTCTGCATAGCTCTCTCAAACGCATCCTTCACTGCCCGCACATTCTCTTCGGTAAGCGGAATGTCATGCGCCTGAAACTGTAGGGCAAGCTCCTGTGCAAAGGCCTGGCTGCCCGTAATCTGTGCCAATGTGTCCGCATCCAGATCGTCGGTATAGCCCGCAACTTCCGTGCCTCCTTTTACAAGCGCTGCCTTAATCGTGTCGACAATGGTGACAACTTCCTCGATCTCCATATCACCGGGATGATATCCTTCCTGCTGTAAGCGGGAAAAATCTTCCCCGGACATAGTATTAGACATTACTGTCATAAAGTCTGTCTGCGTGGCCACGTCAATAGCCGCCGCATCCTGCATAACCTCTTCTGCGGTCTTTCCGTGACCCCCGTAAGCGTTGTTATCCATAACTGTGCCAGAAATGTCTAATGCGTAATCACCCGCACGCTCCGTCCTGGTCGTCCGGGTGTCTCGATATGCAGTTGTCGCCCTGTCTACATTTTGATTTGCATTACTGTGATCAAACGTAACCTTCATAAGTCTTCCTCATACAAAATGTAGTGTATTATTCCGTATAAGCAGACTCGAAATGCGTTGCATTTCTCGATCGCGCTACTCGTCATAAGTCCCACAAAACACACCCTCATGCAAGCATGGCGCCTGCTTTGTGTGTCTTCCGATTCTGCTTATACGCGTAAAAAGGGCAAATGATTTCTCATTCACCCTTTATTTCGGCATAGCCAAGCGGTTTCTTAACCTTTTTTAGCATTTTCTGTACGCGCAATTTATTTTGCCCGTGAATTTCTAAACAGATTCATCCAAAACTCCCATGATTCTTCTCCCGCATTGTCATTTCTGTCAAACTTCTCTTTTACCTCCTCCCATCTCTTTGGCTCAAAAATACACGTCCAACCGTTAATGCCGTCTTTGTTCCGAAATGAAATGCTATTCGGTCCAATCTGCATAATACCTCCTGCGGTCCGCTTCGTCAGCCCTCTGACCTCAAAGGTTGCATGGAACCATGCCTCTTCATAGGAATGCACAAGATTCGGATATTGTTCCAGATACTCCTTGGCGAGAGAATCTAATTTTTCACGCGCTTCTTTATCCATGATAATCTGTCCGCCGCTGCTCTCAAAACCATTTGGCGTTATGTACCGTATGCCCGTCTTTTGGTTCTGTCTGACTGTAAAGTTTATTAACGGCTTTTCTTCTAATTCCGTTACTCCCAGCGCTTCTTTGATTCCCTGTTCCAATTCGCTGTCAACTACAACCATATTAAAGAGTCCACAGCCAAGATCGTTGATTAAAAACTTAAGTCCCGTCTTCTCATCTACCTGAATGTCATTTTGATTCAGTTTCCAATTAAATACTTCGTCATTGCCCCTTGCCTTTTCGTAAATACAAAGATAACCGCCCTCCCTGCGCGTAATGGAATACTTCTCTGTCTCTACATCTTTGATGGCGCGCGTGTCATATCTATGCATATCTGTCTGAAATACTCTTCCGTATATTTCACAGTCAGGTCTTGTCTTCCTTTCAGAACCGATATACGAATCCAATCCGGCATTGGTTTTTCTCGACATAATATCTGCAAAACATCCATTACCTCTATGTGTTATATTTCCTGCTGACTTTCTCATATCCGTCAGGGAGAATCTATTATTGATTTGCATAAATGTCATATCCCTCGCTTCTTGATTGTGACGCGTCTATTGTTTTTGCCATTGTATGGTTCTCTTTTATAAGGAATACCTTAAGCATTATAATTATACACACTTAACGGCATTCCTTTCACAACCTGATAATTGGAATAGCATCCTTAGCGTCGCTGTATTATACGTCTCTGTATGAAATACGAATCAGCGTGTGGAAAAGTTTCATCCTGCCTCATAAAGTTAAAACCAGTGAAACAAAAAGTCTCACTGGTTCAACTGATCTGCCATCACATCTGCGCCTGGTTTCGCGGCGGCCATTTCATATCATAAATGTCTGCTCCATATGGAATATCTAATTTTTTGTCCTCACTCAATACAAAACTGATTGGCGGAATATCCCTATTAAAATATTCCACGCCTCCAAAGATAAACACGTTCTCCGTCTCTGTCCCTTCCAGATATTCAAAATTAATCAAGTCCTGGATCGCATCAGAAACTTTTCCTGTCGTTTTTTGTGCAGACGCTGTGTATAACCCTATTTTGTCCACACCGCTGTCACTTCTTACGAATAAATCTCTTTGTCCTTTATCGGCCTTATTCCCTTTGGCACACAGAATGTCAAGAAGTTTACGGTTTCTGTTTAAAGCCGCAATCGGACTCGAATTTATATTTTTCCAATTAACCATACCGTTCATTGTCAGACCTCCTTCATCAAAAACTTCTTGATGTTTCTATGCTACAATAGCAGTTATACTCTTATTCATATACTGGATACACATAAATAACTCTCAAAACAGGCGTAAATGATATCACCTTATTATATCCGAATTCGACCGTCCAGACTGACTCGACCGGTAAGTTCATAGAAAGCAAATTGTCCCTATACCATGTGTGCTTTACTAAGGAAAATCCAAGTTCTCTGCCAAGGCTTTTCCTTGCATTTCTTATGCTTTATTTTGTCTGGAAAGCTTCAACAGCTTATCAAGAAACACCTTATAAAACTCCCTTTCTTTCATGATTAACTGCTGATCCTCCCTGCTTCTTGCTGGCGATCCGGCAAGCGGATGGTCCACATCATATATCCACTTTTTTACCGCTTTAATTGCACTTTCCACAGAATTTCCCAAGAGATCATTTTCGTTAAATTCACCCCTGTACCATCTGACAAAGCGGTCTATCCCCATTTGGGTCATATGCGCGTGCTTGCCGTCTTTGGTTACATATTGACCGCCCACTGTAAAAAATGCATCAGTTTCTTCCTCTGCCTCCATCCATGCCTGCTTTACTTCATCCGGCGCCTGTGAACCAATTGAATCCAAAATAGCCGAGGTCTTTTGGGGCACTTCGCCGTTATCTGCTTCTTTTGTTTTCATAACTGCAACATCAGAAAAAGACCTTTTTTCGTTATTCGCTATGTTTTGTCTGCCTTTATTCACAGAAGTCATATATGATGCACTGTAATTATTACTAATCTGCATAGTCTCCCCCCACCTTACCGAATTCTAAAATTGGTAATATACATAGTATTCCATGGCGAGTTAGCCGATTTGGAATTTGCAGAAAAATAGCCGCTTGTGAAATCTCCCTCATACAGCCATGTGACGAAATATCCGTCTATAATTCTGTCTCCATCCAAGTCAACGCTTTGAATCCGTTCACGCTTCATAGACATATTATTTAAAGTTGCCACCCGTGATTTCGCATACCCCAATTCAAATGTCGTAACGCGCAGCCATGACCCACCATGATCCAACACAGTTGCTGTTGGATAGACGGATGACGAATGCTGTATGATTTCTCCAGCAGGCTGATCTTCCGAATAAACTTCATAAACATAAAATTCTGTGAGCGGAGAAGCTGCCGCACGTGTTGAAAAATCACCCTGCGCTGTTTTATCTCCCTTTTCCGCCGCAAATACTACATTTGAGAACATCATACAAAATACCAGCGCCAAAGCTATAGTTCTTGTTACTTTTTTCATCTCTTTCATTCTTTCGTTTTTTATTTTGTAGTTTGCAAACCGTTAGAACCGCCAGAACTACATCTATGTAGTTCTGGCGGTAATATACTACGGATTCAGTCGCAAGTCAAGCAAAACAACGTCTTTATATTTCAACAATTCACATTGTATAACTTTCCTTTTAATGCGTGCATTTCGTTGATGTTTCCGTATGGGAATATTCTTTCACTCTCAGCTCTCCGCATATGGTGCACCGTTCCGCATAATAATAATCCGTCTTACAGCTTCCATCTGTATACTTGTGATGGTTCATAACATATCCGCTCACAAAAGAATGTGGGCACCCAGCCCTTTCCATGTTATCGCTCGGTAACTCTGACAAATCATAAAACACCCCATCGTCTCCTAAAAATTTCTGATAATTTAGACCCTCTTCTTCTGAAAAACGTATTTCCGCCTCAACAAACTTCTTTGTATTTTCTTCATTTGGTGATATTTCAAAAAAATCAGCATCCCCTCTTATCACCTGCGGATTCTCATAAGCACAAACCGTCAAAGAACCCCCAAACAGAATAACCGCACCCAGCAGCAGGGACGCCACTTTTTCTATCGCCTTACTCTTTCTACTCCGCAACATACTTTTCAACCTCCATTCAACCATTATTTTACCTGTACTTAAGTTCGCCTGATGTGCCGATTTCGTCCATCTGCCCACCTGTGACATATTAATAATCACTTCTCCGTATCTCTTTCTTCTCTCCAGATCAAGCTCCTGCACTAAAATGGCATCGCAGCTATGTTCGCTGTAAACGGACATCACGCTAAAATAAAGATATGCCAATGGATTAAACCAATGCAGGAGAACAGCGAGCAGACTGATATATTTCCACGCTACATCCGATCTCTTGACATGAATCAGCTCATGTTTAAGGCTGAAATAAATTTCATCTTCTGTTAATCCCTCTTCCGGTATGATAACATATTTTCGGAATACGCCCATCGTGCAGATTGTGTCAAACTCTTCGGCACGCAGCAGCGGTATATTCTTTTCGATGCCCACTTCCTGTTTGACCCTGTCAAATATGGCCAGATAATTTGTCCGACTTATTTGCGGGTTTTCTTTCAACGCCTTCAGTTTTTGAAATGTATACATGTTCCTGATGCCCACAAACAACAGACCGCACGCCCAGACAGCCCACATCACCAATATGTATGTCTGCAAGTTTATATGTAGCCTGCCGCCTTCTTCTATCCCTATAAAATTTACTGCCGCAATATTTTTCATGTCCCATTGTCTCTGGGTACCCAATATGCGGGACAGTCCATATTTATACCCACTGTTGTATTTGGGAATTGGAATGCAGAAGAAAACCAACGCCATCTTCATCATGTTGTATGCCCACGCGGGAGACAGTATCCTTTTTCCCAAAACAGCACACAGGAAAACAGCAAGGAATACCACACTTCCGCTAATGGACATCGTCAGAACAAGCATTATGCGTCCTCCAGAAATTTTCTCAGCTCATCTGCTTCGACGCCGCTCAGCTTTTTACCTCCGTTTAATGCTGACATAAACTGATTCAAAGAGCCGTCAAAATAGGAATCCAGAAGATGTCTGGCCCTTTCCCGTTCGTACTGCTGCCTGTTTAACGCCGCCTTAAAATATCGTCTTTTCTTGAATCGCTCTTCCCCTTCACACCGAACAGATACGACGCCCTTTTGTTCCATCCGCGTTAAAAATGTGGATAATGTCTGTTTTTTCCACCTCTTTTCCGAGTCCTCTCCAAACTGTGCCGCAATATCCCTGTAGGAATATTCTTTGTCCTCTTTCCACATCCACTCCAGAATCTCTTTCTCGGAGTCAGAAAGCAATATTTCGTTCATGACTTGACCCTCCTTTTGTTTTATGGTACTACACGCCCGTAGACCTGTCAATGCAAAATAAAAAATAATAAAAACGGACGACCAGTCACCCGGTCGTCCGTCATCATCATTTAAAAAAGAAACACCGCAGCCGTATAAGGCGGCAAATCAAAGGAAATGCTGTAGTCCTTAAAGTTACACGGCTCCTTCACCGCCGCGATCTCGGCGGGAATCACGTTTCCGTTTCCGCCGAACCGCTTCTCGTCGCTGTTTAAAAGCAGCTTATACTTTTTCTTCTTCGGTACCCCTATTTTGTAATTTTCCCACATCATAGGAGTCATGTTAAGTACAAACATAATATTATTTTTGCCCGTCTTATCCTTGCGGAAAAAGCTGTATGTACTGCGGTCGGCATCATCGGCGTTCAGCCACTCAAAGCCCGCCCAGTCGTTATCGATCGTATACATCGCCGGGTACTTGTTATAAAGGGCAAGCAGCTCCTTCACATACTCGTGCATCCCCTTATTCTGCTCCTCGCCGAGCAGATTCCAGTCAAGCTCTCTCGCCTCGCTCCACTCTCTCTCCTGGCCAAAATCCTGTCCCATAAAGAGGAGCTTTTTGCCCGCATGTCCGATCATATAGCTGTAGCCCACGCGCAGATTCGCATATTTATCTACAGGATAACCGGGCATCTTGTTGACCATGGAGCATTTCAGGTGCACCACCTCATCGTGTGAGAGAGGCAGAATATAATTCTCGCTATTGTTATAGCTCATGGCAAAGGTCATGGCATAGTGGTTATTCTTGCGGAAATACGGGTCAAGCTTCATGTACTCGCAGAAGTCATGCATCCAGCCCATGTTCCATTTGAAGCTGAAACCAAGGCCGTCCTCCTCCACCTTGCCCGTCACCTTCGGCCACGCCGTAGACTCCTCCGCAATGGTGAGGAATCCGGGATATGCGCCGTGCACCACGGAATTTAAGTGTTTGAAGAACTCGATCGCATCCAGATTTTCCCTTCCGCCGTATTTGTTGGGCACCCACTGGCCAGCCTGCTTGCTGTAATCCAGATAAAGCATAGATGCCACTGCATCGATACGGATGCCGTCAATATGGTACTCTCTGATCCAGTAGAGAACATTTGCAATCAGGAAATTTCTGACCTCGTTCTTCGCATAATTGAAAATCTTTGTACCCCAGTCGGGATGCTCACCAATCCTCGGATCGGGATGCTCAAAGATGCACTGTCCGTCGAAACGGCCAAGTCCATGAGCGTCCGTCGCAAAATGAGCGGGAACCCAATCCAAAATTACGCCTATTTTATTTTTGTGGAGCGTGTTGATCAGATACATGAAATCAGACGGATCGCCGTGTCTGGAGGTAGGCGCATAATAACCCGTCACCTGATAGCCCCAGGAGCCGTCAAAGGGATATTCCGCAATGCCCATAAGCTCAATATGGGTATAGTGCATCTCCTTCAAATACTCCACAACCCTGTCCGCAAACTCGCGGTAATTATAAAACCCTTCCGCGGTGCCGTCGGGATGTTTCATCCAGGAACCGATGTGGCACTCGTAGATCGCCATGGGCTCCTTATTGTAATCCTTGCCGTCCCTGGCAGTCATCCAAGCGCTGTCAGACCATTTAAACTTGCTGATGTCAAAGGTTTTGGATGCATTGCCCGGGCGCATCTCCGCATAGTTGGCAAAGGGATCCGCCTTGTAAAGCTTCTCGCCCGAAGGCGTCCGAATCAAATATTTGTAAAGCTCGTTCTCGCCCACATCCGGAATAAAAAGTTTATAGATGCCGCCGGGACCCAGCTTCTCCATCTCATGCTTTTCCTCGTCCCAGCCGTTAAAAGTGCCGATCACATGAACACTCGCCGCATTGGGCGCCCACACAGCGAAAAACATGCCCTTCTCGCCGTTTTCCACGGAAGGGTGCGCTCCCAGCTTTTTATAGATATCATAATGCGTTCCCTGCGCAAACACATACTGGTCGGCCTCGGAGATAAATACCTCCTC
>ERZ778517.2125-NODE-2125-length-12289-cov-2.970901_pt1 | contig 12289 bp, 11 predicted proteins | sample MGYA00510341_ERZ778517 | MGnify/ENA primary metagenome ERZ778517 (study PRJEB29527, sample SAMN07138964) | mouse gut metagenome | material: feces | host: mouse | place: China:Nanjing | collected 2016-01-25 ... | reverse complement strand
AAGGTGCACGGCGGCCTCTTCGTGAGTCATGCCAAGGAGCATCTTTGTGCCATTGCGGTCCGTGAAACGGAGAAGTTCACTTCCCACTCCTGTATACCGTCCGGATTCATCCCAGAGTGAGGCGGGAAGCGCAACGGGGAACAATACTTCCTGTCCATCAATGGCGTCCATTTCTTCCCGGATGATATGTTCAATCTTACGGCAAATCCTCTTCAGGGGCATATACTGGGAATAAATGCCCTTTGCTACATCTTTGATATAGCCGCCGCGTACCATCAGGGCGTGGCTCTCGATGATGCAGTCGCTTGGTTTTTCTTTGAAGCGTTCGCCTACCAGTTTATCTAATTTCATTGTTTATCGGATTCCTTTCATTGTACTGTTCTCAAAACAAATTTATTTTAGCATTTCCTTTATATGATGTCAACCGGACAGAGAGGCTTTTGCCGGGACATTTGACGGATCTGTCTCCAGGCGCTATAATGTTGTGAGCAGTCGGACGGCGGGACTGGCGCTGCCGGAGGATGAAAGGAGCTGGTACATGTGAAATATCAGGCGGTACTATTTGATCTGGATGGAACTTTGTTAAATACACTGGATGATCTGCGGGATGCGGTCAATGCTGCACTGCGTTCACAGGATCTGCCCGAACGGTCCCTTGAAGAAGTGAGGAACTTTGTGGGGAATGGGATCATAAAGCTGATGGAGCGTGCCGTGCCGGAGGGAAGGGACCACCCGGCATTTAATGAGATCATGAATGTTTTCCGTTCGTTCTATGGAGAGCATTGTCAGGATAAAACATCAGTCTATCCGGGGATAAAGGATATGTTGTGCACGCTCAAAAAAAATCATATCAGGACGGCAGTTGTATCCAATAAGGCTGATTTTGCGGTACAGGAACTGATGCCGGTCTATTTTCATGATCTGATCGATACTGCCTATGGTGAAAATGAGGCGGCAGGGATACGGAAGAAACCGGCACCGGATATGATACGGCAGGCACTCAGGGATCTGGGATGCGGGACAGAAGATGCCGTCTATGTCGGTGACTCAGATGTTGATCTGCAGACGGCGGCGAATGCCGGTATGGACTGTATCAGTGTAAGCTGGGGATTCCGTGGACGGGAGTTTTTGCGGCAGCATGGCGCCGGGATCATTATAGACGAGCCGTCGGAACTGTCTGAAAAATTGAAATAATTGAATATTGAATGATAAAAACGGTCACAATAGCATTGTAAATACACTGAGGTTGAGAATCATTGATTCTCAGGAAAGCGAGGGAAATACAATGAAAAGAATGATTGCGACCGTTTTTTTGTCCCTTTGCCTTGCCATGATGATGGTGGGATGTGGAGACAAAAATAATGGTGCGACAGCACCAACAAATACGCCGCAGGCAACGGCGCAGCCGACAGACCAGGCAACGGAAGCACCGGATAGCAGTGATGATACGATGGATGATAATGACACAAATGATAAGGATGACAGTCTTTCTGATGATGTAAAAGACGGCGTGGACGATGTTGGCGACGGCGTCAAGGATACGGTAGACGGCGCTGTAGATGGAGCGGAAGATGCCGTGGACGGCGCAGTAGATGGCGCAAAAGATGCGGTAGACGGAGTAAAAGACGGTGTTGATGATGCAACAGGCAAGGACAACAATAAAAAATAACGGACCGTCTGCCGTCATGATTTCTTCAACTGGGATATCCTTCCACAGTAAATGTGAATTTGCTGTGGGAGGATTTTTTCTTGACTTTTTGAAAAATAATATATATAATTCTAGTTAGAAAACTAATTAGACATAAAAAGGAGAGCGGGTATCGGTAATGAAGAATAAAGAACAAAAAGTCAGGCGCGGTGTATCCGGCAGACGTATATGTGCCGGTATACTGGTTTTTGCCCTGATAGGAGGCGGCATGGGCTGTCCATCCCGGATACAGGCGGCGGATGATCCGGCGGCACCGGCTGTGCAGTTACATAATCCGGGATACAGCGGCATACAGGGAGGAGAGATGGATCCGGTAAGTGGGATACGCAATCCCCGGACCGTTATGAGAACCCGTGATGTTATCACGTTTGGCAGTTACTGGCAGGAAGATACAAACGGGGATGGCAAGGCGGACCAGCAGGATGAGAAACAGCCGATCCGGTGGCATGTATTATCGGTAGAAGACAATGACGTATTTTTAATGTCAGAGAGTATCCTGGACTGCCGGCAGCAGGGTGAAGAAGTGACTTCAGGGACATGGGAGACCAGTGCGCTGAGAAAGTGGCTGAATGAAGACTTTTATCGTACGGCATTTACAGCAGAGGAGCAAAAAGCGGTCAGGGAGACAACCGTGGTCAATGAGGACAATCCCGAGTATGAGACAGATGGTGGAGTAAATACGAAGGATAAGGTCTATTTACTGTCCCTGCAGGAAGTGACAAGCGAGAGATATGGATTTAATGAATTACATGGATCGGATGAGACCAGACTTTGCACGGCGACCCCTTATGCTGCCGGTAAGGGGCTGGAATCAGATGCCGATGGCAAAGAGTATTATTCGTGGTGGCTGCGCTCGCCTGGTTCTTCGGATATGGATGCCGCTTATGTCAGTGGTGACGTCTGGTTTGGCGGTTCCATGTTTATATCGGAATACGGCGTCCGTCCCGTCCTGCATCTGGATCTGTCTGTATTTCAGCCGGATAAAGTGATGCGGGCGGAGACTGCTCTGGCAAAGAGTGAATGGGACGTGGTAGAACTGGGAATGTGGAACCAGAGACCGATGAAATGGCGGGTTTTGTCTGCACGGGAAGGAGATGTGTTTCTGCTTTCTGACAGGGTGATCGGAGAAAGGCAGTATCATGGGCAGCTTACGGATGTGACATGGGAGACCAGTGCGCTGAGGAAGTGGCTGAATGAAGAATTTTATAAGAATACGTTTTCGGATATGGAAAAGAAGGGCATCAGGAATGCTACATGGGAAAATCCAGATAATCTGGTATACGGAACAGAAGGTGGAAATGCAACCAATGATTTTGTTTCAATCTTGTCTTTGCAGGATATTGCGAAAAAAGAATACGGATTTCCGATAAAATTTTACTGTAATCATCCCTCAAGAGCAGGATATAAGGCAAATACGGTGGAAGATTGCTGGTGGCTGCGCTCACCAGGGTCCAGCAAAAATACAGCAGCTTTTACAAGCAATATGGGAGCGGTCATCATCCATGGCGGGGAGCTGGGGGAAGTCAGTACCAAAAATCAGGTGCGTCCGGCACTGCACTTTGATCATACCGCACAATCACTCAGAACGGCGGGGGTTATAAGTACAGAGGATGAATTAGAGAGTATACCGGATCCGCCTGCCGGAAATGAGGGAAACGACAAAAAAGATCCGCCCAAAAAGGATGAGCCGGATCCGGGAAACAAAGATCAGGATAAGACAGAAAAAGATGTGATCAAAAAGAAAAAGAAGCCAGCGGTAAAACCAGGTAAAGTATCTTCTTTTAAAGTAAAGAACCGCAAAAAAAGATCCGTGGAATGCACATGGAAAAAAGCTAAGAAAACGAAAAAATACCAGCTTCAGTACAGCCTGAACAAGAAGTTTAAAAAGGCTAAGACCAAGTCAACCAGTAAGAGGAGATATATTATAAATAAACTAAAGAAGAAAAAGACATATTATTTTCGCATCCGTGCTGTATCGTCAACAGGTCATAAGAGCGCCTGGAGCAGAAGGATAAAAGTAAAGATAAAGAAGTAGTGCTGGAATGGACATATGTCTAATGAAAAAAGCAGGCAGTTTGCGGTCAGACGCGAACTGCCTGCTTTTTATATCTCACTCAGATCACCGTCCCAGTTCCTGTCCCTGGAGGATCCGCGTCTCATAGCCGTTTAACGTATTCTGAAGAAGATCCACCCGGGGGGCTGTGTCTGCGTTTGTCAACAGGATAATAGTGGAACCGCCATACTCAAAATATCCCTTTTCTTCGCCCCGTACAGCGGTGGAGACAGAAGTGTCGTTTGTGATCCTGCCTACCAGGAGAGCGCCTACTTCCATCTGCACAATATCACCGAATACGGGGGAATGGATCACGGTATATTCCCTTGTATTTTCTTTATAGATCGGGAGACAGTCGTTGGCGATGGGGTTGACGGTGTGGAAAGTACCATCGATATGATAGGTCTTTGACAGGCTGCCGGAGGCAGCAAAAATATAACGGTGGTAGTCGTCTACCGCAAGACGGAGGATATAGGCATAGCCGTTCTCAAACCGTTTTGCCAGACGGGGACTGCGAAGCAGGGAACGCAGTGTGTATTCGGTATTTTTTACCGAAAAAGTAGTGCGGCTGCTGATGGGGTATACCGTTGCCCGGCAGTCACAGGGGCTGATGAGGGCATACGGATCGCCACAGAGGGGTCTTTTTCCCGGTAAGATTTTTCTTGTAAAGAAATCATTAAAGGAATGATAAGTTTTCTGCTCAAAATCACCCATACAGATTTTATTTCTTTCGATAAAAGGGCGGATCAGTATGGCGGACCATGCCATATCCAGCAGTCTGCCGGAAAGGACGGATACGTTGCGATTGATAAGAAGTTTAAGCAGAATGCGCCCGACCACATTGGTGTAAAGAAATGAAAGCAGTTTGTCCTGCCCGGTTTCTGTCCTGACGGGGATGCCGTCCAGATCGATATAGTTCATATGAGATACCCTTTCTGTTTAAAATATATTCAGTACGCGGAGCATAACGATGCCGACAAATATGATAAATGCCGTAATGGCAGCATTCCCCGGTTTTTTGAGCTTAAAATCCAGCACATACAGGATCGCTACGATCAGGAGCATCAGGGCGAGGATATTCGTAAACATGGCGGGAGATACAAGCGGATGGAACAGGTAGATCACCGGGAAGATGATCGTGATGGATGTGATAGGGAGACCCCGGTATCCTTTCTGCTCCTCCGTCTGGGAACCTGTGTGTTTTAATTCTTCCAGCATGTTGAAGTAGGCAAGCCGGATCACACCGCAGAGAACAAATACGATCTCGACCGCGATCCCCCATGCACTTCTCAGTCCCATCTGATAGGCAATGACCACAGGAGTCACGCCAAAGCAGACCATGTCACACAGGGAATCAAGCTGTACGCCGAAGATCTCCATTTCCTTCGTCCTGTTTTTCATGGAACGGGCGATTTTGCCGTCAAACGTGTCACATGCCCCGGCAAGGGCAAGACACAAAACAGCATATTCATACCGTCCGTTGCAGGCGAGTGCCATGCTGATGATGGACAGCGCCACGCCAATGTATGTTACGATTACCGTATAATTATAAAATCCTATCATAATGTTCCTCCTTCTTTTCCCTTTTTAATCTGTTATTCTGTGTCAGCGCCGTCTCCCTTTACTGTCAGATGAGTGATACAGGAGACAATGCCGCTTACGATGACTAATATATAGTAACTGAATCCGCGGCTGACCAGCATGGACGCAGTAGCTGCCGTGACACCGCCGAATATGGGACTGAAGATCAGCAGGTAGAGACGTTCGCTGATGCCCATGCCGCCCGGCAGTGGGAGCATATCCACAGCAATGGAAATAATAGACTGCAGGATCGTGATCGTAAAAAAGTTTTCAGCACTGAGTCCGAAGCTGCGGTAGACAACATAGGTGATGAAAAATAAGAAGAAGCGCTGGATAAAAGAGATCAGGGTCGTATTCAGGATCGCCAGCTTGTTATTCTTCAAAAAAACAGCGGTTTCTTTATATAATTCCATAGATTTGTCCAGACGTTCTGTCCGGTTGTTTTTTTCCTTCATCAGATGAAGCCTTTTTAACAGGGCAAATCCCTTCATGATAAGGAATTTGGCAGTATCCGGGATAAATACAAGCAGGCACATCAGTGTGACACAGAAGACGTTGAGTCCGATCCCCAGATAAAGAAAGAATCTTACTTCCCCGGTCAGAGTCTGCACCAGACCCTGACCGAACAGTGCCACAGCAAGGCCGATAAATACCAGGACAAATTTATATTCTATCGTTACCAGCATGAGGATGATGGTAGCGGTAGGGATATCAATATTCTGTTTTTTCATATAATAGATCTGCATTGGCTGTCCGCCTGTTGCAGACGGTGTGATACAGCTGTAGAAAAATCCGACAAAAGAGTAGCGGATGCAGTTAAATAATGGTACCCGGATGTGTACAGTACGAAGCAGGTACTTTATGATCACGGACTCACTGCATACATAGACGACGACCAGGACAAAGCCTGTCAACAGGAAGACAGGGGAGATACCGGATACGGTGTCAAGAATGATATCCAGATCCTGATCTTTAAATACTGCCCATACCGTGAGTGCGATCAGGGCTATGAGAAATAGTGCATTCAATACATTTTTTCTAACTTTACTGCTCACAACGTTCTCCTTTACCTATTATACTAAGCAACTTGTAATTTAGTCTGTCAAAAAGACGTTGCACGGTCCGATACGCATTGATCCGGCTATTCAGCCAGAACAGTCCCTCGGCCAGAGCGATGCCGGCGATGGCGTCGGCGATATAATGCTGTTTTGTGAATTGTGTGGATGCCACGACCAGCAGGGCAAACACACACGAAAATACCCGGTATCCCTTGGATACCCTGCCATTGTTACGGATACCGGCATAGCAGAGCCAGCTCACCAGGCAGTGGATGGACGGAAACAGATTTGCCGGCTGGTCGATCCGGTACAGAAAAGCCAGCAGCCAGTCGCTGAAGCTGTTGATCGTAAATGCCGGACGGACATTTGTGGTCGGGAATCCGATATAGAACACAGCGCATACCAGCCGCGACATCATATCGGTCATCACAAAACGGTAAAATTGTTCTCTGTCATTCCGGTAGATCCTTGCTACCAGTACATAATTGGCGATCCAGAACAGATAGCAGCCAAAATAAATGTACATCCACCAGGATACCAGGGGGATCTGGTTATCCAGCCATGTAGTCAGGTCATAGTGATGCCAGTTTTTGCACAGGATCATCGATCCGCTGTAGACAAGCATATTCAGGGCAAAGCAGGATACCAGAGGTATAATGGCAAAGAGTGGAATGACGGGATCAATATATTTTTTTAGCCAGTTGTACATAAGATCATCCTTTTACACATATTCATTTTAATAAATATGAAGTTATTCTACAATATTTTTGAAGATTTTGCAACTTATGATTGTTTTAAATGGTTATATATGGTAAGATTAGCAGGAAAATAGTATGAGCGGAGGATAAAAGAATGGGAATGTTTGATGTTCTGGTGTCCGTTATATTGGGAATTGTGGAAGGAATTACCGAATGGCTTCCGATCAGCAGTACCGGGCACATGATACTGGTCAATCAGTTTATGGGGTTTTCTGATGAGAAATTTCAGGAGATGTTTCTGGTTGTGGTACAATTGGGAGCGATCCTTGCCGTTGTACTGCTGTTCTGGAACAAAATCTGGCCTTTTAATTTTAAATGCAGGAAAAATGGAGAACCGTTTGTCAAAATGGAGATCATGCAGCTCTGGTTCAAGATTATCGTGTCGTGTCTGCCGGCTGCTGTCGTAGGGATCCTCTTTGATGATATTATTGATGAAATGTTTTATAATGCCGTCGTAGTGGCGGGGGCGCTCATTATTTATGGCGTGCTGTTCATCATTATTGAAAATTGGAATAAGGGAAGGCGTCCTGCCATCACAACGGTCGCGGAGATCGGTTATAATACAGCCATTATCATTGGTGTGTTCCAGCTTCTGGCAGCCATTGTACCAGGCACATCCCGTTCCGGCGCTACCATCCTTGGCGCCCTGCTGATCGGCGTGGCGAGAGGAGCAGCGGCGGAGTATACGTTTTATCTGGCGATCCCGGTTATGTTTGGCGCCAGCCTGCTCAAGATCGTGAAAAATGGACTCAGTTTCGGTGCCATGGGATATGTGGCGCTGATCGTCGGAATGCTGGTGGCATTTATTGTGTCCCTGTTTGTGATCCGGTTCCTGATGGGTTATATCCGCAAGCATGATTTTAAGGCGTTTGGCTATTACCGGATTGCGTTGGGTGTGGTGGTGATTTTGTACTTTGTGATCAGTGGCGCCACGGTTGTCTGAGCGGGATCCCATGCACTATTCCAGCGAGGCAAACTGGGGATATCCGAAATAATTCAAAAGACCTACGTAGATGGCATAGGCAAACTGGTACTGCTCGGTGGAGAGTAACAGGGCGTCTTCATAATTGGAAATATAGGCAAGTTCGATCAGTACGGCGGGCATGGAGGTCCGCCGTAAAACATATAGGGAGGGACGGACAAAGACGCCGTTATTTTTTGTACCGAGACGGCGGACGATCTCAGCCACGATATCTTCCCCCATATAGTAAGCTTCTGAGTCAGAGCGGTAGACATACGCTTCTGTGCCGTTGACGGCAGGGTTGGTGTTGGCGTTGACATGGATGCTGAGGAAATAATCAGCGCCCCATACATTTGCCATGTCTACCCTCTCCCGGAGACTGGAACTGTTGTCATAGCCCAGTATTTCTTCTGGTGTTTTGCGTGAGGTAACAGCGTCAAAGCGCGGGTCGGCATTCAGGATATTGGCGAGGTAGGTACCTACCAGATAAGTGATGTCCTGCTCGCGGAGTCCGAAGCCCTCGGCTCCGGCGTTGAAACCATAGGGATTGTGTCCCTGGTCGATAAAGATTCGTATTGCCATAGTGTAATCATATCCTCCGAAAAAGGCTTCTCATTTATAGTATTGTATGAAAGGCAGGGGAGATTCGTGAAAACAATGCGTCTGGATAAATATCTTGCCACCTATGCACAGATGAGCCGCAAAGAGGCAAAGAAGGCAGTGAGAGAGGGGCGGGTGTCCCTGGACGGGGAAGCGGCGGTCAGGGAAGACGGCAAAGTGACAGATGGTCAGGAGGTATGCCTGGATGGCGTGGTTATCCGGGCGGAGGAATTTGTATATTATATGCTGAATAAACCGGCAGGAGTGATCTCGGCGACATCAGACAGGATAGAGAGAACGGTAATCGATCTGGTCGATGCGAAAGGGCGGGAGATTTTTCCTATGGGGAGGCTGGACAGGGATACAACAGGACTGCTGATCCTGACGGATGACGGCGCTCTTGCCCACCGGCTTCTCTCTCCCCGGTATCATGTAGAGAAAGTTTATGAATTCTGGTATGAGGGTCAGCTTGTACCGGATGCGGTCAGGCTGGCAGCCGAGGGGATCGATATTGGGGAAAAGACCCCGGCGAAGCCGGCACTGCTGGAGCTGCCGGACTCTCCGGAATCATCTGCCAGACTGACGATATCGGAGGGGAAATACCATCAGGTAAAACGGATGGCAGCGAAACTGGGCGGACACGTGACACAACTCCGGCGTGTTTCCTTTGCCGGAGTTGTGCTGGATGAGGCATTGCAGCCGGGAGAATACCGGCCATTGACAGAAGAGGAGGTGATCCATCTCCGGGAAGCGGGGAAGGGATAACATGCGTCATTTCTGCTGCAGGGAGGCAGACTGTGCCTGTGAATGGAGGGATTGGGCAGCGGAACTGGCACGGCACGCCTGTTCGTAAAAATACATCTGTGAGTTCAGGGGGGCTTTCCCTCTCTGGTCCACCTTCTCATATGTGCCGTCCGGCATGAGAATGTGGGCTTTTTTTGTATCTGCCAGCTGGATGGTCAGGATCTTCTCTATTTCATCCTTTAATTCCTGTGCTTCTACCGGGAAGAGGATCTCCACCCGTTTGTCAAGGTTGCGGGGCATCCAGTCCGCACTGCCCATGTAAAATTCCGGATCCCCATTGTTTTCAAAGTAGAAGATACGGGCGTGCTCGAGGAACGTACCGACGATAGAGCGCACATGGATCGTCTCGCTTAAGTCCGGCACGCCTGCTTTCAGGCAGCAGATGCCCCGGACGATAAGCTGGATCTCCACTCCGGCGGCAGATGCCTCATACAGTGCCTCAATGATACCGGGATCGCAGAGTGAGTTCATCTTGGCGATGATCTTTGCCGGGCGTCCCTTTTCTGCATTTTCTGTTTCCCGGCGGATCAGAAAGAGGAATTTGTCACGGAGCCACAGTGGCGCCAGGGAAAGCTTATTCCAGCCAAGTGGTTCCGAGTAGCCGGACAGCATATTGAAAACGGCGGTAGCATCTTCCCCGTACTGCTGTTTGCAGGTGAACATGCCCATATCGGTATATAGCCGTGCTGTGGAATCGTTGTAGTTGCCGGTGCCAAGGTGTACATAGCGGCGGATGCCGTCTTCTTCCCTGCGCACGACGAGTGTGATCTTGCTGTGGGTCTTCAGCCCGACAAGGCCGTAGATCACATGGCAGCCAGCCTTTTCCAGCTTGCGTGCCCAGACGATATTATGCTCTTCGTCAAACCGTGCCTTCAGTTCGACCAGGACAGAGACCTGTTTTCCGTTTTCCGCTGCCTCCGCCAGAGAGGCAATGATGGGTGAATTGCTGCTGACACGGTACAGGGTCTGCTTGATGGCAAGAACGTCGGGATCCCGGGATGCTTTCCGTACAAAATCAACAACCGGATTGAAGCTCTCATATGGATGGAAGAGCAGAATATCTTTTTCCCGTATCTGCTCAAAGAGATCCCGTTCCGGATCCAGCATCTTTGGCTGCTGTGGTATGTAGGGCTGGTCTTTCAGGTGGTCAAAGCCCTTCATGCCATATACCTTCATGAGAAAGGTAAGATCCAGGGGACCATTTATTTTATATATGGATTCTTCCCCGATCTCCAGGTCCCTCCGCAGTGTCTTCAGAAGACGTTTGTCGATGTTTTCTTCCACTTCCAGACGGATCGCTTCTCCCCACTGGCGTTTTTTCAGCTGTTTTTCGATCTCGATCAGGAGATCGGCAGCCTCGTCTTCATCAATGGTCAGATCGGCATTCCGCATGACGCGGAACGGGGTGGCACAGAGGACTTTGTAGTTCATAAACAGTTTCTGGATGTTTTTCTCTATGATCTGCTCCAGAAGGATCATCGTAGTACAGTTATCCTCATCTTCCGGTATCATGACGATACGCGGCAGGACAGAAGGGACCTGTACGGTGGCAAAATCGATCGTGTCCTTTTTCTTTTTGTCCATGAGAAGGGCTCCGATGTTCAGCGATTTATTGCGGATCAGTGGAAAAGGACGGGAGGAATCCACTGCCATGGGGGTCAGTACAGGGAATACCTCCTGTTGGAAATAGGTATCTACATAATCTGCCTGCTCCGGCGTCAGCTTTTCGTATTCCGTCACTATTTTCAGCCCTTCCTTTTTTAACGCAGGGAGAAAGGAGCGGTTGTAGGTCGTGTACTGGGTTGCCATAAAGGAATGGGTGACATGTAAGATCTGGTCGATCTGTTCCTGTGATGTCATGCCGGCAATATCTTTTTTTGTATATCCGGCATTTACCTGATCCTTGAGTGAGGCAACACGGATCATAAAGAATTCATCCAGATTGGATGCGGTGATGCTCAGGAATTTCAGCCGTTCCATCAGTGGTATGTTTTTATCTCTTGCCTCGGAGAGACAGCGGTAATTAAAATCCAGCCAGCTTAGCTCGCGGTTTGTAAATTTTTCTGATCTGCTCATATGAAAGCCTCCTTTAATTTCGTTTCTGGCGCAGTACCGGACGGATGCCGAACACTTCCTGGAAGACATCGGCGCCGTGATGGAACATCCCCTTTTCCAGTGTGATGTCTGCCATTGTATGGGCGGTGATGGTCAGAACACCGTCTTTTAGTGTGACGCCGACATTTTTGATCTTCTGCCGGTTGCTTTTATCTAATACATTCGCTGTTTTTAATATGGCGTTGAGTTTTACGATCGTGATATATTCATTTTCGGTAAAATCCTCATACAGTTCCTCGTATGTCGGGATGGATGTTGTATTGTAACGGACCATATTTGCCACCATGGCGCGCTCCTTGTGGGAAATGCCGATGATTTCAGTGGACATTATGATCCGGTAGGAGCATTCCCTTGTCTGGATCTCGTTGATATAGGATCCACAGCTGTGCAGGATCACGCCGATCTGCAGCAGCAGCCGCTCCCGTTTACCCAGTCCGTGGAGCTTGCGGATGCGGTCAAAGATTTCCAGTGCCAGTGTCTGGACATTTTCCACATGTTTCATGTCTACCTTGTATTTGCCCGCAATATTTTCTGAGGCGGACAGGATATCCCGGGTAAAATCATGTCTGGAGACAAGCTTCAGTTTCTTCTGGGCATAGTCTGCTGCGATGCTGTCACAGAAATCGATCGCTGAAAGATAAAACTGCTTGC
>ERZ778517.2124-NODE-2124-length-12300-cov-4.696448_pt1 | contig 12300 bp, 8 predicted proteins | sample MGYA00510341_ERZ778517 | MGnify/ENA primary metagenome ERZ778517 (study PRJEB29527, sample SAMN07138964) | mouse gut metagenome | material: feces | host: mouse | place: China:Nanjing | collected 2016-01-25 ... | reverse complement strand
GCCGCAACGCCTTACGCCTGGTATGGTGATAATTTTCCCAGCATTGACCGGGAGTGGCTTTTCACGCTTTTTCAAGTCAGTCGGAAACTCGGCCTGACGCATTGCTATTTGGGTTTTGAGATACTGTTTATCCATAGTGTCCTAAATTTGGGGACAAATATAGCGATTTTTGTCCTAAAAAAAAGGACAACTTCACGAAATATTCAAAAATCTCAATAAAACTTCGTAACTTTGCAGCCGCAAAAAGGAGTTTCAGGCTATGGATTTTTCTATCAGCAAACAAGAAGGTACGATTTTCCCTATACTCGTCGCAATCAGCTTCGCCCACCTGCTCAACGATATGATGCAGTCGGTGATACCGTCTATCTACCCCATTATCAAAGACGAGTACGGACTGTCGTTTATCCAAATCGGCATCATCACGCTCGTATTCCAGATGACCTCGTCGATACTGCAGCCGCTCGTCGGCCTCTACTCCGACCGCCATCCACACCCGTTCTCACTATCGACCGGCATGCTCTTTACCTTTGCCGGCATCATATTGCTGTCGCTGGCCAACAATTTCGGGCTGATTATACTGGCCGTGGCCGTCGTGGGCCTCGGGTCGTCAATATTCCACCCCGAGTCGTCGCGCATCGCCCAGATGGCAGGGGGCGACAACAAGGGGCTGGCACAGTCAATCTTCCAAGTCGGGGGCAACGGCGGCAGTGCCGTGGGGCCATTATTAGCCGCGCTGGTCATACTGCCATACGGCCAGGGTGCCATAGCGTGGTTTGCCATAGCCGCCCTGGTGGCAAGCGCTACGCTCTACCCCGTCGGGCTATGGTATAAATCACAGCTCCACAAGGCCCGCAAGGCCAAAGCTGCTGTCAACGAGGCCGTGGCGCGGCTGTCGGCCCGGCGCATACATTGGGCGATTGTCATACTCTGCGTGCTCACCTTCTCGAAGTACTTCTATATGGCCAGCATGACGAGCTACTTCACCTTCTTCCTGATTGGCAAGTTCGGCGTCGACATACGCACCTCACAGCTGTGCCTCTTCGCCTTCATGGCCGCCGTGGCCGTGGGCACGGTGCTCGGAGGCCACATAGGCGACCGCTACGGGCGCAAATATGTGATATGGGGCTCAATCCTCGGGGCCGCGCCTTTCGCCCTCGCCCTGCCCTACGTGGGCTTTACAGCTACAATAATACTGGCAGTCATCATCGGCCTGATAATATCATCGGCATTCTCGGCCATACTCGTCTATGCCACCGAGCTAAAGCCCGGCAAGGTAGGCATGATGGCCGGGCTGTTTTTCGGCCTCAACTTCGGCCTCGGCGGCATAGGGTCGGCATTCTTCGGATGGCTGGCCGACTATACAAGCATCGAGTTCGTATTCCGCGTCAGCACCCTGCTGCCACTACTCGGTATCGTCACCGCCTTTCTGCCCAACATCGAGCCTCGGGCAGCGTCGCGCTCAAAATGATAAAAGGAAACATAAGTACATAGCGACAAAAATATAAGAAGCAATTATTCGGCAAGGATTATTGCTCTCATATAAATCGCCAATCGTGATTGGCGATTTATAACTGTTCGGGAATCCATTTTTACAACCACCATGTTAAAATTCTCAGCGGAGAAAAAATGCAAATAAACGATTAAAATACATTGCTCGAAGATAGAATCGTCAGACATGGTTGACGATTTGGATTCGTTCCAGTCACAATTTGCACATTCTTATACACGGACTTTAACCTTTACAAGCCAATTCATATCCACTAAGGTCGTTATCTATGTATAAACGAAACAGAAGGTGCCCGGGGACGGACACCTTCTGCCACGTTTCAACTATTTATTTATGAGAACCTCAGTCACTGTATCACTACACCGGCTGAAGACGAGGGATGCTTTTGCAGCTCCTTTTCCTTTCTTCTACTTAGCATAACGCATCACCCCTCTTTTCGGTCACGGTTTTATGCTAAAAGTCGCTAAATATATTTGCCGTTGTATAATATTTCGCTATCTTCGCATCAACATTTGACCACACAGCGATGAAGCTCTTCAGATTTATCATAACGGCTGTCCTTGCAGCCTGCAGCCTTGCCCTTGCAGCCCAAGAGAGCAAACGCGAATTTCGCGGGGCATGGCTCAACACCGTGTATCAGACACAGTATAAGCGACACAGCACCGAGCAGAACAAAGCCTACCTCGTGCGCCAGCTCGACAGCCTCAAGGCCATGGGCATCAACGCCGTCATCTTCCAGGTGCGCGCCCAGGCCGACGCCTTCTACGACAGCCGCTACGAGCCGTGGAGCCGCTACCTGACCGACGGAGGCAAGGCCCCGGTACCTTTTTGGGACCCTCTCGAATTTATGGTAGAGCAGGCCCACCGGCGCGGCATGGAGCTGCACGCATGGCTCAACCCCTACCGCGTGACCACCTCGGCAAAGCAAACCGTGCCCAAGGGGCACATCGCCCTGCGGCACCCCGAACGCTTCATTCGCTACGATGGCAAGCTATATTTCGACCCCGGGCGACCCGAAAACCGCGAATACATAGGCAAGATTGTCGACGACATAGTGGCACGCTACGACATCGACGGCATACACTTCGACGATTATTTCTACCCCTATCCCGTCAAGGGTAAGTCCTTCGCCGACGATGCCTCATATCGTAAATATGGCAAGGGCATGGCACGCAACGACTGGCGCCGCCACAACGTAGACCTGCTCATTGAAGACCTCCACCGCCGCATATCTGCCGCCAAGCCCTGGGTGCGCTTCGGAGTAAGCCCCTTCGGCATCTGGCGCAACAAGACTTCCGACCCTCGCGGCAGCGAGACAAGCGGGCTGCAGAACTACGACGCCCTCTATGCCGACGTGCTGCTATGGGAAGAAAAAGGCTGGGTCGACTACCTGCTGCCGCAACTATACTGGGAACTCGGCCACAAGTCGGCCTCATACCTGACCCTTGTGGACTGGTGGAACAAAAACGCGGGACAAAAACGCCATATCTACGTGGGACAGGATGTGAAACGAACAATCGACAAGAGCGAACTATGCAACAAAGTATCACTCACGCGCCGGGCATGCAACATACGCGGCAACTGCTGGTGGCCGGGCTACGAGCTGACCCGTAACACCGGCGGCGTGGCCGACTCACTCGCCGTGCAATACCAGCACTACCCTGCCCTTGTGCCGCAATATCCATGGATTTTCGATGGTAAGCCACATACCGTAGAGGGCCTGAAGCTCGGGCAGAAGCGCGTCATATCGTGGTCGGCCCCAAAGCCGTGTGGCAAGGCAGCCGACGTGGTGCGTTATGCCATATACCGCTTCGACAATCTCGACGACATCGACATAGAGCGCCACGACGCACTGGTCGACATCGTAGGCACCAACGAGTTTACCGCACCACAACCGGGCTGCTATGTAGTTACAGCCATCGACAGGGTCAACAACGAGTCAGAGCCGTCTGCCCCCGTAGTCATACGCCGATGAGAGAAGCCCTCACCGTAATAGTGCCCGTCTACAATGCCGCAGCATATCTCGATGAATGTGTCGGCGGCATAGTGCCACAGCTATGGCCCGGCTGCAGGCTGATACTCGTCGACGACGGCAGCAACGACGGCTCAGAAGCAATGTGCCTAAAATTCGCATCTGCCCACCCAGACATTATCGAAACTGTCAGAACTGACAATGTGGGCGTTTCCGAGGCACGCAACATCGGCATTTCTATGGCCACCACGCCCTTACTTGCTTTTTGCGATGCCGACGACACCTACAACCCCGGCGCGCTCGGCCTTATGGCCGACATAATCGGGCAGTCGCGGTGCGACATAGTTGTCGGCAGCTTCGGCCGCAAGCCACGCCACATGACGCAGGACGCAAAAAGCTATCGGTGCGCAGCGGCAACCGAGGCCCTCGTCGACACTCTCTACCAACGCCCCGGCTGCCACGAGAGTGCGTGGGCAAAGGTCTACAGGCGGTCGCTCTTCGGCGACGACTGCCGCTTTGCCAAGGGCCGACGCTACGAAGACCTCGAAATAGTGCCCCGCCTCTACCTACAGGCCACAACTATCGCGTTTACCGACGCTCCGGTATATTTCTACCGTCCCAACCCGGTAAGCTTCATCAACACCTGGGCTGACTCGCGTGCCGATGCCGTCTTTGCCACCAAGAGCATACTCGCCTACGTGACGGCGCATTGTCCCCAGGCCGTAGCGGCGGCAAAAAGCCGGCTCTTCAGTGCGGCATACAATATCTTCGTGCTTGCCGTGCGCCACCACCGCCCCGGGCTCGCCAACTCCTGCTGGCAGATTATCAGGCAGCTACGTCTATCAATCATATCCGACCCACGCACGCGCCTAAAAAACAAAGCCGGAGCAACCCTGTCATACCTCGGCAAAAAAACGACAGCCCTGATTACAAGGCTGTCGCTTAAGCCATGATTAATCTTGATTATCCATGATTAATCAAGATTAACGAAATTTCGGTTAGTCCGCCCGGCGGTTCTTATTCGTTCCCCATTTGCGCAGATACTGACGTATGGCGGTCATGGGCTTAGTGCCGTTTGGCGGCGTTATGGCCGACAGGAGCCAGTCGCGCAGCTTCGACGGACGACCCTCGTCGTTGATTTGCGAGGGGTCTTCGTTGGCCGTGCTCTCGTAGACCTTGGGCGTGCGTTCGCCGCGCAACACGGCAAAGGCGTTCTCGGCCAGGGCACGCAGCTCGTTTTCGCCCGGATATACATAGATTGGCGCGATATAGTCTACGTGGTCGGCTATGAAATCGGTGACACGCTTGCTGTGCGCGATACCGCCGGTGAGCAATATGGCGTCGACATCGCCCTTGAGGGCTGTCGCCATGGCTCCGATTTCCTTACAGATGGTATAGCACATGGCACGGAGTATGAGCATGGCATGCAGGTCGTGGTTGAGTATGCGGTCGAGCACCTCGGGTACCGACGTGGTGCCGAGGTGCGCATAGAGGCCGCCGGCACCGTGCACCATCTTTATCAGCTCGTCCTCGGTATATTTTCCCGAGAAACAAAGCCTTACCAGCGGTCCCGGGGGAAGCGAGCCCGAGCGCTCGGGCGAGAAGGGGCCGCAGCCGTCGAGGGCGTTGGTGGTGTCAATCACGCGCCCGCGCCGGTGCGCGCTCACTGTGATGCCGCCGCCCATATGGCACACAATCAGGTTGAGGTCTTCGTAGCGCTTGTTGCTCTCCTTGGCGAAGAGGCGTGCCACGGCCTTCTGGTTCAAGGCATGGAAAACCGACTCACGAGGCAGCTCGGGCACGCCGCTGATACGGGCATAAGGCATCATCTCGTCGACCACAACGGGGTCGGCGATATATGATTTCACGCCGATTTCGTCGGCGATATCGCGGGCTATGAGGCCGCCGAGGTTCGACGCATGCTGCATACGGGCGTGCAACAGGTCGTGGCGCAGGTCGTCGTTGACTTCGTAGACACCGCTCTCGATGGGGCTGATAATGCCGCCACGGCCTATCACGGCGTCGAGCGAACGGAGGTCTACGCCCTTCTCGGCAAGGGCTTTTTCGATGAGCTCCTTGCGCCAGTCAAACTGGTCGACGACCTGGTCGAACTGCGCCAGCTCTTCGGGCGTATGGTCAAGCGATAATGTGAAGTCGGGCTTGTCGTCGGTATAGACTGCAATCTTCGTAGAAGTCGAGCCCGGGTTGATGGCAAGTATCTTATATGACATGATGGTCTATTTACATTGTAGACAGGCGAGTGCGATAGAGTAAAGTTTGGTCTGAGGGGTGTCGCCGCGCGACGTAAGCACGCACGGACGGTTGGTACCAACAACAATCGCGGCTATCTCGGCACCGCCGAAATGCGTGGCCGCCTTGAAAAACACGTTGCCCGACTCGATGTTGGGAAACAGGAGGCAGTCAGCATCACCGGCCACGGCCGACCCCTGCACCTTTTTCTCGGCAGCAACTTCGCTATAGAGGGCCACGTCGAGCGACAGGGGACCGTCGACAGTCACCTTGCCCAACTGGCCTCGGTCGCCCATCTTGGCGAGTATGCACGCCTCGGTCGACGATAAGACCGACGGCAGCACCTGCTCTGACGGCGCGATACATGCAATCTTTGGCTTTTCGATACCGAGCGAACGCGCAATGTTGGCAAGGTAGCCTATGAGTATGGTTTTCTGCTTGAGGTCGGGCAGCGGTATTACGGCCACGTCGGCAACACTGAGCAGTTTGCCCCGGCCCGGCAGCTCTACTACCGACACGTGGCTCAATGTACCCTTCGGGGGGAAGAGCCCTGCCTCCTTGTTGAGGATGCCGCGCATATACTTGTCGGTCGACACGAGGCCTTTCATCAGCACGTCGGCACCGTTGCCGGCAACAAGGGCCACGGCCTGGTTGACACATGCCATGTCGTTGGCTTCATCGACTATGGCGTAATTGCCGGGGTCTATGCCCTCGGCCTGGCAGGTGGCGGTAATCCCGGCCCGGTCGCCAAAAAGTGTTGCCTCTACCAGGCCCTCGCGACGGGCATGTTCGACTGCACGGAGTGTGTGGGCGTCGTTGGCACATGCCACTGCCAGTCGGCGCCGTCCTCGCGAACGTGCGCTCTCTACGATTTGTGTTAGTTGTGTTATCATAATAAGTAGGCGCGGAGACAGCAGCTACGGCAACTTACCGCGTGACTGCTCCGCGCTACAAAGATAACGATTGTTTTCGAATCTACAACCGGCGGTCGTATTTTCAGACAACTTTTCTACTTAACCGAAAATTTTGTCTCGCACCCACGGGTCGAATCGGGCCCGACGCGCAGCGAGAACTCGCCGGGCTCTACACGGCTCACAAGGTCGCTTCCCACGATGGCCAATTCCGACACCGGCAGGTCGAACTCTACCCTGCGGCTCTCGCCGGGCGCGAGGCGCACGCGGTCGAAGCGGCGCAGGTCGGCGACCGACGGCGTAACCGAGGCCACGAGGTCGGCGGTATAGAGCTGCACCACCTCGGTTGCCTCGCGCTTGCCCGTATTGGTGAGGGTGAATGACACATGTATGGTGCCGTCGGGCGCATACTGCTCCTTGTCGAGAGCGAGGTCGCTATAGGCGAAGGTAGTATAGGTCAGGCCGTAGCCAAAAGGATAGAGGGGCTTGTGTCCGGCATCGAGGTAATACGACGTGCAACCGAGAAAGGTGTTGCCGGCGTCATCGGGTATGTCGGCTATGCCCAGCTCGGCCCCGGTAGCCGGGCGTCCAGTATTGGCATGGTTATAGTAGATGGGGCACTGTCCCGATGTCGACGGGAATGTGACAGGCGTCTTGCCGGAGGGCGATTCGCGGCCCATCAGCAGGTCGGCAAGTGCCGGGCCGCCCATCGTTCCGGGATGGAACGAGTAGATTACCGCGTCGGCCATGTCGGCCTCGCGCCCTATGGCAAGCGGTCGCCCGGCCATGACTATCATGACCAGGGGCTTGCCCGTGGCTTTGAGCTGCCCTACGAGTTGCGACTGACCTCCGACAAGCCCGAGGTCGGCCATGCAGTGGCCCTCGCCGCTCAATATCGCGTCCTCGCCCACGGCAACGACTATCGCATCGGCATCGGCGGCTGCTGCAACCGCTGCAGCCATGGTCTCGGGGTCTGACTTGCGGGGATTGCCCAGGCCGGGGCTGTAGACTATTTCCAGGCTGTCGCCGTAAATGTCGCGGAAAGCGTCGAGCAGCGTCACGGTATGCTCTTTCTCGCCGTCGAAAATCCATGTGCCCAACTGGTTATAACGTGCGTCGGCCATAGGCCCTGTGATGAGCAGCTTCCTGACCTTGGTGCGGTCAAAGGGCAGCACGTCGCCGTCGTTTTTGAGCAAGATTGCGCTCTCGAGGGCGGCACGACGGGCGGCGGCAAGGTGCGACGGCGCATATTTTACGCTCTGCTGAGTCACAACATAAGGGTTCTCGAACAAGCCGAGCATAAACTTGGTGCGCAAAATGCCGCGCACGGCCCGGTCGATGTCGTCGACGCTGACAAGCCCGGCCTTGACGAGGCTGTCGAGATGCGCGGCATATATGCCGTCCTCCATATCCATGTCTACGCCGGCAGTCAGGCACTTCACAGCGGCCTCGGCCTCGTTGGCGGCCACGCGGTGCGGCACGAGTTCGCGCACGCTGAAGCAGTCGCTGACCACAAAACCGTCGAAGCCCCACTCCTTGCGCAGTATGTCGGTAAGTATACGCTTGTTGCACGACGAGGGCACACCGTCGTTGGCATTGAACGAGGCCATAAACGTCATCGCCCCGGCATCGAGAGCCGACTTGAAGGGCGGCAGATAGGTCTGACGCAGCTCGCGCTCCGACACACCGGTGGCATTATAGTCGCGTCCGCCCTCGGCGGCACCATAGGCCACGAAGTGCTTGGCACATGCAGCCAGCGATGTCGGCGACCCGACCGAGTCGCCATTCTGGAAGCCGCGCACCATTGCATCGGCCATTACCGAAGTCAGGTAGGGGTCTTCGCCACATCCCTCGGCTATACGGCCCCAGCGGGCATCACGCGCTATGTCAATCATGGGGGCGAAGGTCCAGCGCACGCCGTCGGACGACGCTTCGACGGCGGCTATACGCGCTCCTTCACGGGCTATTTCGGGCGAGAATGTCGCCGCCTGCCCGAGTGGTATTGGGAAGATTGTCTTGTAGCCGTGGATAACGTCGCGCGCGATTAGCAAGGGTATGCCGAGGCGCGATTTCTCGACAGCTATACGCTGCAGACGGTCGGCCGACGCGGGGTCGTTGACATTCATCAGCGACCCTAAGCCTCCGGCCTCAATCATGGGGTCGAAGAGTTTGCGGCCCTCGTCGTTGTGCCAGTAGGCGCGCTGGTTGAGCTGGCCTATTTTCTCGTCGAGGTTCATACGGCCCAGCAGGTCTTCGACACGTGCGTCGACAGGGGCATCAGCTTTTTTGTAAAGTGGTGTCTTTGAATGTAATGGCAAAGTAAAAACCAAGGCAAGCAAGCCTGTAACGATAAATCTATGAGATGTAACCATTGGAAGTGAAGTTATTAGGTTTCTATTTAGTTTAAGGGTTAAAGGTTAAGGGTTAAGGAGTTGCGCGTAGTCATTGTAGTTGCTTTAGCGCTTAATTTATCTCATTAACCTTTAACCATTAACCCTTAACCTTTAGCCTACATTATTTAACTACAATTTTCTTTCCGTCGCGGATATATATTCCCGGAGTTGTGGGATTTTGGCATTCGATGCCGACAAGGTTGTATGTGCGCTTGTCGGCATGGTTAGGGACTGCTTCGACATCGGTTACGCCAGACACGGCACCGCCGACAGACACCGGGTAAGTCACTTCCTTACCACCGTAAGTAATGGTAATCGTACCATAAACCGGGGTGTCGGAAGCAATGAGCTTCGATGCCTCGACCTTACCGAGACCGGCGGAACACTTCAGGAGATACCCATTGGGCATGACCTTGATGAGCGAACCATACTTATTATATACCAGCAAAGTAGGATTTAGCGTGCCTCCGACAGGTACAGAGAGTATTTCGTCGGGCGTATCGATGCGCAACTCGGCCACCGCGTCGTCGGCAGGGGCGTTGTCGAACACCATCAGGCAGTTGGCCACGCTACGCGGAGTGGTCTCTGTAGTCTTGTTTATTACCTTGTCGGTCACATAAAGCTCTGCCGAGCCGCCGCCGTCGCACTGCAGCATGTTAGTGCAGCCGAAGTGGCGCGCTATCTGTGCGGCCTTCGAGGTGTTGAGGCCGGCCGACTTGCCGTAGACAGGGTCGGTAGACTTGTCTATGACCATCATATAGAGGGTCTTGCGGTCAGCCGAAGTGCCGTAGAGCGAACGCGGGTAGGTCGTGTAGTCGTAGCTCTGGGCGCCGCACTGCGGCATCACCTGGCCGTCGCGCATCATCAGCAGGTTGCCGCCAATCGCTGTCTCGACCAGGGGGTAGGAGGGAGTGCCGCTCGGCGAGAACTTGAAGGCGTACTTGAGCGACACCTTGTCGCCGACCTTGGCGTTGGCGAGTTTGGTGCGTCCGTTGCCACGGCCCACGAGCGCCAGGTCGTGACTGCCGAGCGTGCCCTTGCCGCCGTCGGTGCGTACTTCCTTGACAACGAAGTCGATAAACCTGCCTCCCATCCACGACTGTCCCTCGGCCAGGTCGAGCAGCAGCTCTATGGCGTCGCCGGCCTCGGCGGCCTGGTAGTAGCCCTTACTGTCGCGCTCGGCGGCAATCGGCTGGAAGGCCTTGGCCGAGCCGTAGAAACTGTTGTACATGCCTATTTCGTCGGGATGAACGCCCTTGTTGCACTGGGCGATGGTATAGAGGGCTATACCGTCGTTGATGCGCATGGTAACCGTGGGGAGGCAGTAGTCTAAATACACCTCTTTGTCAGGGCTTATGCCCATCAGGCCCGTGGTGGTGACGGGGCCGCCGAAAGGCATCTCGGCACCCATGTTGCACTCGGTCACAATCTTGCCGTTGCGGATTGATATATTGCGTGTCTGGCTGCCGAACATCTTGCCGTCGGGGGCCTGCGAACTGACGGCCCAGAAGTTGGCATTCTGGCCGGCGACGGCCTTGTGCCCGGTGGTCGACAGACGGCTGGCTGCGGTGGCTATGCCCTCTACGCCCTTGGCGCTCTCCTTGGCAACGGAGTTCTCTACGCGCACATACTCGTTGGTAAGGTCGGTGATGACCATGTTGACATTGAGGGGGATGTCGGGGAAACGGAGACGCAGGTACTTGGTACCCGGGCCTATCTGACGCTCTATCAGACGGTCCATCTGGTAGGTCTTGTTGTCAATCACCACATTCTCGGCAGTGGCGAACAAAGTACCCGTCATGCCAAGCCCCGTCAACATCGGCAAAATAATACTCTTAATTCTCATTCTAAAATCAAACTTAAAGATTAAAGGTTAAGGGTCACGTCTCTATGTGTTGCTTGCAGTCGTTTTAGAGTCCTCGGAGAGGACGATGTCGTGGTTAACCCCATCATTCTTGATGGGGTATTTGGTCGATATAGAATGACAGTCCTCGGAGAGGACGCTATAGATATCCCCTGCGTCCTCTCCGAGGACTGTCATTCTATTTTTCCCTCTAACCCCACGAATAATCGTGGGGTTAACCATGTATACGTCGTCTCCGACGACTATTTCAATGCCGCGACCCTACACGGGTTCGGGGTTTATTTCACGATAAATTTCTTGCCGTTGCGGATGTATATGCCCGGGGCGAGTTCGCCGTAGCACTCTACGCCCATCAGGTTGTACACGCGGTTGTCGGTCTTGACACCGGCTGCCACGCCCTCGATACCCGACACGCTCGTCGGGGCGATGCGCAGGTTGTCGAAGTGCCAGGGGTAGCACAGCGAGGTCACCGTCAGCTTGTACGTGCCCTGTGCCAGGTGCACGTTCTCGTAGTCGGGAGTCTCGCCGTAGGCGCATACAGTGCCTTCGTCGCTCGACGAGGTGGGCCAGAAGTACAGCACGTTCTCCGAAGCGTCGGTGGCAGTCCACGAGTCCTTGTCGGCAAGCAGGGCGTCGAAAGCCGAGGCGTCGGCACTCGTCACTACGGGACGGCTCTTCTGGGCCGGGGCGATTTCCTTGCCGTCGATGCTCAGGAGCATCGACGCGGCATACTGCTTGGGCCAGTTGAGGCCCGGCTTGCCCTCGATGATGTACTCGTAGCCCGGTTCTACGCCGGTCGAGGCCACGCGCAGGTACTCGGTGGCGGGCACGGCGCGCTTGACAGAGATGTCTACGTTCATATCCTCGGGCACGGTCACAGTGTAGCTGAATGTCGAGCCCCAGTTGGCCACGGCCTGGTCGCGGGTGATGACGCGGTTGCCGTCGTTGGGTATGATGGCCGAGTAGCCGGCCCAGCTCGGGTCGCCCATGGCGGCGATATAGTGGCCTGCCGAGGCACCCTCGTCGGCGGTGATAAATACGTCGGCGGCATCGTCGCGGTAGTCAGAAGCGGCGTATACGGCTGTTTTGTAGCGCTCGGTCTCGGGTTCGTTGTCGCTCACCTGGTAGATTACGAAGTGGCCCGGGGTCAGCTCGTAGTTGTCGCTGCCGGCGGCGATATCCTTGGTCGTTCCGTCAATCAGCACTTCCTTCATGGCCTTGTCGCGGGCTATGGTCACGGTCTGCGTCTTGTGTATGTCGCCGTTGAGAACCATCATAAACAGGTTCTTGCCGTTCTTGAGCATCGACACGCACACGCCGGGGCCGACGCTCGTCACAGACTTGACGCCCTCGGGCAGCATGTCGGCGGTCAGCTTGGCACATCCTACGGGCGCTACCTCGTT
>ERZ778517.2120-NODE-2120-length-12316-cov-5.367180_pt1 | contig 12316 bp, 9 predicted proteins | sample MGYA00510341_ERZ778517 | MGnify/ENA primary metagenome ERZ778517 (study PRJEB29527, sample SAMN07138964) | mouse gut metagenome | material: feces | host: mouse | place: China:Nanjing | collected 2016-01-25 ... | reverse complement strand
ACATCCAATACCACAGTAACTACTCTCAGACTAGCTGCTGTTACCACTCCATATGATATAACCCCTGTTATAACAGACCCTAATATAAAAAACAGAACACAGACACACACAAATGCGATTAAGCGCTGTCCGGAACTGACATTAAACTGTAGCTTATTATTCATAAATGCAGATAGAAAGGAGACGTCAGTGAAATATACTCGTCGGTATACCCTGAATCGTTTCCGTGAATAATTAATGTTGTTGTTTCTGTTGCAATATTTTTTTTCCCAGACAACCATAATATCCTTTTGGGACTCTTTGCATGTGTTGTCTTTATATAAGTCTTCTTTGCAATATGCATACGGGCTATGGACATTGCAAAAACAATATCCGACTCCCTGTCTGCCGGAGAAATGAATGCGAGCAACCCATCATCGTCAAGGTACCGCGCAGACAGTCTTATAAGAGACTCAAATCCCAGACTCGCTTCATGACGGGCTAAGTTTCTTGCCTCATCGGGGCCTTTTAGAGCATCAGCGAAAAACGGCGGATTACAAATTATCAGTTGCGGCTTGAACCGGCTTAAATCTATTTCCATTACATCGCCGCATACTATTTTAATAGACTCGCACCACCTTGACCTGCTTATATTCAATGCTGCCTCATCAGCCGCAGCCTTGTCGATTTCCACTCCCGTGACAGAACCGACACCTCGCTGGGCAAGCATGAGTGACAGAATTCCGGTACCGGTGCCGATGTCTAAAGCTCTCTGAATACCCTCGACCGGCGTCCATGCTCCAAGAATCACGGCATCTGTGCCGACTTTCATGGCACCGACACCGTCTCTTACCTCAAATTGCTTGAACCGGAACACCGGTTCCCTGTCAGGATTAACGCCCATGAATGCAAAGTTATGGCTTTTTGTGCTATATTTGCACATATATAACCAAAAATCGAATTGATATATGATAGTCAACAGCGCACGCTTCTCAATAAGTAACTCTGATGTAAGAAAATGTCCCGATCATAAGATGCATGAATACGCTTTCATAGGCCGCTCGAATGTCGGCAAATCAAGCCTTATAAACATGCTGACCGGACATAAAGGGCTTGCCATGACATCAGCGACCCCCGGCAAAACCATGCTTATAAATCATTTTTTGATAAACGACAGCTGGTATATTGTGGATTTGCCGGGCTACGGATATGCCCGAAGAGGGAAGGACAGCCGTGACAAACTCAAGAAAATGATAGAAAACTACATACTTGACAGAGTCCAGATGACCAACCTGTTCGTATTGGTAGATTCTCGTCACGAACCTCAGAAAATCGATTTGGAGTTTATGGCATGGCTTGGCGAAAATGAAATACCGTTTTCTATTGTATTCACTAAATTGGACAAACTTGGAACAGACGCCGGAAAGAAAAAAGTGGCGGAATACTGTAAGGCGCTTCTTGACCAATGGGAATCATTGCCTCCTGTGTTCCTGACAAGCAGCGAAGATGGCAGAGGACGGGAAGAACTGCTTGAGTATATAGAGAGCCTCAATCAATTGCCATTGGAATAAAGAACAATATCTACGGCAAGCGTGTTTAAATGGTAAAGTCAAAACCTTTACCATTATGGAAACAAACAAAGAAAATAAAGCTACTGTAGAACAGGCTCTTGAATACCCCGGAGTCGCTCAGAACGAAGCCGACAACGACAAAAACACCGAATGCCTGCAAAAACAAAGTACAGAGGATCTTAATAATAATCCGCGAAACAACGAATTATAAAAAATCGTAACTACTCAATGCCGCACCACTATGAACTGTGCGGCATTTTTTGTTTATTAGCAGTTACTTTATTTGATTCGGACAAATAATTGCATATCTTTGTACACAAGTATGGATGCGTCATTCTTTAACATCAAAGAGCTTAAACAATTACCAACCCTTATAAGAAAGCTGGTAACACTCTGTGGTGCAACAGTGCCTTATGAGGAAAGACATAGGCTTGCCCGCTCGGTATCCGCACTTGATTCCGGCATGGCTCATTGTCGCGATTCATTCGGCAGAAACAGCCTGTTTCACTACATGATGTCCGTGAAACTTCTTTGCGAGGAAATCGGCTCTGACCGTAGCATGATTATTTCTATGATACTTACCCCATTATGCAGAGCCGGGCTTCTTAAGCCTGAAGATGCTGCCGCCGAATGGGGAGATGATGTGGCTGCTCTGCTGACCGGATTGCTAAAGGTAGAAAACCTCTATGACAGAGGTGTGGTCGGTGTCAGCGAGAACTTCCGCAATCTTCTTATGACATTTGCCAATGATATAAGAGTAATAATTATCAAGATAGTCGAATGCACGGTACGCATGCGAGACATCAACCATCATCCAGATGAAGATCGTGTAAAGCAAACGGCATTCGAAGCCAAATGCCTTTATGCACCTATAGCGCATAGACTCGGCTTGTATAAAATTAAAGGAGAGCTGGAAGACTTGGCGCTAAAGTATACTAATAGAGATATCTACACCCGCATAGCTCACAAACTTAACGAAACCAAAGCCAACCGCGATGCTTATATAGCCGCATTCATAGCCCCTGTAAAGGCAGAGCTTGAAAAACAAGGTCTTAAATTTGATATAAAAGGCCGAACCAAGTCAATATCCTCTATCTGGAACAAGATTCAGAAACAGCACAATGACCTTGAGCATATATATGACTTGTTCGCCATACGCATAATTCTTGATGTGCCCAAAGAACGCGAACGCAGCGAATGCTGGCTTGCCTATTCTATAGTCACAGACATGTATCAGCCAAATCCGGCACGACTCAAGGACTGGCTAAGCATCCCAAAAAGCAACGGCTATGAGTCACTGCACATCACTGTTCGCGGCCCGGAAGCTAAATGGGTGGAAGTGCAGATACGCACCCGGCGGATGGATGAAATTGCCGAAAGGGGAGTCGCAGCCCACTGGAAATACAAAGGAATCAAAAGCGAAAACGACCTTGACACATGGATGAACCGGGTCAGGGAAATCATAGAAGGCGCAGAAAGCGGGCCTCTTGAACTTATGAAAGAGTTCAAGATAGATGTGTACGACAAGGAGGTTTTTGTATTCACTCCAAAAGGCGATTTGTATCGGCTGCCGCTTGGGGCGTCTGTTCTTGATTTCGCGTTCAACATACATTCGCGCATCGGATGTACATGTACAGGTGCCAAAGTAAATGGTCGCACACGACGTATCAACCACAAACTGCGCAGTGGAGATACCGTGGAAATTATGACTTCCGCCAATCAGCAGCCTAAGCTGGACTGGCTTAATTTCGTAGTGACATCCAAAGCGCGCACCAAAATACGGCAAAGTATTAACGAACAGCACAGCAGAGTCGCAGACCTTGGCAAGGAGCTGCTTCACAGGCGTTGTAAAAACCGTAAGATAGAGCTTGAGGAAGCAACCCTGATGAAATTAATTAAAAAGTTAGGTTACAAGACTGTAACTGACTTTTACAGCGAAATCGGCAAAGAGACTATCGACTCCGCCGATGTCATAAACGCCTACCTGAATCTTGAGGACAAGGCTGAGACTCCGGTGGAAGCGCGTTCGGCAGGAGAATTTACGTTGCAGCAACCGGTACATGAGGATACCGACGGCGATATTCTTGTTATCGGAGACAATATAAAAGGGGTCAACTATAGGATGTCCAAATGTTGCAACCCCATATATGGCGATGATGTTTTCGGATTCATTTCAGCAGAAGGTGTCATCAAAATTCATCGCAAGGATTGTCCTAACTCTCCCAACATACGTAGTCGCTACCCTTACAGAATAATAAATACAAGGTGGAGTGGCAAGGCAGGTCAGATGTTTGCAGCCGTACTGAATGTAGTAGGGCAGGATGACATAGGCATAGTGACAAATATAACATCTATAATAAACAAAGAGTCAAATGTCAGTCTGCGCAGCATTTCCATAGACAGCAATGACGGCATTTTCAGCGGACATCTGACAATCGGAATAAGCGATACGGCGTCACTTACCAACATTATAAAAAAAATCAAAACAGTAAAAGGAGTAAAAGATGTACAACGCGTATAGCAAATTACTTATAACCGTCGCGTTGGGCGGCACCATGGCATTTTCATCTTGCGGCAATTCCGATGAAAAGAAAGCAAGAGAGTACGTTGACCTGGCAACCAAATTAATGAACGACAAGGAGTATGACGCCGCACTGGCTAATCTTGATTCCTTGGATAGACAGTACCCGTCTGAAATAGAGGTTCGCAGAGAAGGCATGAGTCTCCGCCCTCAGATAATTGAGTTGTCGTCTTTAAAACAGATTGAACAATGCGACAGCGCAATAGCCGGGCTTATCATAGAGAGCAACCGTCTTAAGGAATCGCTCAAGTTTGTTCCTGATGCCTTTGAAGGCTACTACACGACCAAAGCCTTGGCCGGTAAAGTACCTGCCGAAAAATCAGGTTTATACGCCCGTATGACTCCCGATGGAGTTTATATGGTAATTGCATCTTCCACACAGAAATCCATGTCTACAGGCGTGACACTCATAGCTAAAGGAGGAGAGTCTGTCTCTACTCCGGACATCGCCAATGACGGAGAACGGAATGACCGCAGCAGGGGTGTTGAAATCATTACATTCATGCCTGATGAATGCGACACTCTGGGACAGTTTGCCGAAGCTCATGGAGGCATTGCCTTAAAAATAAGATACAATGGAGCGAAACCATACGAAATGCCGCTCCCGGAAGAACAAGCTTACGCACTTGGCGAAATATACCGGGCAAGCAAGGTGTTCAGACAACTCCGACTGGCACAGTTGCAAAAAAGCCGACTTGAAAAACAACTCGAGATAGCTCGTAACCAGCGAGCCCGCACTTTCCGTGAATCAGCGGAATAGTACCCTTTGAATTATAAAGTTTTGTCGTTAGATACAAAATATACAATTTTGCGTAATTAATAACGAAACCAAGTACGCAAAAAGCATGGCAAAAATCATCGTGAAAACACTCCTTTGAGGTGCTTGAAATAGGAAGTCTTCACACCTCAGCGTGAAGACTTCCTATAACCTATTCTCAAGTCAATCTTTAAATACTGGCAGCAGTGTTAGGCGATTAAGTCGGGCGAGAGCCGTATGGTACTCGTATTGTACCTCGAGATAATCCCGCCGTGCCGCTATGAAATAGTTCAGTTCGCCAAAATACTCATACAGACTCATCTGACCACCGGCAACAGCCTTGCGTAAAAGGGCTATATTGTCTGTGCTTTCAAATATGGGTCTGTACTGCTGCATTTCCTCAAACAGGCTTACCACTCTGGCTCTCTGCGCCTTTAAAGCTGCAGATTCCTGATTTGCGGCAAATACCGCTTCCGATTGAGCTAACTGCGCCCTGATTCTTGCCGCTTTCTCTTTTTTTCTGGATGAAAAAATAGGCAGCGATATTCCGGCGGTCAGACCATGCCATTTATCTTCACCTTCGTTTTCATAGGTATATCCTATGCTTACCCCAGGCAATAAAAGCCGCTTTTCAACAGATTCCATTGCTTTTGCTGAAAGGACATTCTGCCGAGCTTCAAATATCGCCGGATTATTCTCTGTCAGCAAGAGTTCATATGTATCCGATGGCAAAAGAACATCATCCGGATAGTCTTCAAGAGCCGCGATTATGCCAGACACGTCGGTTGCACACAACCGTTCAAGCGCTTCAACTGCCGAATAGTAATTTCTTTTATCGGCAGCAAGTTGTTTCCGTATTCCGATACGTTCTATCTCTATTTTGTTCAAATCGAGCCTCGTGATTTCGCCTTTATCAACACCGGTCTTTGCGGTGATGTACAAACGTGAAATACTGTCATTGAGCGTACTTGACAGTTCCAGATATTTTTTAGCGGCTACAATATCAATCATAGCCTGTTTTATTTCTAAAGTCTGAGACATGACAGCAGAACGCTCAGCTGCGGCATATGCTCTTGAGGCTGCGGCAATGCCTTTTCTGCGTGCCACATACACGCCCGGCCAGTCAAAAGACTGGGATATGCTTATGTTCCATTTGTTTTGAGTGAGCCCTTCTCCCCAAAGATAACCGAATTCGGCATCCATAGGAGATAGCGAGTTTTCGGATTCGAGCTCTGCAATGCCGGCTTTGCTTTCAAGATTCAAGGACTTGACTGCATAACTTTCCATTGCTAAAGACCTCGCTGCCTCATTGAAATCAAACGCCTGACATCTTAACCAGGCTGTCGCGACAAAGAATGAAGAAAGAACTATTTTGTTATTCATATTTTCCGTTTATGTTCACACACATAGTATATAATAGGAACGACAAATATATTCAATATAGTTGAAGTAAACAAACCGCCAAGAATAACAACAGCCATAGGTGATTGAATCTCATTTCCTGGGGCACTGCTTTTTATGGCGAGAGGCACTAAGGCGAGGGCAGATGTCAAAGCTGTCATAATAATAGGATTCAGACGGTCGACACTACCACTCATCAGTATGTCTTTAAGAGGCTTGCCCTCTAACGCAAGCGCTGAATAGCGCGACATAAGCAACATGCCGTTGCGCGTTGAAATGCCAAGCAGTGATATGAATCCGATTATTGCGGGGATATTCAGTTCGCCGGAGGTAATTCTCAAAAGCAACACTCCGCCAATCATGGCGAGGGGCATGTTCAGCAGAATAATCAGCGCCTTGGTTATATTTTTGTACTCCTGATAAAGCAGCATAAAAATTATAATCAGGGCTCCTGAAGAAGCGAGCATCAAAGTGCGTGAGGCAGAAGCCTCGCTTTCAAACTGACCACCATACACTATGTGATAGCCCTGGGGCAGCTTGATTGTTTCAAGTCTGCTGCGAATGTCATCCACGGCACTCTTCATGTCGCGGTTTTCTATATTTGCGGCAACGACCAGTCTGCGACTCACATTCTCTCTGTTTATGGTATTGGGTCCGGTTGTCGATACAATGTCCGCAACATAGTCAAGGGGTACTGCTCCGGTAGGTGTACTGATTATTATGTCCTTTATCTTATCAATCCCGCTTCTGGCGGCATCCTCAATCTTCAGCGTGAGATTATAGGGGAGTCCGTTCACATAAACCTGAGAAACAATTTCACCCGCAAGTAATGTCGATACTGCGGAATTGAATTCAGGAATTGTTATACCGTATCTGGCAAGCATGTCACGGCGAGGGCGTATTTCTATCTGCGGTCTGCCAATCTGCTGCTCTACATTTATATCCACAATTCCTGGAATCTCCGAAATTTCCGACCTGATTTCATTGCCGATGTTTTGAAGTACGGTTAGGTCATCTCCGAATATTTTTATAGCAATCTGCGCTTCAGTTCCGGAAAGCATGGCATCGATGCGGTGGCTGATAGGTTGCCCGATTTCAATATTCGTACCGGGAATTTCTGCCAGTTTTGACCGAAGTTCGCTTACCAACTCACTTTTACTTCTTGAGCCGAGTTTATATGGCGCTTCGATTTCTGACACATTGACTCCTAAAGAGTGCTCGTCAAGCTCGGCTCTGCCGGTTTTTCGAGCAACAGTGCTGACTTCGGGCATAGACAGTATGACACATTCAGCCATTCTGCCGATTCTGTCACTCTCTTCCAATGAAATTCCCGGCAAAGTACTGACATTGATTGTCAGAGACCCTTCATTGAACGGCGGGAGGAAACTCCTGCCAAGTGTAAAGAATATAATTATGGAACCGACAAGCATAACCGCAACAGAGGCAAGCACAGTCCGTTTGTTGTTCATACATCTGTCAAGAGCTTTAATATACGCCGATTTAATACGTTTTGCCAGCCAGGGTTCCGAATTCAGGTTTTTTGCAGACGGCTTAGACAACAGATAGCTGCATAATACCGGAGTTACAGTCAGAGCCACTACGGTAGACGCGCCTAAAGCTACAATAAATGAAATTCCAAGCGGCTTAAGCATTCTGCCTTCAATACCACCAAGAAAGAACAACGGCAGGAAACTTGCTATTATTATGAGCGATGAATTCAATATCGGAAGTCTCACCTCCCGCGAAGCCTCGAATACTACCGATAGAGTCGGTTGACGCAGGTTGTCCGGAAGTGTCGCATTGTGCCTTATACGTTTGTATACATTTTCAACATCGACAATAGCGTCATCAACCAATGAGCCTATTGCTATCGCTATGCCTCCGAGACTCATAGTGTTTATGTTAAGTCCGAAAGCGTGTAGGACAATAATGGTGATTATAATTGAAAGGGGAATGGCTACTATTGAAATCAGAGTCGTGCGCAGATTCATCAGGAATAAGAACAGCACAATAACAACGAACAACGCACCCTCAAACAAAGATTGTTGCAGATTCCCAATAGAAGCATCGATAAAATCGGATTGCTTGAATATATCGGTAGATACTCTGACATCTTTAGGCAGAGTCTTGCACTCATCAGCCAAAGTCTTTTCTATTTCAGCAGTCAAATCAATTGTGCTGCTGTGCGGCTGTTTTGTGACAGTGAGCAAAACAGCAGGGTGTCCTTTTTCTGATGCAAGTCCGAGTCTCGGAGTCTTTGCGCCACGAGTCAGCACGGCAATGTCCTCAAGAGTCACTATCTGACCGTTTTCTGCCTTGACCACCGATTTTGCAATTGTTTCCATGGATGTCGTAGAGACATCACCTTTTATCAGGTATTCATTGCCAAAATCATACATAACACCTCCGCTCGGATTGGTATTTATGTCTGAGACAGCTTCTTTGACCTCACTAAGCGTCACTCCATGAAATTTCATTTTATCCGGAGACAATAGAATCTGATACTCGGTTTCGTCTCCACCTATAACAGATACCTGACTGACACCTCCAAGAGACAGCAGGCGAGGTCTCAGAGTACGGTCGGCAAGATCGCGCAACTCTGAAAGGGAAGTGGAGTCTGCCGTAAGTCCTATTATCATTATCTCACCAAGAATTGATGATTGCGGACCAAGAACAGGCGCGCTTACTCCTGTGGGCATACCGGAGGATATCTCAGAAAGTTTTTCCCCTACCGTCTGACGGGCGCGATATAAATCTTCATTCCATTCAAATTCAACCCATACAACAGAAAAACCGGTAGAGGACGAAGAACGAACTCTTCGAACTCCGGGAGCTCCGTTCATTGCGGTCTCAATAGGGTAGGTGACTGTTTTTTCAATCTCTTCAGGTGCGAATCCCGGAGCTTCAGTCATAACCACCACTGTAGGAGCATTCAGGTCCGGAAATATGTCCACATCAGTGTTAACCAGCGTATAGCAACCCCACAGCATAACAATGCCGGTGATTATCAGTACCGTAATCCGGTTAGCCAGCGAGGCTTTAATTATTTTGTCCAACATGGCTGTAAACGGTTTAATGGTTGTGGCTATGACCTTCAGGTACGGCTCCGGACGTTTCGGCAAGGCGTATAAATACTGCGCCCTCACAAACAATCTCATCGCCCGATTTCAATCCGTCAACAATCTCAACAGACATGCCATCAGATGCTCCAGTTACAACTGGAACTTTCCTATAACCGTCATCATCAACCCGGACATATACAAATCTGGCTCCCTGTTGCTCTGTGACAGCTTTTGAAGGGACAAAAATTACATTTTCTCTTTCGGCTCCTTTCAAAGCGATTTCAACGAATGAGCCTGCCATTAAATTGCCATTATTCGTTATTGAGAAATATAATGGCATATATCCTTGAGTGGCAGAAGTAGGGGAGTCGGCGGTAGGAGCCGCTTTTATACTGTCGAAAGACACCCAGTTTCCGGATCCGGGAATCCTTATATTGCCATCCGTAATGTTTTTTGATTTATTGAAATATCGAACAGGAATATCTGCCTTCAGAGTCAATTTGTTATTCTGGCTTACGATAGCTATCGGTTGTCCGGCATCAACATAATCGCCGTTTTGTACTGACAGTTCAGTAAGCACCCCTTTGATTGGAGATGAGACACTGCCTGACGCGGCAGACGGGCTGTAGGATGCGACCGCCTGATTATATTCTGCCTGCGCCTGATTTACCTGCTGCCGGGTAACAATACCGTCTGCAAGCAATTCTGTCAGCCGATCCAGTTCCTTTTTTGCCGCGACTACTCTTGCTTTAGCTACAGCTGAGACATCTCCGCCTGAAATGCCTGTTGTTGAAATAGTTGCAATTGTCTGTGATTTTTCGACATCCATGCCCTGTGCAATTCCAGACCGGAAATTGATAGTGCCGGACTTAGGCGCAACCAAAGTTATGCTACCGGTTGTTGACGGCATTATCTGACCGGTAACATTTATAATTTCAGAAAACACACCCGGCTGTACCGTTATTGTTTTAACACCAAATGCTTCTGCATCCTTTTTATGTAACACAATCTCATCGCCATGGTCATGATGTGCGTCAACTTCCTCGGAATGAGAGGATTCATTGTGCGAACATGAGCACAACATAATTACGGACAGCAAGTTGCCGCATATGTATAATCTATTCATAATCTGTTAATTAAGAATTAAAAATAATAAAAGGGGAGAGGTTTGCCTCAATTCTTAATCAACATGCCGGAGGTGCTCTAAGTGGTTTAATGCCTACTGTTTGACATGGTATCGTTTTCTCTTGTGGAAATTCTAATGAAATTGAATTGTCAGCCTTGTAGTCTTGCTGTAAAATATATGAAGTAATTCCCAGCAAAAAAAGCTGTTGAAACGTATCAACGTCAATCTTATGATTTTCTGTAATACACGAGTAGTCAGCAGAAAGCCAGCAATCATCAGAACAAGGATGACTGTGACTGTGGTCGTGAGCGTTACCTGAAGTATTCTCGGCTTCATGTTCACAAGCTATAAGCTCATGCTGACTCAATGCAATTTCATAAGAAGATATAATTCTGAAAAATATATCTCCATCACAATCATGATGATGATAGCGATGCAAAGCCATTGAGCTGATGCAGATTATCAGCACCGAGTGGCATATGTATTTCAGAATCCGACTCACAGAAAGTTTTCTATATGGGCAAAGGTAATAAATCAAAATCGAATCTGCAAAACGCCTGTTATTTGTTTGCCCATAATGTATATTGTGTAAAATAACCAATATCTAATATTTATCAAGTATTTTTAAAATTCTAAGTATAACGTAAACTATAAAAAGAATAATGCATAAAGCAGGCGCAAAAGTGAAAATAAATTCTTTCATCGTCCAAGCCTTGAAAGTTGAACAATTAAATACATTAAAGGACTAGTTTGACCAGCTGAAGCGTCTAGCAATTCTTTCTGTAACTTTTTATACATTACATTAATTTCGTTTTGTTGCTCATTCCAGTACTTAGTTATATCAGAATCCGGGTTGGTATCAAGTACATATTGAAGTTGTTGTTGTGTCAATCCACTCTCTAAAATCTTTTGACCGAGTAAAGCAGTGTTTTCAGTAATCTCACCAATACGAGCGTTATTAACACCAATACGGCTTAAAGATTCACGAATATCCTGCTGCATGTTCTTAATCTTCTGATTATTAACTGCTGTAACTGATTCGTTTACCTCTTTTTGAGAAGCATTCAAATCTATGCGGGAATCAATTTCTTCATTTTGTTTCTGTAGCTGTTTAAGACGTTCAGCGGCTTCCTTAGCTCCAAACTCATCGAGAATTCCGGCTTCCTTAGCTTTAATAATACTTTGCCAGTACTCCGTCTCTGTCTTCATTATAGTATTACGAGCTTCGGCGTTGTACTTTGATTGCAAAGCTTTATTTGTTGAAACTTGTGAATCTGTAGAACGTGTTTGGTTATCCAACTGATACTTTTGTATGATGGCTTGAGAGACAGCAGAGGCGCCAAGGTCATTCCAACCATTGTAAGCTTTCATATCGGGGGAACTATATTCCGGCATACCGGTAGCATTGCCGGCATTACCTTGACTAGCTATAATATTGGGGTTGATACCTGCCTGGGCATAACGCTGCATCTGGGCGGAAGGGGTATTGTAGTTATTTTGTCGGTTCCACATCTCGAGATCTTTATCATACTTATACTGGGCTAAATTTTTATTAGCTGAGTTAGCAGAGGACTGGGAACCCCATCCGAGGGCAGAACCGGCAACGGCTCCAATGGCACCAATTAGAGCAGGGAGCCAATATCGTTTAACGTCGAGAACTGGTTGTTGAGTTATCATGTCGCAAATATATAAAACTTAATTGTAATTACAAAAACGATTATAACACGCTCATTTCAAATGATGTGTCAATTAGCACTATATTCACAAGAAAGGAGTGCTAAGCAACCCCCCCTCCCGTCCCCCCCAAACTTGGGGGGGAGCGAGTAGAGAGGTTTCACG
>ERZ778517.2101-NODE-2101-length-12417-cov-5.613169_pt1 | contig 12417 bp, 10 predicted proteins | sample MGYA00510341_ERZ778517 | MGnify/ENA primary metagenome ERZ778517 (study PRJEB29527, sample SAMN07138964) | mouse gut metagenome | material: feces | host: mouse | place: China:Nanjing | collected 2016-01-25 ... | reverse complement strand
CAAAAGACACCCTATCCATCAAAGTTTCTTTCGGAATATCACGTATATCAATATCCCCTATCCGTATGCATCCTTTCTGCGGATCAAAATACCTTGTGACAATATTAGCAAGGGTAGTCTTGCCACCTCCGGATGCACCGACCAACGCTACTGTCTGCCCCGGCTCGATTGTAAGCGATACATCCTCAAGTGCATTTTTCTTACTGTCATAACTGTAACTAACGTGTTCTAATACAACCCCATTGTCTTTTGGTATATTGCTTTCCCCACTTTCAGACAATGGCTTTTCGTTCAGCACTTCATCAATCCTGCCTATTGCATCATTTACAATCATTGCGTCCTCACTCATAAACATGATTTTTGTGAGTGTCGTGCCGATCACAGGCGTAATCACAATATAGAAAATAAGATTCAGCAGCAGTTCATTTGTCACGCCGCCCCTTGTAAAGAGAATGCCCCCGGCAATCAAAAAGGCAAATACCCCATTGATCGCTGTTGTATAGCACATCATTGGCAGGCGCAGGGCTTTTGTATATGCGATCACCCATTTTTCATAATTATCAATCGCTGACTTAAAACGCTTGAAAGAAAAGATTGTTTGCCCGAACGTCTTTACGACGGGTACACCCCTCACATACTCAACCGCCTCATTCGACATATCTGAAAGTGCGTTTTGGTATTCTTTCATTTTCTGCTCCATGCCCTTTCCGGTCATTTTCATCATGATCAGGAAACCAAGAACAACGGGAACAAGACTTAAAAGCCCTAACCGCCAGTCAAAGGCAATCAGTAAGAACAGCAAACCTATGGGTGTGGCAATCGCCCCCGCCTTATCCGGCAGCCGGTGTGCAAGATAGGTCTCCGTGGCAGTACTGGAGGTGTTGACAATCCGCCGCAGTTTTCCGCTTCCGTACTTTTCCGTAACCCCAAGCGGCAGGGCTGTAATATGCCGCATAAGCTCCTTGCGGATATTGGCGGCAACCCGGAAAGCGCTCATGTGCGAACACATCAGGGCGGCTATATATACAACAATAGAGATAACCGCAAACAATACGGCAGACCATCCGCAGCGTGTGACATTCTCCGCCCTGGAAAAATCCGGGGACACTTCCAGGATGTCGTGAATGATACGCCATATATACCAAAAAGGCACAAGAGCCAGCAGCGCGCTCATTACGGATAGTACCCAGGAAAGATAGGTCAATATCCTTTTGGATCCGGCATAACCCATCAATCTTGATAGATTAGACTTCTTTTTCTGTGAAAAAGTTTTCATCTGAAAATCCTCCTTGAAGTTTTTATGATATGAGGTACTCATAGCGCCCTCGAATATCCTCGTTTGGGTTAGTTATATTTCCTTGTAGTTAGAAATAACTAACCTTCGTGTAAATATAATGGAAAGCGTAAACTTTCCACTATAAATCTGATTCAATTATTGCCCCATGATCTTCATCCACCCTGCGGTGTAAAAAGCCCTCATTTCTTTTAGATAATGCTTCGCCTCTTCCAGCGACATCTCATGTATGATCATTTCAAAAAAAGTGTTAAACATTCCCGTGATTAAGATATGCTCCAACCGCTCATCAATAGGCGGCGCCGGCCTGCCTATTTTTTCAAGCACCGCAAGGTAATCATTCGTTCCCTTTACCTCTATTTCCACCAATTCATCAATCAGCCTTGAAAAGCGTGTTCCCTCTGAACAGCAAAGTATGAGCTTAAACTCATTCAAATGCTCATAGGCGTACAAAAGCATTTCATACATACATTCGCCGGAAGTAGAGGTAGGATTGTCAGGCTGTTCCTCTGGCGATATATCTGCAAATTCTTTCTGCGCCCTGCAAAAGCGTTCTAACAGGAAGTTGTAGTGTTCGCCTACCAGCGCCTCAAATAACGCCTCCTTACTGTCATAATAGCCATAGAACGCACCTGTTGTCACGCCTGCTGTTTTGACAATGTTCCGCAGGGAAGCAGACTTGAAGCCTTTTTCAAGAAATTCCTGCATAGCGGCTGAATGGATTAAATTTAAGGTTGTCTGCTCTATTTCACTCATTTCCCATCCCCCGAATCTTATAACAGCGTTATATAACTCTGTTATATTATGCGTCAGAAAGAATTTTTTGTCAACATTAATTTTGCAAATAAAAATTCTGGTTTGCATGTACAAATAAAAGGATTATCACCTTCTTCCTTTACAACAACATATCATATCCCATACAGGCACCCAATTCTTTATTCAACTCCTGCCCATCCGTCTGATATAACTGCAGATCATGTCTGCTGCAGCCGCCTCGCCCACCGATGCGTCAATACACAGTTCATAGCCGTGTGGATTGCCCCACTCCTGCCCGGAAATGCTTTTATAATATGCGCTCCTTGCGGCATCTGATCTTGCAATGCTCTTTTTCGCAGCCTCCGGGCTGTCCCCGTACATCTCCATTACCTTTTTCTCCCGGTAACTTTCCGGAGCATAGATAAAGATACGCACCACATTCGGATAATGACGCAGCACATAGTCCGCCGAGCGCCCTATGATAACGCAGGAACCGGCGTCCGCAATATGGCGGATGGCTTTTTCCTGCGCCGCGACAGCGCGCTTTACCGGGTCGGCTGTGAGGTACAGTTCCCTCATAACGACATTTTCATCGGAATTGATGCCGGAAATAAATTCCTGCGCCAGACCGCTTTCCTGAGCCGCAACTGCCACCAGCTCTTTATAATAGCAGGGGATATCCAGTTTTTCCGCCACCATCTGTCCAATCCGCTTTCCGGCGGAGCCATGCTCCCTGGCAATCGTGATAACCGTTCCCTGACGGGACGGCCGGATCGCCGCTGCAGCAGGCTCCCTCTCTTCCTTCTCCTGTCCTAATTCCTTCCATACCCGTACCATGACTGCTGCCGTAACGAAAATGGCAAGCACATCCGCTGCCGGGGCTGCCCAGAAAATGCCGGTAACGCCCATGAAAACAGGAATCAGAAGGGAAAAAACAATCAGCAGCGCATCCCGCAGGACGGACAACGGTGCGGCTGCCTTTGCCTTGCCGATGGACTGCAGGAAGATGGCACAGACCTTCTGTGCACAGGTGACAAGGATAAGGGAAAGATAAATCCGCAGGCAGAGTACCGCAAAATCAAAATAAACGGGGTCATCCGCAGAGCCGAACATCCGGATGAACACACCGGGGACAGCCTCAAACATGACGGTGCAGACCAGTCCCACAATAACCGTCCACTTAACCATCAATTTCAGCAGCTCCCGTACCCGACCATAATTTTTTGCGCCATAATTATACCCCACAATCGGCTGCGCGCCCGCAGCGATACCTATGGCAATATTCAGCACAATCTGAAAGAGCTTCATAATGACCACGAATGCCGCCAGAGGGATATCCGCGCCGTAAGCGGAGCCTGCGCCATACTTTACCAGCAGGATATTGTTGACAACCGTAATGATTACGATGGAAAGCTGCGTCAGGAGACTGGAAGTCCCCAGCGCCATTACCGGCTTTAGGAGCGCCATACTCGGTCTGAAACTGCCGGCGCCCACCCGGAAAGTCTTAGGATGCCTTAGATAAGCCGCGCAGATCAGGAAACTGACAAATTGCCCAAGGATGGTAGCCCATGCCGCACCCTTAATTCCCATATCGAGTGCAAAAATGGCTACGGGATCGCCGATGATATTGATGACTGCGCCGGTAAGCATGGCAATCATGGCGTATTTTGGACTGCCATCCGCCCTGATAATGGAGGCAAGCGTATTCTGCGTCATGGCCAGGGGCATCATGGCAAAGATAATCATGCCATACTCGTGCGCCATCTGTATATTTGCATCCGTTGCGCCAATCATGCGCAGCAGGCCGTCACCCCAAAAATAGGCAATGGCAATCACCACCACTCCGGAGAAAAACGATCCAAGAACCGCACTGCCAACACTCCTGTGAATGTCCTCTGTTTCCCCGCGCCCCAGAGAAACGCTCAGCGCGGCGGCGGCTCCGTCACCAAAGAACAGGCTTAACCCCCACCCTACTACCGTGATCGGAAAGATCACGCCGGTAGCGGCATTGCCCAGATAGCCCACGCCGTTGCCCACAAATATCTGGTCTACAATATTGTAGAGGCATGAAATGATAAGGGAACAGATGCAGGGAATTGCAAACTTCTGCAGCAGCTTCCCTACTTTTTCCGTACCAAGATAGTTACTGTTTTCCATAATAGTCCTCCTTTTTTTGCACAAAAAACGACACCTGCAGCACCCGTACCGTAATCAGATTTACGCGCGGTGCGCCACATGTGTCGTTGATTTTGCATGATTTAATTTCCAGATAATATTATACTTTTTTTGCCTTTCAAACGCAAAGGACATTTTCCACAAAAAACAGCTGCCCGTTATCTGTCAGAAGTATACAAAGTTTCCACACGGCAGTCCTGTGCTGGCAACCAGTCCCTTATGTCGCAAATCCGGCATACTGGGTCATGTAAAGTTCATAATATCTGCCTTTTTTCGCAAGCAGCTCCTCATGACTGCCGCTCTCCGCGATCTCGCCGCGCTCCATGACCACAATCAGATCGGAATCCCTTATGGTGGAAAGGCGGTGGGCGATCACGATACTGGTGCGTCCCTGCATAATGCTGTGCATGGCGTCCTGTATGGCCTTCTCCGTGCGGGTATCCACATTGGACGTGGCTTCATCCAGAATCAGGATTTTGGGATCCGCCACAAAAGCGCGGGCGATGGCTAAAAGCTGGCGCTGCCCCTGGCTGATATTCGCGCCGGATCCGGTCAGCACCGTGTCATACCCCTGTGGGAGAAGCCCGATCATATCCCGGCACTGGCTCATCTCCACCGCGGCCGTAAGCTGTTCCTCCGTAGCGCTGTCGTTTCCGTATTTCAGATTATTCCGGACCGTATCGGAAAACAGGACAGTGTCCTGCAGGACAATCGCAATGTTCCGCCGCAGGCTCTCCCTGGACACATCGCGTATGTCCTGTCCGTTTATACGGATTTCCCCGCTTTCTATGTCATAGAACCGCATGAGCAGGTTGACGATGGTAGTCTTTCCGCTTCCGGTAGCGCCCACCAGCGCGACTTTTCTGCCATTCGGAACAGTCAGTGTAAAATTCCGGATCACGGGAGTTTCCGCTTCATAGGAGAAGCATACATTCTGAAAGGTCACAGCAGCTTTTTCGCCCGTTTCCAGCGTCACACCGCTTTTATCCTCTGTTTCCTCATCCAGCACAGCAAAAACCCTCTCCGCGCCGGCAACCGCTGTCTGGAGCTGCCCGTAAATCTGTGCAATCTCATTGATGGGGCGGCTAAACTGCTTCGCGTATACGATAAACGCGGAAATCACGCCCACCGAAATCAGTCCGTTCATCGAAAAATATCCCCCGAAAACGGCAATAATCACAAACCCGATATTCCCGATACAGTTCATCACCGGCCCCATAACGCCGCTGAAAACATCCGTCTTGATCCCCGCTTTTGTGAGGGAATCAGCCGTGGCGCAGAAATCCGCCGCCGTGATATCCTGGTGATTATAAGCCACAACTGTGCGGTACCCGTCAACCATTTCCTCCACGGTCCCGTTCAGCTGTCCCAGAAGCTGCTGGCGTTTCCTGGAAAACCTGCGCACCTTTCCGGAAAGGAATTTGGTCGCAAGAAAGGTCAGCAGTACCGTAACAAAGCTGAGCAGTGCCAGCTGCCAGCAGTACCACAGCATGACCGCCATAGTGCCGATGACCGTAAGCACTCCCGAAAACAGCGACGGCAGGGACTGGGAAACGGTGGTGGATATATTTTCAATGTCGTTGGTCATGCGGCTCATCACATCGCCGTGGGAATGGGTATCCAGATAACGTACCGGCAGTTCCACGATTTTTCCGAACAGCTCCTCCCGCATCTGCCTGACCACATTCTGTCCAAGCCTTGCGCTGCACAATCCCTGAAGCAGCCCGCAGATACTGTAAAGCAGATAGACGGATAGCATCAACGTCAGCGTATGAGAAAGAATGCCCTGTTTTTCCCCCGCGATGATGTCTACGGCCCCACTCTGCAGACTCGGTGCCAGAATGCCGCACAGGGTACCGGACAGCACAACCGCCAGCATTCCGGCAACCAGCTTTTTTTCTTTCACAAAATACACCGCAATCCGCCTGACTGTGCCCCCGATATTGTCGGCGTGTTCCGGCTCCGCAAAGCGTTCCCGCCGGTTCATCATTCCCGGAATATTGCGTTCGGCAAGTCTGGAATCCTGTTCCTTGCTCATGCTCCCTTCGCCTCCTCTCCCATCTGGGAATGCCAGATATCCTGATAGGCGCGGCAGGATCCCATCAATTCCTCATGCGTACCGCAGGCCAGGATACCGCCGTTTTCCAGTACGACTATCCTGTCTGCCGTACGCACGGAGGCAATCCTCTGGGCTATGATGATTTTGGTGCTGTCAGGGCGGGACTCTTTTAACGCCCGGTATAAATCCGCTTCCGTTTTCAGATCAAGGGCGCTGGTGGAATCGTCAAAAATAAAGATTTCCGCAGGCTTTAAGACTGCCCTGGCAACGGAAATCCGCTGCTTCTGGCCTCCGGACAGGCTCATGCCCCGCTCCGCCACCATTGTATCGTACCCGTTTCCAAGGGAAGAAATAAAACTATCCGCTTGCGCAATGGATGCTGCGGATGCAAGCGACATGCTATCCGCTCCCGGCAGTCCCCATGCAATATTTTCCCCCACCGTCACGCCAAACAGCTCGCTTTTCTGCATGGCTATGGCTATTTTTTCCCGGAGCGCCCGCTGCCGGTATTCCCTGACATCAATTCCGTCCACCAGAACCGCGCCGAAATCCGCATCATAAAACCGCATCATCAGTCCGGCCAGTGTAGTCTTTCCGCATCCGGTAGCCCCGATGACCGCCACGGTTTCTCCCCTGTGTATCTTCAGATTGATATGGGACAGCACGTTTCGGGTGCTTCCCGGATAGGCGAAGGAAACGTCACGGAATTCGATTTCCCCCTGTGTCTGCGCTGCCCCGTCAAAAGAGCCGTCTTTCAGTTCCGGCACGCTTTCCAGCACCTCTTTTACACGTTTCCATGAGGTAAGTCCCCTGGAAATATTCTGAAACAGCATGACCAGCATCAGAATACCGTTCAGAAGCTGTGTGGTATAGGTCAGCGCCGCCATGACATTTCCCGGTGTTGCACTGCCGTCTGCCACTGAAAAGGATCCTGCCAGTAAAACGGCCGTGACAGCCATGTACATAACCGCATTCGTAAGAGGATTCATAAAGGCAAATATCACAAGGGTTTTCAGCTGCGTCCTGACCAGATCATCATTCGCCTTCCCGAAGCGCATTTTTTCATAGGTCTCCCGGACGCAGGCTTTCATAATGCGGATGCCGGACACGTCTTCCTGCATGATTTCATTGATGGCATCCAGATACGCCTGCAGTCTGGAAAACAGTGGATCTGCCCTCCACAGGCAGAACCCGATGATGCCCACCAGAAACGGGAAGGCGCACAGTACAATGAGTCCGAAACGGAAATTCAGCCGGAACATACAATACATACTTCCAAACGTAAGAAGCGTGGTGCGGATCAGCCCCCTGATAAACAGCGAGACAAAATTCTGCACCTGGGTGATATCATTGGTCACCCTTGTCACCAGAGAGCCTGTGCCGAAGCGGTCCATCTGCGGGAAAGAAAAATCCATGATCCTGCGAAAGCAGTCCTTTCGAATCTCATTTCCAATATTCTGGCTGGATATGTGTACGAACACATTGTTGAGGGAGCCGCAAAGCCCTCCCAGCAGAACAAGACCGATCATCTGCAGCCCCAGCATCCATATCAGATGCAGGTCGGCCCTGCCCCCGCTGTTGACGCCAAGGACACCGTCATCCACAATCCGGCTCATGAATCCCGGCTGCAGCAGATCCATCATCACCTCGCCAATCATGAACAGGCCTGCGATGATGGCAAAGAGCAGATACTTTCTGATATATTTCCACATGGTCAGCGTCCTCCATGCCCATTTGAGCCTCCATGGTGTCCGTGACCGTCGTGGTACCCACCGTCATCCCGGTGCCCGTGTCCCTCATGGTGTCCGCCGTCTTCCCGGTGCCTATGTCCTTCATGATGTCCGCTGTCTTCCCGGCATCCATGCCGGTGCCCATATTTGAATGTATTTTCATTTTCCTTGTATCGTTTTTTCCAGTCACAGCGGACTTTATCCAGAAGTGACAGCAGTTCCTGCTTTTCCTCTCCCGAAAGACAGGAAAACATCTCCTCATGCCGTTTCCTGCGCTGCCTTAGCGCTTCTTCCGCAATTTCCCTGCCGCTGTCTGTCAGGGAGATGTCCGTCGTCCTGCGGTCAGATTCATTCTGTGTTCGGACGATCCATCCTGAGCCTTCCAGCTTGGACAGAATCTCACTGGCCGAACCCGGCTGGATTCCCAAACGCTCCGTCAAATCCCTCTGAGTAATGGCTTCCGACTCGTTCAGGATGATCAGGATGCGCTTCTGACTCGCTTTTCCCTCATACAATGAGCGCATGGTATGATGTAGATCCCGCAGACTGATAATCAGCCTGTCATCGATACCTGCTGCTGAATCATTGGCTGTGTGCATTTCCTGATCCCGTTGTTTCCTCTGATGCTCCGGCATTTTCCCGGTGCGGCGGTATTCTTCTCCTCTGCCGCAGTGCGGTCTTTCCAGATCGCAATGCCGCCCACAGCCTGGGCAAATGTTATTTTCCTGCATAAATCGCTCCTCCTTTTCTTTAGGTACCTTAATTATATCATCACAAAAAGAAAATTGTCAAGGTACCTAATGTTATTTTTATCAGGAAATATTCATTCTCCCGCTCTCCTTGTTTGGGATCAATACCATCTTGTAACGGTGCAATTTTTCTAAGTTGCATTTCCTCATACTGCGTCATGTACAATTCCTCATTCGCTTTGCGAAACATCCACCCCTATAAATCCTTTGCAAGCCCTACAATCAGGTCTACACACCGCTCCTTTCTCCTACTCTTTCATCGGTTTTATCATTTTATTATTTGCCTGAACCATGAGCGCTGCCGCGACCGCAAGCGCCACAAGCTCTGCAATTGGAAATGCCCACCAGATCATAAACGTCGCATTTTCAAGCTTGGTAAACAGCCATGCCAGCGGCAGTACGACAACGCACAACCGAAGCAGGGATACAATCAGTGAATTTAACCCGCAGCCAAGCGCCTGAAATACCCCTTGTACTGCAATATTCCCGCCTGCAAACAAAAAGCTTGTCGCAATGATCCGCGCCGCCAGGACACATAACGCTTCCGTTTCCTCAGACATGGCAAATAATCCGATCAGGGGACTTGCAAAGACCTCCAGGCCGATCATGCCGATCAGCATAATAATCTCCGTGTACAAAATTCCATAAAAAATGCCCTGTTTGACACGGTTCTTATCACCCATTCCATAATTAAAGGATACAATCGGCGTAATCGCCTCGCGCAAACCGAATCCCGCGAAAAAAATAAACTGCTGGATTTTATAAAAAATACCATACGCCGTCACTGCCGCCTGCGAAACGGTGCCAAAAATCAGATTCACGCCGTATGTCATAAATGACATCAACGCCTGCATGATAATCGCCGGAAGACCAATGACATAGATTTCCTTTACAATCCCTTTGTCCGGCTTCAGGTACTGCATTCCCGATTTTACTTCCGTATTTTTCCGATAGTGGAAGTACATTGCAATCAGCATGGATACCACCTGCCCGATCACGGTCGCATACGCCGCACCGCGGATCCCCATCTCGGGCAGTCCGAAATAGCCGAAAATCATAACCGGATCCAGCACGATATTGACAACGGCGCCCGACACCTGCGCAATCGTGGAATAGATTGTCTTTCCTGTTGACTGTAACAGTTTTTCGTAAATCGAAAACAAGACAATGCCAAATGAAACAACGGAGCAGATGGAAAGATACGAAATCCCCATTCCAAGCACCACTTCATCGTTCGTCTGACTTCCGATATAAGCCTTCACGCCAAACAGACCGAACAGTAAAAATACGATATAGATGATAAGCGCTAATGTCACTCCGTTTCCTGCAGTCCTTGCAACTTTTTCCTCGTCCCGCTGTCCCAGACTTTTTGCAAGCAGTGCATTGACGCCCACGCCTGTCCCGATGCCAAACGCTACAATCAGCATCTGAACCGGAAACGCCAGTGTCAACGCATTTACCGCATACTCACCCATATTGGTTATATTGCCGGAATCCGGAATACGCGCCACAAACATGCTGTCCACGATGTTGTAGCATGCCTGCAGTACCATTGATAAAATAATCGGTATCCCCATACTTAACATGACTTTCGGAACCGCCTCGGTTCCCATTTTGTTTGCTGTTACTTCTTTATTCAATTTTCCTCCGTTTCTTTTGAGAAATCTGCCGCAGCAGAAAACGCTCAGGAGACTTTTTCGGAAAGCTGCCACAACCATATTTTATTTAAATGCCCGTGTGCATCAAAAAAGCGCAAACCCATCATCTGGATTTACGCTTTCTGCCACTCGACGGTATTATTATATTTGCATTTTTGTATTTTGTCAAAGGGGAATTTTCATCATCCTATTTTCTTTGCCTTTCCCGCGATTTTCCGCTTTATCCTCTGCCTCCTGTTTCTCCTGTCCCGCATCCCGTTTCCCGCATAGATTCCACGCCAGCATGATCTGAAGATAAAGCCAGTGCAGAAAAGGCGGCAGCATCAAAATCTCACTGACAAGCGGAACCCATGAAAAATGGGCAAACAGGGCTTCGCCAAGAGGCAGTGCCGCCTCCGCATAGCTGTCCGTGCTCAACCATGAAAATATGTATAATATCATAATATAAAACAAGTGCAGCGCGATCCACGGAGTCAATCCGAAAGCGGTCAGCGTGCGATATACCTTCCGTTCCTTTTCTGACCGTATGAAATCTTCCAAGGCAAAAAGCGCGACACCGTATAAGATGATTCCCGGAAAAGCCAGCGCCTTTTCTACTTCGACCGCGCTCTCTTTGATACTCTGGCCCCACTGATTCGGACATTTCCCCGCTCCGCCAGCATGGCGGCGAGTGTGCCACCCAAGGAGCATCCATATAACGTAAAAGTTTTCCGACAGCTTTGGGATAACTCCTTCAAAGCTTTTCCAGTGACAGCAGGTTCCCGGCAATAGCATGACCGCCGGATTTTCCTTTTTTCCAAATGTATAGATCTTCATTTTTGCCCCATATATCCGTCATGTATTGCCTTATCGTTTTTGTCCTGTCTCGCTTTTTACGGCAGGCTGCCTTTATTCCAGTGCAGAAAGCCAGTACAAGAAAAGCCGTTGCAGCTGCAACAGCCGCACTCTGTAACGTATTCATTCTTATGTTCCTCCGCTTCCTTCCGCCACAAGAGCCTTCAGCGCCTGATAGCTTTCATTGCTGACCGCATGCTCCATCTCACAGGCATCTGACGATGCCGTTTTCGCGTCCACGCCAAGTTCCGTCAAAAGCTGGCAGAACGTATTGTGCCGTTCATAGGTTTCTTCCGCAATCCGCATACCCTTTTCCGTCAGGTGGACTTCTCGCGCATCACCCATGAGGATATAGCCTTCCTCCTCCAGCGCCTTCAAGGACACGCAGACAGTCGGCCGTGAAACGCCGATCGCCCTTGCAATATCCGCCCCGTGCACGTCCTTATTTTGGGAAAGGATATAGATTGTTTTCAGATAATCCTCCACCGATTTTTTCTGTTTCAAGCCTCCACCTCCTTCTGTCCTGTTTTCTCTATGTCAAAAATATTCTCTTTCTTCCATGTTATTATGTTGCAGTTCAGCCTTGCCAAACTGTAACGTTATCATCCATTCAGAACCCGTTTTTCCCACAATGTATTTCACTGCAGCTTTTCATCCCTGTCCCCTTACCGCTTCGCCCACCTGTCCCAGAATCCTTTAATGTCTTTCATAATTTTCCCCATTTCTGTGTGGGTTTTTGCGCATCTCAAATTTCAATTTTCAATCTTCTCCCGTCTTGCAAACAGCCCCTTTTTCTCATACGGCGCCCAGTTCACGCTCATTACATCATACCCTGCCTCCGCAATGACTTTGCGAAGCGCCGGTTCGGGTATCTCCCTCTCCGCCAGGATGACGGTTTCTTTCCTTGTGTGCGAACTGGTCACTTTCTTTACCGGAAAGGCGTTACGCACCGCCTCATTGATATGCGCCTCACACATACCGCACGCCATCCCGTCAATACCCACTGTGATCTTAACCATAAAACATCCCTCTCTTCTCTCTGGTTAGCAAAATCTAACCATTGATTTTCAAAAATGCGGCGCACCTGTCAGTGGCCGCTGATAAAAATTAATAAAATTTGATAACACCCTTTTTGCCGTCAGACCTTGCGCCGCCCTCCCTA
>ERZ778517.2095-NODE-2095-length-12461-cov-4.093020_pt1 | contig 12461 bp, 12 predicted proteins | sample MGYA00510341_ERZ778517 | MGnify/ENA primary metagenome ERZ778517 (study PRJEB29527, sample SAMN07138964) | mouse gut metagenome | material: feces | host: mouse | place: China:Nanjing | collected 2016-01-25 ... | reverse complement strand
GATAACATATATCATGCTTTTTATATCGGACTCTGCTGATTCAATGCTTATTTCTGGGGTATCATTATTTGCCTTTATCAGAGCTGTTTGTTCTGTATCAGCCATCTTTATCGTCCTTTCTATTTTGAAATGCCAGATTGGTACCTTAAAACTATGAGTAATTTGAAATCACAATTTACGACTTCAAGTTCTGTTTCCTTGTATATCCTTAAACTTGAAATTCCAAATCGGAATACCAAGTTTTATGTACGCTTATTGTTTGTTTTTACAATATATCACATATTTTTCTATGGGGATAGCAATAATCTCGCCATCTCCGCAGAAAAAGAGGGAAAAGCAAATATATTGCCAAACTTGAAATAGCAACACAGTAATAGAAATTTAATGAATTGTTTCTACATAACAATTTTCAACTTCGTCGCAAGTTGGAACGAAATTACGAATTAAGACAAGAGACTCTCGCCTTTTCAATTAGCAAATTTTTCTGCGAAATTTTTCGGACAATTAGCAGAAACAATATTTTGATTAGCAATCTCAGATATAGTAAAACACCGGGAACTCTGGAACCCCAGTATTCCCGGTATTTCTTAAGACGTCGCTAAGAGGATTCGAACCTCCGACCTACCGCTTAGGAGGCGGTCGCTCTATCCTGCTGAGCTATAGCGACATTTATGCTCATTTATTCTAACACTGAGCATAGAAAAAATCAAGTTTAAATATAGATATGTTTTTATATTTTTTCTGTTATTCTTAAAAAGGTATTCAGCACATTAACTAAAATTTATCTTTCCCTGCAGCCATATATTTCCCTTAAACCTTCGGCCCTTTGCAGGTTCTCCAACTACTCTTGCTTTTGGAACACAAAGTGAAAATTTCAGATCATTCACTTCCAAGTCCATAATATATAGTTCTTCCTCTGTTAATATATTTTTTGTTGTTGTAAAGTCTAAAATTGTTCCAAGTATTGAATATTTATCGCATTCAATTCCATAAGGCATAATACTGGTATCAACAATGCTAAAAATATCTTCTGTAATAAGTCTTCTGGATACTTTTGAATATGTATCTATATCATCCAAAGTCAGACTTTCAATTGCCACAGGATCTCCTGATTTCGCAGCATTCACTAACTTCATCCGGTTATGGACCTCTTCTTGCTGCTGTTTTTCCTGATTCTTGTTTTTCAGAACAGGAAAAAGTATCATTCCTTCATTGCTCAGTGCAGACAGGGTTACAGACATATACTGCACCCTGTCATGTCTGCTGAGCTGACATATTTTTAAATATTCCAAAGTATTCTGAACATGAAAGATCAGATTAATTGCAATCTTTGAATCCTCGCATATTCCAATATATGCTTCTCTGTCACTTCTCCGTTCAATTGCAACATCAGCATATGATGTAATCCCTTTTCCATTAATGTACGGAAAATAATACCGCTTTTCGAATCGCGAAGCCATGTCCATATCGCCAAATAAAGAGATTCCGATTCCGTCAGCGTATTCTTTTTGAAATTCACAGAAATCCATCTCCTCATCCTGTAAAATTAATTCATGATGCGTAAAATTTCGTTCTACCTGAGTCAGGATTTCGTATAATTCTTTTTTTGATTCTATATCGCCAAATCCAATGGCTGTCAGGTATTGATTCATAATTATTTCCTCTTAATCTCAGTCATTCCACCCATATATGGCTTAAGAACTTCTGGAATCCTCACGCTTCCATCTGCCTGAAGATTATTTTCCAGAAATGCAATCAGCATTCTCGGCGGTGCTACAACTGTATTATTCAATGTATGTGCAAAATATTTGCTTCCATCCGCACCTTTTACCCGGATTCCAAGTCTTCTTGCCTGCGCATCACTTAGATTAGAACAACTTCCTACTTCAAAATACTTTTTCTGTCTTGGAGACCATGCTTCAACATCACAGGATTTTACCTTCAAGTCTGCCAGATCTCCAGAACAGCATTCCAATGTACGAACCGGAATATCAAGAGAGCGGAACAAATCTACCGTGTTCTTCCATAGCTGATCGTACCAGTATGGGCTTTCCTCTGGTTTACATACAACGATCATTTCCTGCTTTTCAAATTGATGGATACGGTATACTCCTCTTTCCTCAATTCCATGTGCACCTTTTTCTTTCCGGAAACATGGAGAATAACTGGTAAGTGTCTGAGGAAGCTGGCTTTCATCAAGCATGTTGTCAATAAACTTTCCAATCATAGAATGTTCGCTCGTTCCAATGAGATATAAATCTTCTCCTTCAATTTTGTACATCATTGCATCCATTTCTGCAAAACTCATTACTCCTGTAACTACATTGCTTCGAATCATAAACGGTGGGATGCAGTATGTGAATCCTCTATTAATCATAAAATCACGTGCATAAGTAATAACAGCAGAATGAAGTCTTGCAATATCTCCCATCAGATAGTAAAAACCATTTCCTGCAACTCTTCCAGCACTTTCAAGATCAATTCCTTTAAAGCTTTCCATAATTTCTGTATGATATGGAATTTCATAATCCGGTACTACCGGCTCACCGAATTTCTCAATCTCGACATTTTCACTGTCATCTCTTCCAATCGGTACGGAAGGATCAATGATATTTGGGATTGTCATCATAATTTTTTTTATTCTTTCCTCTACCTTTTTTTCTTCGCTGGAAAGAGCCTCTACACGGTCAGCATTTGCCTGAACTCTCTTCTTCAGTTCTTCTGCCTCTTCTTTTTTGCCCTGCGCCATACATGCGCCGATTTGTTTGGATATTTTATTTCTCTCTGCACGCAGGGCTTCAACTTCCTGTTTAATATCTCTATTCTTTTTATCCAGTTCTAATACCTCATCTACCAGCGGAAGTTTATCGTCCTGAAATTTTTTCTTAATATTTTCCTTCACTGCATCCGGATTATTTCTTACAAACTTTATATCTAACATTTTATTTTCCTCCTGTTTTTATTTATTTTGTTTCTTTACTATAAATATCTGAAAAGATAGCCTTGTCCAATGCTTCTGCCTCTTCTTCAGCAAGTTCTACATAACTCTCTGCATTAACAATTTCTTTTACATAAGTGTAACATCCTTCACGGCTATGCATGGCGTTCATAATCCATCCATTATTTTTTCCGTCAAGCATTGCTACTGCAAAGCTTAACTTTCCGCCCATCTCATTAAAAGCATCATACTTTACTATTCCAACCTTTTGGAAATTCTGGTCCAGTATTTTTCTCATATCTCGAATGTCCGCTCGATTTTGCTTTGTAACTTTTATAATAGTTTCCGCCTCTTGAAATTTTTCCATCATGCTTTCTTCTAAACTTTTTCCGTCTTTTCCCCTCATGAACGTCTGATAACTAGTTTTTAAGCGGTTATATTTTACAGTTACATTTACATATAATATAAACAATATTACAAATAATACAAGCATAAAGATAAAGATAAACGCAGGATCTATTCCCAATGCATTTAATATTCTGCTTTCCATAAGTATTTATTCTCTCCTTCCAAGACTCATAATCATGTCGAACATTCGTTCTAACTCGTCATCCGAATAATATTCTATCTCTATCTTCCCTTTTCCATTCCCTTTTGCAGCTATATTTACCTTTGTTCCCATTACATCTTTCATTCTGTTTGCAAGATCATTATATAAAAATTCATTTTCAATTATCTTTTTTACTTTTGGCCGTTTCGGATTTTTTATGTCTTTGACAAGTTTTTCTACATCTCTTACACTTAGCTTTTCATCAAATATCTTTACTGCCAATTCATACTGTGAATCTGCGTCTTCAATTGCAAGAAGTGCTCTGGCATGTCCGGTAGATATCATATCATCAATTACCATCTGCTGTACTTTTTCGCATAATTTTAAAAGACGCATTGAATTTGTAACTGCTGTTCTGCTTTTAGAAACACGTTCTGCTACTTCATCCTGTTTCAAATTAAATTCTTCTAACAATCTTTTATATGCTGCAGCTTCTTCTATTGGATTAAGATTTTCTCTTTGTATATTCTCAATTAATCCAATTTCTATAATTTCCTGCTCTGTATAATCCTTTATGATTACTGGAATCTCTTTTATTCCTGCCATCTTAGCTGCACGCCATCTGCGTTCACCGGCAATAATTTCGTAATAATCTTTTCTCTTTCTTACAAGAAGTGGTTGAAGTACACCAAATTGTTTAATTGAATCAGACAATTCCATTAAAGCATCCTCTTCAAATTTCTTACGCGGCTGATCTCTATTTGGTTCTACTTTATTAATACTAATCATTTGTTCACCGGATTCTGATTCAACTTGAACATCACCGTTTTCTAATGACTTTAAAACCTTTTCTGTTTGATTTATTTTAACAGATTTATTGTCAGGTATCAAACTGTCCAAACCTTTTCCAAGCCCCTTTTTTCTAGCGGCCATATTTTTATTCCTCCTTTATATTTATTCCTGAGATATTACTTCATCTGCTAATCTCATATAACTTTCTGCCCCCGCTGATTTTGCATCATAATGATTAATTGGCATCCCATAACTCGGCGCTTCCGCAAGTCTTATATTTCTCGGAATAATTGTTTTATATATATTCTGTTCCAAATTATCTTTAACGTTTTCAACAACTTGCAAAGAAAGATTTGTTCTGGCATCATACATTGTAAATACAACGCCCTCTATGATAAGATTTTGACTCAGCCTGTCCCGTACAAGTTCTACCGTATGTATCAATTGACTCAGTCCCTCCAATGCATAATACTCACATTGAATTGGTACAAGAACAGAATCTGCTGTAGTCATTGCATTAATAGTAAGTATGCTCAAAGATGGTGGACAATCAATAATTATAAAATCATAATCATCTTTTATTTTGTATAAAGCATTTTTAAGAATATATTCTTTATTATCTTCATCCAATAGTTCAATTTCAGCACCTGATAAATCAATGCTAGTTGGTATTATATCCAAATTACCATGAACATCTTTTTTTACTGCTTTATCAATACTTACTTCCCCTATTATCAAATCATAAATTGTATTTTCTACAGAATTCTTATCCAAACCAAGTCCACTTGTCATATTGCCCTGTGGGTCCATATCCACTGAAAGAACTTTCTTACCTTTTTCAGCAAGACATGCGGATAAATTAATAGCTGTAGTAGTTTTTCCTACGCCACCCTTTTGATTTGCAATGGCTATTATTTTTCCCATATTAATCACCTTTCTTTTTCGTGTATTACTAGTATAACACTTTTTATTCTATATATCCACAAAATGTTTCACGTGAAACATCTTTTTTACCAGAAAATAGTTATTGTTCACTCTAAAGCCATTTGCAAAAATGTTTCACGTGAAACATCAAAGGAACCTCCTATTACTTAAGAGGTTCCTTTGATGGAATTCCAGACTTTCGAGGATATTTCTTATTAGTCAGTTTTTCTTTTCTAATTATTATAAATGCTCTTTTTATATCTGTATCAGGAAGATTAAATCTTACTATTTTATCAATATTCCCTCCAAGTAATGTAACAGCGTTCTTTGAATTTTTAATCTCTTCCTCTATGTTTTCCGCTTTATAAGAAATAAAATATCCTCCAGTTTTTACAAAAGGCAAAGAATATTCTGAAAGAGTAGACAGATTCGCAACCGCCCTTGATACACATACATCATATTGTTCTCTGTATTTTTCATGTCTTGCATAGTCTTCCGCTCTGCCATGTATTGCTTCAATATCTTTCAGTTTTAATCCACCTATCACTTCATTTAAAAACTTAATACGCTTATTTAATGAGTCCAATAGTGTTATCTTTAGTTTTGGAAATACAATCTTTATCGGAATTCCTGGAAATCCTGCTCCCGTACCGATATCTATAAGATGTTTATCTTCCTGCAGATATTCAATATCAATAGCCTTTATTATAGAAAGACTATCTACAAAATGTTTCTGTATAACTTCTTTATAATCAGTTATAGCCGTAAGATTCATAAATCTATTCCATTCTGTAAGTAAATCATAATACTTTAAAAATTGATTCATCTGTTCATCATCCAACTGTATGCCTATTTTATTTATTTCTTCTTTTAAAATATCCTTCATATTTAAGTATCCTCTTATTGAATTTCATTAATACTGATATCAAAATACCGTTCTACCTGAATATCTTGCTTAAACTAATTATTACATCTTGTTTTTTCCTCCAAATATACTAATAATACAGAGATATCTGCAGGCGAAACTCCAGATATTCTTGATGCCTGGCCTATAGAAATCGGACAATATTCCTTCAATTTCTGAACCGCTTCAATCCTTAAGCTTTTAACTTCATCATAATTAATATTTTCTGGTATTTTCTTATTTTCCAGCTTTTTAAAATGTTCTACCTGCTTTTTCTGCCGCTTAATATATCCGTCATATTTAATAGCTATATTAATCTGTTCAATCACTTCATCTTTAAGCTCTGTTGGAAATTCCGGTCTGCCTGTATCAATTTCCTCTAATAATTCATAAGATAATTCTGGACGTTTAATTAAATCTATAATAGTGCTTCCAGACAATAGGGGTGTACTTCCACACTTTTCTAATAACGCTTGTACATTTCCAGTTGTTCCGACTGTCACATGTTCAAGTCTTTTTATTTCATTTTCAATAAGTTTTTCTTTGAATTTAAGTTTTTCATATCTTTCCTTAGATATTAATCCAATCTCATATCCCTTTTCCGATAATCGTTGATCTGCATTATCCTGACGAAGCAAAAGACGATATTCTGCTCTTGACGTCATCATACGATAAGGTTCATGACTTTCCTTTGTTACCAGATCATCAATAAGAACACCGATATATGCTTCCGAACGATCCAGTATAACAGGAGACAGATCATTGATTTTTCTCGAAGCATTAATACCTGCAATCAACCCTTGCGCTGCTGCCTCTTCGTATCCTGAACTTCCATTGAACTGACCGCTGCTAAATAACCCTTCTATATTTTTAAATTCCAGAGAAGGCTTTAGCTGCCTTGCATCAATACAATCATATTCAATTGCATAAGCATTTCTCACAATCCTAACATTCTCAAGTCCCGGCACAGTCCGGTACATCTCATACTGGACATCTTCAGGAAGAGAACTGGACATACCGCCAATATACATTTCATTCGTTTCAAGTCCTTCTGGTTCTATAAATACCTGATGTCTCTCCTTGTCTGCAAATTTTACAACTTTATCTTCAATTGACGGACAGTATCTGGGGCCAGTACCTTCTATCATTCCTGAAAACAGAGGAGACCTGTCAAGATTTCTTCTTATAATATCATGTGTCTCTTTATTCGTATAAGTAAGCCAACAGGATACTTGATCTATCTGTACATCATCAGGATTTGTTGCAAAAGAAAATGGTATAACCTTCTCATCGCCAAGTTGTTCTTCCATCTTAGAAAAATCTACTGTATTCTTATCAATTCTTGCGGGAGTTCCTGTTTTAAAACGATACATCTTAATCCCAAGCTCCTTTAAACTATCTGTAAGATAATTTGCAGCCTGAAGCCCATTAGGTCCTGTATACGTACTTACATCTCCATAGATACAGCGGGCTTTTAGATATGTGCCTGTACATAAAATAATCGCCTGACAGCGATAGACAGCTCCTGATAAAGTCTGCACGCCCGTAATCCTGTTTTTATCAACTAATATTTTTACAACTTCTGTCTGCTTTACTTCAAGATTCTTCTCATTTTCTAAAACCTGCCGCATAGTACGGCTATAAAGAGCCTTATCCGCTTGTGCACGAAGGGAATGCACTGCCGGCCCTTTCGATTTATTCAACATTTTAGATTGAATAAAAGTACGGTCTATTATTTTTCCCATCTCGCCTCCTAAAGCATCAATTTCTCTTACAAGATGTCCTTTAGAACTCCCTCCGATGTTGGGATTGCATGGCATCAAAGCAATACTATCCACACTAACTGTAAAAACAATTGTCCTGTGTCCAAGTCTTGCACAGGCAAGCGCCGCCTCACAGCCCGCATGTCCCGCGCCAATTACAACCACATCATATTTATCTTTATTTTCCCATACAGAATTTACTGAATATTTCATTTACCAAATCTTCTCCTATTGTTTCACCTGTAATATTTCCCAATGATTCATATGCATCCATCAAATCAATAGAATAGAAATCTTCTGGCATATTCATTTCAATACTCTCATTGACTTTACATAAAGATTCATATGCACTTTTTAATGCAGCCTTATGTCTTACATTTGTAATATATATTTCATCATTAAAAGAAATTTCTCCTCCAAAAAACATTTCCTTTACAATTTCTTCAAGTTCCTTAATACCACTTTCATTTTTTGCTGATATCTCTGCTATTCTAATTGCATAATTAAATTCATTTTCATATATAATTATTTTATTTTTTGCAAGTTCTAATTCATCTATTACATCCTTCCTTTTCACAATAGTTTTTAGATCAGACTTATTTAAAAGAATAATTGACCTCTTATTACAGATCATCTCAAAGATTTCTCTGTCATTTTCATCCAGAGCACAGGAGGCATCAATCACATATAAAATCAGATCAGCCTTTTCAATATGATCCCGCGCCTTATCTACTCCTATACGTTCAATAATATCTTCCGTATTCCGGATACCTGCCGTATCCATAATATTCAAAGATATTCCTTGCAGATTAATATGTTCTTCAAGCACATCCCTTGTAGTACCAGCAATATCCGTTACTATCGCACGTTCCTCACCCAACAGTGCATTTAACAAAGATGACTTTCCAGCATTAGGCTTTCCCACAATAACCGTACTGATCCCCTCTTTTATAATCCTTCCATTATCACAGGTAGACAATAGTTTCTTTATCTTTGCAAGTAAATGATCAACCACCTCTTTTAATGTCTCGCCGTATCCATCTACATTAATGTGTTCCGGATCATCAAGAGCAGTTTCTATAAATGCCGTATGATAGATGATTTCTTTTCTGATTTCATTTATTTCTTTCTTAACACTTCCCTTTAACTGATTTACAGAACTTTGTCGTGCATACTCATTTTGTGAAGATATTAAGTCACCTACAGCTTCTGCCTGAGATAAATCAAGTTTCCCGTTCAAAAATGCACGCTTTGTAAATTCTCCAGGTTCTGCAGGTCTCGCACCATATTTAATCAATATCTCAAGTACTTTTTTTACAACATACACACCGCCATGACAATTGATTTCTACCGTATCCTCACCCGTATAACTATGAGGAGCACGCATAAGCATCACAAGAACTTCATCAATTGTCCTTCCACTGTCTTCTATAAATCCATAATGAATTGTATGAGATTTCTGATCACCTAAATGCTTCTCTTTTTTTCCAACATATATCTTATCTGCAATTTCAAATGCTTCTTTTCCTGTCATTCTTACAATCCCTATTCCAGAACTGCTTACAGCAGTAGAAATAGCAGCTATTGTATCAGAATATTTTTGATTCATCATATCCTCCAATTTTGTGTAATTCACTTTATCACATTTCATCGTACGAAGTCCATCCGCCCTGCTGGAACATGTATTGTGATATGTTCTTTGGATTATCATATAAAAAAACAGAGGTATTCTCAACCCCTGTTTCTATTAATTACCTGTTGCGAACTAATGTTACGACTACTCTCCTATATGGTTCTTCCCCCTCACTATGAGTAGATACAGCCGGATCTGACTGAAGTACAGAATGTATAATTCTTCTCTCATAAGGATTCATCGGTTCAAGAGATACATTTCTTCTTGTTCTCTTTACTTTACTTGCAATATTTTTAGCAAGATTCTCAAGAGTCTGTTTTCTTCTTCTTCTATAATCTTCCGTGTCAAGTTTCACTCTTACATATCCATCCTGCATCTTATTAGCGACACGATTTGTCAGATATTGAAGTGAATCCAAAGTCTGTCCGCGCTTTCCGATCAACAATCCCATATTCGGTCCGTCCAGATTAATATTGAGAGCTCCCTCATCATCAATACTTGTTGTTATTACTACATCCTTCATATCTATACATGCAAGAACATCCTCAATAAACTTTTTACAAGTAACAACAGTATTATCTTCAACCGAAGCAAGTACAAGCTCTTTCTTTTCAGGAGCTTTCACTTCTTCTTTTATTTCTTCCTTTCTTTCTTTCTTTGGCTCCCTGCGATTATCTTTTTTATGATCTTTCTTATTATATCTGCGATTATAATCTTTCTTCGGCTGTCTTTCAAATTTTTCTTTTACCGGATTTTCTTCTGCCGTTTTTATTTCCTTTACCTCTGAAATCTTTTCTTCCTTTTTAATATCATCTTTCACAGGCTCTTCTTTTTTTCTTCTTGCTTTAATTACAGCCTGTTTCATACCAATCCCAAAAAATCCAGCGCTTCCCTTTTCAATTACTTCGTAATCTAATTTATCACTTGTTACTCCCAACTGAACTAACGCTTCTGTAATTGCATCGTCAAGTGTTTTAGCAGATACTGTAATATAATCCATAATAATTTGCCCCCTAATTATTCCTATTAAACTTATTAACCATATTTGCTTTATCTGCAAGGCTTCCTGGCTTTGCATTTCTTGCTCTCTGCTTTGCCTGCTCTACCTTTGCTTCTCTTTCCTTTTCTGACATTTTACTTGTCTTATGATTTGCTGAATCCTTTAACGTCTTCGTATTTGTCTGAGCCATCTCATTAATTCTCTCAGCTCTTTCCCCACGCTTTTTCGCTTTTTGCTGCGCTTTTTCCCTGTTTTTTTCAATTAAATCCTCAACAGATATTTTAGAAAGATAACGATTGATCACAATCTGCTGAACCGTACGCACAACTGCACTGACAATCCAGTAAAGACCAATACCTGTCGGCAATGTAAATACCATAAACACAGATAATAAAGGCATTGTAGTATTCATCGTCTTCATCGTACCTGCCATCGGATTATCTTTATCAATCTGCTGTCCGGAAACTGCCTGATTAAGACGGATATTCAGCATTTGAGTTGCTCCTGATAAAACAGGAAGAAGGATAGCCGTAATAATTACTGCAGCAGCAGGCATTGAATAACCTCCGCTGTTTCTGATCATATGTGCAGGTGCTTCTTTCAGATTCGGAATTGTCAAAAATCTTTGAACAGTGTCTGAAGCCGTCTTGATTGCCGGTACATATGCCTCAATATTATATATTACAGGATATAATGCAAACAGGAACGGCATCTGAATCAAAAGAGGAAGACATCCTCCCATCATAGAAGTACCATATTTATCATATACCTGCTGTATCTCTTCCTGCTGCTTCATCATAGAAGCCTGATCCTTTTTGTTCCTGTACTTTTTCTGAATCGATTGAATCTCCGGATTCATAACAGAAGACATCTTTGATGTTCTCTGTTGGTTAATCGTCATCGGAAGCATACAGGTATATACAATAATCGTATAAATGATAATAGATAATCCAACTACTCCATTCTGCAGACCGAACGTATCCGTCAACATCGTATAGATAAAGTTCATAACTTTACCTAATAGCCAGCATAGCTGTCCTACAATCGGCCAGTTTGCTGCCGTTAATAAACTAAAAGCCATCTCTTTTCCTCCATCGTAATCTTTTCTTATGGAACAGGGTCATATCCTCCCTTTGAAAACGGATTACACCTCAATACGCGCCTTACCGCAAGATATCCTCCTTTTGCCGCTCCATACTTCCCAATCGCTTCTAACGCGTAGGTAGAACATGTAGGATAATACTTACAGGATGAATATCCCTTCATAGAAGAAAGATGCTTACGATAAAAAATAATACATGCAAGCAAAATCTTTTTCACACCCTATTACCTCAAATCTAATCTATAATATTATGAAGATTTCCCAGATGAAGCACCGCACTTTCTATTTCATGGTAATTTTTTTCTTTTGCGCTGTTTCTTACTATAATAACGATATCAATTCCGCATCTGAAACAATCTTCCTGTAGCCGATAAATCTCTCTTATCAACCTTGTTAATCGATGTCTGACAACACTGTTTCCTACTTTTTTACTTACGGATATTCCTAATCTGTTCTTTTTAAGCCCATTTTCCCTGACATACATAACCAGATACTTATTAGCCAGCGATCTGCCTTCTCTATACACTAATCCAAAATCTGAATACTTTTTTAATGATTCGGAATATTTCATAACTTGATTCTCCTAATTTTAATAGAAGAAAAGGCCACATATATGCGGCCTAAGCGGATAATACTTTTCTTCCTTTAGCTCTTCTGTTCGCAAGTACTTTTCTTCCGCCTGCAGTACTCATCCTTGATCTGAAACCATGAACTTTAGCTCTCTGTCTTTTCTTAGGCTGAAATGTCATCTTCATAGATATCCACCTCCTTATATTTTATAAGGGAAACTCCCTACGTATTTCCATAAGACATCAATGTTAATTATATTAAATTACTGTTTGTCCGTCAAGCAAA
>ERZ778517.2087-NODE-2087-length-12499-cov-3.913211_pt1 | contig 12499 bp, 13 predicted proteins | sample MGYA00510341_ERZ778517 | MGnify/ENA primary metagenome ERZ778517 (study PRJEB29527, sample SAMN07138964) | mouse gut metagenome | material: feces | host: mouse | place: China:Nanjing | collected 2016-01-25 ... | reverse complement strand
CCGTTGATGGTTCGTCGATTGCCATAATCACCGGTATAAGTATCAGCCGCGACGATGTATCTATAAAAGAATTGAGGAATGTGCCCACATCGACTAAGATATTGTTTGTCGACGAAGATGTGCCCGACGGTTGGCATACATATTATGTTACTACCAGTGATACCGGCGGCCATGGTAGTATGGCAAGCACTCGCTGCTATGTAGGTATCGAACGCCCGACTCCGCCAACGGCAGTCAGCGTGACAGAGACCGGGCGCACCGGCGAGGCGTTAGTATCGTGGTCTCGACCTATAGTCGGGGTTAATGGCAACACGATTGTGGGTGACCTTACATACGAGGTGTACAGCAGGGGGGATAATGGCGAATATCGTGTCATTGGCACTGGCATACACGACACCGAATATGTCTGCCGACAAGTCAGCGGCTTTGTCAATTATTGTGTCGTAGCCATCAACGATGGTGGCCGGTCAGACTATAGCGAAGTATTCTACACGTATATCGGCGTAGGCCGGGAAATGCCCTATAAGAGGTCGGGGTTGCATGGCTATGAAATATACTCATGCAATAATGCCGAACATGGTTTCTCATGGCGAGTCAAAGACCAAGACGGTATGCCGGGTGCGGTCGACGATGACGGCCGTTATTTCAATTTCAGTCGTGTCGACGGCAACGTAATCGATGGCGCTTGTGCGACTATGATGTTCGAAAAAGTTAATGTTTCGGAGCCCGATGCCGCACTGAGTTTCTATGTATATAAGCATTATGACAGTGCCAACGAGTTACTCGTAAGCCTTGTCAGCGGCGGGGTAAAGATGCAGGCGCAGTTTGTCAAAATCTCCCAACTGCCGACAAACGAAAGTTGGAACAGGGTTGTAATACCGCTTGAAGATTATTTTAATAAATCGGTTGTAATAATGTTCGAAGGAATATGCCGTAACGCCCCGGCTATTGCCGTAGATTGCGTAAAGGTATCGGGTATTGATGACTGTGGGCTCGATGTATTAGGTCTTAAACCTCAATCTATATTTATTTGTGGCGGCGCGATAGAGGTAGCTTCACCCGGGACTATCACGATTATTAATATTAATGGACAAATCGTGGCACAAAACAAATATAAACTCCGGGTGAAATTATCGCCCGGAGTCTATCTGGTTAGGACTGACAAAGGCACTCGCAAAGTAATGATAAATTAAGACACGGCTGGCTTGAAGGTTTCAAAGCTCCCGTCTGTATATAATACTATAATCGAAGAAATCTTTTTTGAATCGTCTACCGCTATGTCTGTCGCCGCAGGGGGCAGGGTGGGGGATTCGGTCTCTTTTGCCGGGGAGGGCTCAGATTTTCGTGGGGTAGGACGTGCATTTGACGAGCGGAATGTCTTAGACTCGGGTTGGATATAGTCGTTTATCCCGTTTCCAAATGAAAACAAGTCATTTGAAATTTCGTCATTGTAACTGGCATTGTCTTCAAACTCAAGTGCTTGTGGCGTCGGTATTGACGAAATAACGTCGTTTTAAGGCTCTGAGATTTTAATATTTGGATTTAGCAACATCTCCCCTTGACCAAATAGTAACCACAGGATGTTGAGATTAGGAAAAGCCGCATTCAGTTTTGCCAGTACCTGGTTGTTGACAGATTTGTTGCGCCCGTGAAGCATTTGTGAAAGGCTGGGGCGGGGTATGCCTGTTGTATCTGCAAACTGGGAACTGCTAAGCCCCGTTGAATTCATAAACTGAACCAAACGGTCTAAAACTGGACTTTTTTCGCTTTCTTCCATCTATTTTGATTTTGAAATTCGCGTTGCAAATGTAAAAATTATTTTTGTAAACTGCAAATTTTATTTTTGCAACAACCGCCCGAATTGTGTTTTGATTTGCTAATAGCAGTGATTTCAAACGGTAAACAACCTTATAACCACCAAACGGACGTTATAACGGGTAATCAGCAAACTATAAAAGTAACGCTTTAGTACAACCATACAACACACTGAAATTCATAACATTATCAGCGTACTATTATCCAAAAAACCAACAACCGCTAACTTGTGGTTGTTCTTAAATTATTGCTTTAATAATAATTTATATGATAGTGGATATCAGCTATGTGTTGTATATGTGAAAATATGTAAATGTATAATATTAGCTTAATTGTATGCGATTGTTAACTGAGGATTGATTGCGGTTTGGGGTTGTTTTTGTGAATTTTTATACCTTGCTTTAGTTTTGTCTTAGATAATTGCCTTCTGCAATTTTTATGATTTACATATTTGAATTTCAAAATCAAAAATCGGATAGGGTTTATATTGCCCGATTTTGTTTCAAAATGTAAATCACCACTCTATCCTGTATTCAAATGAATGTGTGACTATCTCAAATTTCAATTTTCACCATAAAACTATCAGGTGTTTGCAATTATAACATTTTCAGACAAGCGAAAGTTTATTTATTTCTAAAATTATCAATGTTTTAACAATGTTTTTCTCAAAATAATATTTACATGATTTACGCTTCTCGCTTAGTAAGCGCTGAGTTTTGCAAAAGATGTCGCAATATATCAGTTTTAAATGCACGTAAAGGAGATTTCGTGGCCTCAAATTTTAGATTTTTGCTTTTAACAAAGTGCTTTTGTCTCGCAAATAATTATGCGGATAGCGCAGGCCCCGTCAATTTGAATATCATTTAAATCTATTTGAAGAAAAAAGATTCCTCATACTTGACGGCATGACCAAAAATTTTTAAAATATTTTACTTCAATATTTGATTTATCCGAATTTTTGTTGTTATCTTTGCCGATAGATAACATAAATCATATCTGAAGACACACACATCAATCTTTAACTAACACACTTATGGATATTAACAGTATCATGACCGGGCTTGAAGCCAAACACCCCGGTGAGAAAGAATACTTGCAGGCTGTCCGCGAAGTCCTCATGTCGGTTGAGGAAATCTACAACCAGCATCCAGAGTTCGAGCGCAACAAGATTGTCGAGCGCATGGTCGAACCCGACCGTATCGTCACCTTCCGCGTAACATGGATAGATGATAAAGGCGAAGTTCAGAACAACATCGGCTACCGCGTTCAGTTTAACAATGCCATCGGCCCGTACAAGGGCGGCATCCGTTTCCACGCTTCTGTCAACCTCTCTATATTGAAATTCCTCGGCTTCGAGCAGACTTTCAAAAATGCCCTCACCACTCTGCCGATGGGCGGTGCCAAGGGTGGCTCCGACTTCTCGCCCCGTGGCAAGAGCGACCGCGAAATCATGCGCTTCTGCCAGGCATTCATGCTCGGCTTGTGGAAGAACCTCGGTCCTGACCGCGACGTACCTGCAGGCGATATCGGCGTAGGTGGTCGCGAAGTCGGATATATGTACGGCATGTACAAGCGCCTGGTCAACCAGCACGACGGGACATTTACCGGCAAGGCTCTCGAGTTCGGCGGCAGCCGCATCCGTCCCGAGGCTACAGGTTTCGGTGCCCTCTATTTCGTGCAGAATATGCTCAAGCAGCGCAACGACCAGATTGCCGGTAAGACAATCGCTATCTCGGGCTTCGGCAATGTGGCTTGGGGCGCAGCACTCAAGGCTACCGAGCTCGGAGCAAAGGTTGTCACTATTTCGGGCCCCGACGGTTACGTCTACGACCCCGCCGGTCTCGATATGGAGAAAATCGACTACATGCTCGAACTCCGCGCCTCGGGTAACGACGTTGTTGCTCCTTATGCCGAAAAATTCCCCGGTTCAACATTCTATGCCGGCCGCAAACCGTGGGAGCAGAAAGTCGACATCGCCCTTCCGTGCGCTACCCAGAACGAGCTCAACGGTGACGATGCAAAAGCCCTTATCGCAAACGGCGTAGGCATGGTGGCCGAAGTATCGAACATGGGTTGCACCCCCGAGGCTATCGACGCCTTCATCGAGTCTCGCACAGTATATGCTCCTGGCAAGGCTGTCAACGCCGGCGGCGTGGCCACTTCGGGTCTCGAGATGAGCCAGAACGCCATGCACCTGCAGTGGTCTGCCGAAGAGGTCGACGAGAAGCTGCACACTATCATGACCAATATCCACGAGCAGTGCCTGCGCTACGGTGTAGAGCCTGACGGCTACATCAACTACATGAAGGGTGCCAATATCGCCGGCTTCATGAAAGTGGCCAACGCCATGATGGGTCTCGGCGTTTGCTGAAACTAAAAAAATACGAACATCGCCCCGGCACTAAAATCAGTGCCGGGGTTTTATAGATTTTATATTATTCCTCTTTAATTTTTAATATGAACGTAGATTTCTTGACGGCGATAAAGCTTTTCTTCGCCAACTATGCCAACTTCCGTGGCCGTTCTACCCGTGCCGAGTACTGGTGGGTAGCACTGTTTTTGGTCATCGTGTCATTAGCATTCTCCATGCTCAAACTCAATCTGCTCAGCACCATTTTCTCGCTTGCGGTTTTCATCCCCTCTCTCGCCATAGCGTTCCGTCGCTTTCACGATACCGGGCGCAGCGGATGGTGGGTGTTCGCTTTCTACGTTGTAGCGTGGATTGGTGCCGCAATAATGCTCGGCCCGTTGGTTTCGATTGTTATCACCATGGCCAATGACCCTGATGCTCTCCGCGAGGCTATGTTGGGGTATTTTACCAATCATCCTGTGGCCATGTTCTTAGGTCTGATACTTATACTCGCCGCCGGTATCTGGCAGCTCATCATACTGGTCATGCCGAGTGCGCCCGACAACAAATACGGCCCTAACCCCTACGGCGAAAACGCATGAGAAAAATTCTTATCATATGGGCGATGCTTGCAGGCGTCGCCCTTTGTGCGTGTAAAAGGGAGGCCTCGTTCGCTTACGACGATGTCGTGTCGGCCGACACTCTTACCAGGCACGCACAATACCTCACTATTGCCGACTGCGGCGGCGGACTCGTAAGGGTCGATATTGCCAACCCGTGGGACGAAGACAAGATGCTTGCGCGATATGCGCTCGTAGACCGCGATTCCGTCGTACCCGACACTTTGCCGTCCGATATAGTAGTCATACGCACTCCGGTCGAACGCGCTGCGGTATTCTCTTCAGTACACACAGGTGCGTTCGAAGAACTTGGAGCCCTCGGCCAGGTCGCAGCCATTGCCGACAGCCACTATTTTATGTCTGATGATACCGTGAGCGCATTGCTCTGTCGCGGAGATATAGTCGACCTGGGCTCCGTATCATCGCCCTCGGTCGAACTGATGGCTGCAAGCGGAGTAAAGGCCGTGCTGCGTTCACCGATGCAGGGTGTGGCCGGTGCCAAATATCCATCCGGGGTCGCGGCTGTAGAATGTGCCGACTATATGGAGCCGACGCCGATTGGCCGTGCGGAATGGATTTTGCTGTTGGGAGAGCTGACTGGCAAACGTCAGGAGGCACGCGATATTCTCGACAAGGTGATTGACAATTATTCCTCGCTTGTATTCAAGGCCGGTAGTGCGACAACGCCGCGACCAAAAATACTCGCAGAGACAGAATATTCGGGCGTGTGGTACGTGCCGCAAGGCGGCAGTTACATGGCGCGTCTATATGCCGATGCCGGTGCAGACTGGCCATGGGCTGACACCACCGGAAGTGGCTCTCTGTCGCTATCGCTCGAAGAGGTCGCCGCAAAGGCTCTCGATGCCGACTTGTGGCTGGTGCGTTCTTACGGATACGAGACTACCACGTCGACCCTCAAAGCTCTCAATCCGCGTTATACAGCCTTCGAGGCATGGAAACGCGGCAATATATATAGCTGCGATACAGAGAAGCGTAATATATTTAACGATGTCGCTTTCCATCCCGACAAAGTGTTGGCAGAATATATCGCCATTTTCCATCCGGAACTTATGCCGGGCTACGAATTACAATACTTCAAGCATACACGATGACTAATAGGCGCACCACGACGGTTTTGTCCATCCTTACGGTACTCACCATTATTTGTCTACCTCTCGGGCTGCTACTCGGCAGTGTGGCCATAAGCCCGGGGCAGGCTTTCGATGCCTTGTGCGGTAACGGCGACGCGATGTCTCGTTTCGTTATCATAGAGACCAGGCTGCCGGCACTGCTTACCTCCTTACTTGCCGGAGCAGCCTTAGCGGTCGCAGGACTATTGATGCAAACCTGCTTTGCCAATCCTCTTGCAGGCCCTTCGATTATGGGCATCTCGTCGGGAGCGAGTCTTGGTGTGGCTGTCGTGATAATGCTTGGGGCATCGTATGTGGGGCTTTGGGGGGCCTTGGCAGTTGCGGCAGGGGCTTTTGCGGGTGCAATGTTGGTTCTGGGTGTGCTGCTGCTTTTCTCTGCCGCTGTGAGGTCTTCCGAGATGTTGCTCATTATCGGCATCCTCGTGGGCTACCTCACGTCCTCTATAATATCGCTGCTCAATTATTTTGCACCCGAGCGAGCCGTGCATAGTTTCGTATTGTGGGGCCTTGGCAACTTTAGCAGCGTGGACTTGTCAATCCTTCCTTATTTCGCTGTTTTATGCCTGCTTTTCATCGCGATATCGTTTCCTTACATACGCAGTCTCAACGCCCTCCTTTTTGGGGCAGACTACGCGCATAGCGCGGGTGTAAATGTCGGTCGGGTGCGCACGGGCCTTTTGCTCGTTTCGGGAGCATTGACTGCCACGGTCACGGCATGGTGCGGCCCCATTGGCTTTATCGGGCTTGTAATACCTCATATAGCCAGGATGGCCCTCGGTTCGTCGAATCACCGCACAGTTCTCCCTGTTACTGTGCTTGCCGGGGCATTCGTTGGCATGCTATGTCAGATATTATCTGTATCGCCCTCATTATTTATGCCCGGCAATATCCCCATCAATGCAATTACCCCTGTTATCGGCGTACCGGTGATTATATACGTCTTATTAAACCGTAGGAAAATTCTCTATTTCAACTGATATGGACGAAGCTCTAAAATGCAATAACCTTACAGTCGGTTATGACGGTAAGCCGGTGCTGACCGATATAGATTTCGAACTTACTCGTGGGACACTCGCGGTTCTTATCGGCGCAAATGGTAGCGGTAAATCTACACTTCTGCGTACACTCGCAGGATTACAGGCACCCATCGCAGGTAATATCATGTTGTGTGGCTCCGACATCGATAATGTCAGCCGCAGGCAGGTGTCGCGACTGAGGGCCATCGTAAGCACTTCGCGAACCGGGGGCGGGGCCCTGACGGTAGAAGAGACACTGGCTGTGGGCCGCAACGAATCTATATCGCTCTTCGGTGGCATGTCGGCTAATGACAAAGAGGTGGTGGCAAAGGCGATGGAAGATGTGGGAATATCGTCATTCGCGCACCGCTATCTTGCCACGCTGAGCGACGGCGAACGTCAGAAAGTGATGATAGCGCGTGCCCTTGCCCAGGATACGCCATTGATTTTTCTTGACGAACCGACTGCATTTCTCGACGTGGCTGCACGCATCGAGACCATGGACTTGCTTCGCCGGCTTGCTATGAGCGGTAAGTCCATCGTACTGTCTACCCACGATATTGCCCCCGCTGTATCTCGGGCCGACTATATTATTGTGGCCGACAAGAGCCGTAAAAGAGTAATCGTCGGTAATCGCGACGAAATGATTGCGTCGGGAGCCCTCGACGCGGCCTTCGACGGGAGTGCCGTGAAGTTCGATGCCTCTTTACTTGATTATAGATAAGTGCCCGTCCCCGGCAATGACGAAATGACCTCCGAGACAGAGGTCAATGCTTTGCGGTAGGGCGAGATATACCAGCAGTCTTGATGCGGCAGCAATAAAAACCTCTAACGGACAGTCGGGGGCCTGTGAGATAGTGCTTTGGGCACCCGACACATCAACATATAGGGTGCCCGACACTTCGTAAACCAACACATCAATTGCGCCATAGGCTTCTCCAGCCTTGTCAACAGCAGCACTTACGGTCGCACACCCGGTGTCTTGCACCGGGTAATACTGCAATCCGAGAGCCTGTGCGGTCGTTGCTCCGACAGCTTTGTCAGTACAGCAAAACGCCGTGCGACACGATGTGTCGCGCAATGCCATGGCACATGCCTTCAATAAAGGTGACAGTGCCGTATCGCCAATGACAAAGGCCCCACGTAGTGCGCAGGGCATAAGGGCTGTGTGAGGTTTGTTACCTGAAGGAGAACGGCGTTCGGGCTTTCGTACAGCCCCCTTCCGGTATTCCTCCATTTTATTTTCAAGATAATTGTCGGCCATGATTATTCGTCAAGTATACAATGCACCTTGCCAACTGGCAGCTTGCCTTCGAGTCGCAGAGGCACACGGGCATTATCGGCTGAAATCCATGCCTCCATGTCGTCCGAGGTTTTTTTGCCGCCGCCCGAAGTGAATTTGAATGTTATTTTATATGCCGGGCGTTCGACTCCGTTGACTTCGAGGTCGACCTTGCCGCTATATACAATCGACAGCAGTTCCTTGCGCTTCCCAGAGAATATATCTACGCTCTCTACATGTCCGGGGCGCCACTGTTCGAAAGGCAGAGTACGCATGAAGTAGAACGAGGTAAGCATATCGAGAGCTTTGCCCTCCGACGACATCTGCCTTCGCTCATCAATTTTGAGTTCGCCCTTCTTATATACCTTCCGCGTACAGTCGGCCTTGACAAGCGACGAGTTCGAATAATCATAACGCACAACATCGTGTTTGTGTTCGCTGCCTTCGTGAGCAATTTTCTCATAATATAACGGCGTGAAGTCGCTATAGGTCATATGGCCCTTCAAGGTATCGTACTCGGAATATACGGTCGGCCCAAGGCTCTGACTTAGCCGACATACAGGCATTGTATCTTTTTGCATCATGAGTCAGACTGAGTGTTGCCGTCCCGGCCTTTTTATTGATTAGGCCCCATTTAAACATCACTCTGTACTGCAGTGTCTCTGGTTCGAGCCGCTGGTGCATGAAGCCGTGGCCGCGTGCAGCGGCAGTGCCGCACACAGCCACGGATATAAGTATAAATATCAGGTGTTTAACTCTAAGCATGATGCAATTAATTCAGTTATACATTCGTGCCGGAGTAAACTGCAGGGTCATACGACCGGCACTTTTATTACAAGCTTCCGATGGTTACCCAGGCCGATATTCGGCGCGTGGGCGTCTTCCGGGAAAAAGATAGCAAGCTGGCCGTGTTTGACCGGGAACACGCATTGGGCGGCATCACCATAGAATGTCACGTCCTTAGCCTCGTTGTAAGCATCTCTAACATGCTTGAGCGACTTTATCGGTGACCACCCCATGCCCTCGGTGCCTTTGAGCGGTATCTGTATGTCGATAAAACGCTCGTGAGCCTCAAGTGTGGCCTTCTCGGTGGGGAGCAGGGCAGGCTCTGAGCATTTTACTGTCATAGTCGTACCGTCGGCACAGTCTATGCTATATACTCCTTTAACAAATTCATCGTTAAAATGTTCTTGAATCCAGTCAATCGCTGCATCAAGGTAGATTGAAATACCTTTATATTGGGCAGCTTCATCCACTGTGGTCAATATCATGTCTGTATTATGGTTTAGGTTTGTATTCTTAGTTGGCAGCTTCGATTTCGCAGTCTTCCGTTTCCTCGAATTCGAGGGGTAACACCGAGCGCTGTGCTTGTTCTATCCTCTTGTTACGCCAGCATTTACGACACACGGCCACATAGCGGTCGTCTCCGCCGATTTCTACCTGGTCGCCTTCTTCTACTATATTGCCCGAGGCATCGATTCGTGCGTTTACTATGGTCTTGTGACCGCAGTTACACGTCGATTTTATCTCGTCAATCGTGTCGGCAATTTCAAACAAACGCCTCGAACCTTCGAAAAGGTGCGTCTGGAAATCAGTTCTAAGCCCATAGCAAATCACATTACTTCCAAGGTCGTCGACAATTCGGGCCAGTTGGTCGACCTGTGCGGCCGTCAGGAACTGGGCCTCGTCAATCAGGAACCAGTCTACGATGCGGCCGTCCTTCTTATAAAGGTCACGGGCGAATAAATATAGGTTGGTATTGTGATATATCCACCTGCATTCACGCTCGATGCCTATGCGGCTGCGTATCACGTTTCGTTGTTCGCGAGTGTCGATAATGGGTTTCAGACACATGTAGTCCATGTGTCGTTCTTCAAAATTATATGCCGTAGTCAGCAAGAGGGCCGTTTTTGCCGACCCCATTGTGCCATAACGAAAATATAGTTTCCCTTTGCGGTACATTTGTTCCAGTTTGAAATTTCAGTACAAAAGTAACTAAATTCTCCGACAACGCACCATGTTTGAATAAAAATATGACAAATCAGTTCCCTTATTTACCAATAGGGCACCACGCCCTCACTCTATTTAACATAATAGCGATTATCAATTTAAATTATATTGATTTTTTGCAGATAATTTGAGTGCAAAATTTGTGGTGGCATATTTTGTCGTTACAAAAAAAACGAGTAACTTTGCGCTCAGATTGGGAATAAACCCTAAGATTAAGGCTAACATCCTTTTAATAAACAATATAATGGTAAGTTATAAAGAACTCGGTCTTGTCAACACCCGCGAGATGTTCGCAAAGGCCATCAAAGGCGGCTATGCAATCCCCGCTTTTAACTTCAACAACATGGAGCAGCTTCAGGCCATCATCAAAGCTGCCAGCATAGAGAAATCGCCCGTTATCCTCCAGGTTTCTAAAGGCGCACGTAACTATGCCAACGCCACCCTTCTCCGCTACATGGCCCAAGGTGCTGTTGAATACGCCAAAGAACTCGGTTGGGAGCATCCCCAGATTGTTCTTCACCTCGACCATGGCGACAGCTTCGAACTCTGCAAGAGCTGTATCGACCTCGGCTTCTCGTCGGTTATGATTGACGGCAGCCACCTCCCCTACGAGGAGAATGTAGCTCTCACCAAGCAGGTTGTTGACTACGCTCACCAGTTCGACGTAACAGTCGAAGGCGAACTCGGCGTTCTTGCCGGCGTTGAAGACGAAGTTTCGGCCGACCACCACACCTATACCGACCCCGAAGAAGTTATCGACTTCGCCACACGCACAGGCTGCGACTCGCTTGCCATCTCGATTGGCACATCACACGGTGCTTACAAATTCACTCCCGAACAGTGCACCCGCAACGCCGAAGGCAAGCTCGTTCCGCCGCCCCTGGCATTCGACGTACTCGACGCTGTGATGGAGAAACTTCCCGGCTTCCCCATCGTGCTCCACGGTTCTTCGTCTGTTCCCCAGGAAGAGGTTGACACCATCAACATGTTTGGCGGCAAACTTCCCGACGCCATCGGTATCCCCGAAGAGCAGCTCCGCAAGGCTGCAAAGAGCGCCGTATGCAAAATCAACATCGACTCAGACAGCCGTCTGGCCATGACCGCAGCAGTGCGTCGCGTATTCGCCGAGAAGCCCGGCGAGTTCGACCCCCGCAAATACCTCGGTCCGGCTCGTGACAACATGGAGAAACTCTATCGTCACAAAATCGTTAACGTACTCGGAAGTGCCGGCAAAGCCGAATAAACATACCGAACACTAAGAGATACAAGAGCGCGGGCATCGGAATGTCCGCGCTCTTTTCACTACCAATATTATCGCAATTTTGGCTAATTAAAAATTTCGGCAATCCAACAAAAAAACGTAATTTTGCAATCAGAACCGAAAACATAATTAGATATGTCTGAAATCAAATGCATTGGCATCCTTACCTCGGGCGGTGATGCGCCTGGTATGAACGCAGCCATCCGTGCCGTCACTCGCTCTGCTATCTTCAGCGGACTTAAAGTCAAGGGTATCTACCGTGGATATCGCGGACTTATTACCGACGAGATTGTCGATTTCCGTACACAAAACGTTTCAAATATCATACAACAGGGCGGTACAATACTCAAGACTGCGCGCTGCAAAGAATTCCAGACCCCCGAAGGGCGTCAGCTTGCTTATGACGTAATCCGCCGTCACGAGATTGACGCGCTCGTTGTGATTGGTGGTGACGGTTCGCTTACCGGCGCCCGCATATTTGCCAACGAATTCAACTTCCCCATAATCGGTCTGCCCGGAACTATCGACAACGACCTCTACGGCACCGATACCACTATCGGCTACGACACGGCCCTCAATACCATCATGCAATGTGTCGATAAAATCCGCGACACCGCCACAAGTCACGAACGCCTCTTCTTTATCGAGGTCATGGGCCGCGACGCCGGCTTCCTCGCCCTCAACGGCGCAATAGCCTCGGGTGCCGAAGCCGCAATCATCCCCGAAATTTCGACCGAGGTCGACCAGTTGGCCGAACTCATTCAGAACGGCTTCCGCAAGAGCAAGAACTCTTCGATAGTCCTCGTCGCCGAAAGCCCCGTAACCGGCGGTGCTATGGGTCTTGCCGAACGTGTGAAGAACGAATATCCAAGCTACGACGTGCGAGTATCAATCCTCGGTCACCTGCAGCGTGGCGGCAGCCCCACAGCCCACGACCGCATCCTGGCATCGCGCATGGGCGCGGCAGCAATCGACGCCCTTATGGAAGACCAGC
>ERZ778517.2081-NODE-2081-length-12537-cov-4.509694_pt1 | contig 12537 bp, 10 predicted proteins | sample MGYA00510341_ERZ778517 | MGnify/ENA primary metagenome ERZ778517 (study PRJEB29527, sample SAMN07138964) | mouse gut metagenome | material: feces | host: mouse | place: China:Nanjing | collected 2016-01-25 ... | reverse complement strand
GATATGAAGAAACATAAGGACATAAAAACAAAAGTCACAAAAAAATTTTTGTTCTTTATGATTGTTTATCTTTATGAGCTTCTAATCTGACAAGTGTAGCTCCGTAACCTCCTTAAACTTTTAGGAAAATGTCGCAAAAACACAAATACGAGGGACTTAGCGAGGCCGAAGTTGCCGAGAGTCGACATAAAAACGGTTCTAACATACTCACACCGCCGGCAATGACGCCACTGTGGCGTCGATTCCTGTCCAAGTTTCGCGACCCGCTTATCATCATACTCCTTATTGCCGGTGTACTGTCGGTATGTATTTCGTGTTATGAATACTGGGGCCTTGGCGAAGGCGGGGCGGTATTCTTCGAGCCTGTCGGCATCTTTATGGCAATTATACTTGCTACCGGCCTGGCCTTTGTTTTTGAGCTTAAGGCTGACAGGGAATTCGAACTGCTAAACAAAGTCAACGACGACGAGCCGGTGCAGGTTGTCCGTGGCGGATATGCGTTGGCTATTCCGCGCAAAGATGTGGTTGTAGGCGATATAGTGTTGCTCAATACCGGCGAGGAAGTCCCTGCCGATGGTGAGTTGCTCGAGGCTACCATGCTGAGTGTCGACGAGTCTACGCTGACGGGTGAGCCGCTATGTGCCAAGACTACCGACCCGCAGCATTTCGACTCGGAGGCCACTTTCCCGTCCGACCACGTGATGCGCGGCACCAAGGTCATGGAAGGACACGGGGTGATGCGTGTGTTTGCCGTGGGCGACAATACCGAGAACGGCAAGGTATATACCGCTGCCCAGATAGACAGCAGTGTGCGCACGCCGCTCGACGAACAACTCGAACGTCTCGGCCATTTGATTTCGATTTTCAGCTATATCGTGGCAGCAGGTGTAGTTGTTGGGCGTCTGACTATGTATTTTTTGCATGAGGATTTCCAGTGGGTAGAGTTTGTGACCTATCTGCTTCAAAGCCTTATGATAGCGGTGACACTTGTGGTCGTATCTGTGCCCGAGGGCCTGCCCATGGCAGTCACATTGTCGCTGGCATACTCGATGAGGCGTATGCTGCGCACCAACAATCTTGTGCGCAAGCTGCACGCATGTGAGACTATGGGTGCGACTACGGTTATCTGCACCGATAAGACCGGAACTCTGACCCAGAACCGTATGCAGGTCTATGAGACTAAATTTTATGGTAATCCCGACAGCAAAGTGATAGAGGAGGGTATAGCCGTCAATTCGACTGCCCGCCTCGACCTTGCCGGTGACACCCCGTCGGTCTTGGGCAATCCCACCGAGGGGGCGCTGTTATTGTGGCTCTATAAGCGCGGTGTTGATTATCAGGCAATAAAGGATAGGGTGACGGTAATAGAGGAGCTTCCATTCTCTACTGAGCGCAAATATATGGCCACTGTCGTGCAGTCGGCCGACGGTAGCCGTGTACTCTATGTCAAGGGTGCGCCCGAGATTGTATTCGGCCTCTGCAAAGATACATCGGCTGTCTCCAAGGCCGAGCTCGACGCGCAGCTTCTCGAATATCAGAACATGGCTATGCGCACGCTCGGATTTGCCTATCAGGAACTTGCCGACGGCGACCTGACTATTTCCGACGGCCGTGTGGTTGCCGGGCGTCTTACATTCCTCGGCATAGCCGCAATTTCCGACCCCGTGCGCACCGACGTGCCCGAGGCTATGGAGGAAGTGCTCGATGCCGGCATAAAGGTCAAGATTGTAACTGGCGACACGCCCGGTACGGCCAAAGAAATCGGGCGCCAGATTGGCTTGTGGCACGATGAAAGCGATACAGACAAGAATATCGTGACAGGGTTCGAAATCGGTAATATGTCGGATGAGGAACTGCGAGACAGGGTTGCTGATTTCAAGATTATAGCCCGAGCCCGGCCTATGGATAAGAAACGCCTTGTCGAGGCCCTGCAAAAGACCGGCGAAGTCGTTGCCGTTACCGGCGACGGCACAAACGACGCCCCGGCATTAAAGGCCGCGCAGGTCGGCCTGTCGATGGGCGATGGCACATCGGTGGCAAAGGAGGCAAGCGATATCACAATCATTGACAATTCGTTTGCGTCAATCGGGCGCGCTGTCATGTGGGGACGTTCGCTATATCGTAATATACAGCGTTTTATCCTCTTTCAGTTGACGGTCAACGTGGTCGCGTGCCTCATAGTTCTCTCGGGTGCATTCCTTGGCATGCAGTCGCCCCTGACGGTGACGCAGATGTTGTGGGTAAACCTCATCATGGATACTTTCGCGGCCATGGCACTTGCTTCGCTGCCGCCGACAAAATCGGTGATGAAGGAGCAGCCGCGTTCGAGGTCGGCCTTTATCATCAATCGCCCCATGTGGGAGTTTATTCTCGGCACCGGCCTTGTTTTCTCGGCATTGCTTTTTGCCATGCTATATTATCTCGAGCATACCGATATAAATAGTTTTGCAGAGATTGGCCGTGCAGCCTTCGACCCGCAGTTGGCAAGCCTTACGCCCTACGAGGTGTCGCTGTTCTTTACGACCTTTGTTTTCTTGCAGTTCTGGAATATGTTTAATGCCCGCGCTTTTGCTACCGGGCGGTCGGCCCTTCACTTCAAGGGTTGTGGCGGATTTCTATTTATCGCGGCCGTGATATTGGTCGGGCAGATACTCATTGTCAGCATTGGCGGCCCGTTCTTTAGCGTGGTTCCCCTTGCCCTGGTTGACTGGGTCGTGATAATAGGGTCGACTTCGATTGTACTGTGGATTGGTGAAATCTACCGACTTATAGCCTCGCGGCTGAAATAATCAGGCCGGTTCTACGATAGCCAGCATGGGCTCTCCACGGTGGTCGGTATAGCCATAGATGCGTACCGTGCCGCCGTCGCGTATGGCGAGTTTAGAGCGCAGCGAGTCGGCACTGATGCCGAAATTGCGCACTGCGACCTCGGCTTTTGGGTAGCGCGATTTGAGGCGTTTGATGACTTTCGATGCATAGGGCAGAGCCTCGATAACTCTGTAGCGCTTGCCCGGAAAGCCCTCGACCGCCGTTTCTGAATAGTAAAGGCGCGTGTTGGGGTGGAATACTGACAGCCCGTATTGAGATGCCAGGAGCTTGAATACGCCCGTTTTCATTACCGCCGGATATGCCTCATATATATAGTCGCCGGTCTGGAGTGTCCGGCCTTGAGCCGGCATCGGGGCTGACTCTTCTTCGGCGCGTGTGAACGCAAAAGTTGACGCGCCGTCGGCCCACAGGGTTACGGCCTCGATGACAGGCGAGTCGGGCTGATTGGCAAAATCGATGATGACAAACAGTTCCTTGCACTCGGTAGGGGTGCCGACGGCGGCTATGCTTGCCGGCGTTACCGACAGCACTCCGGCCGTATGCGCGATATCGAGCATGGGCGAAGCCTTGATAAGCAGGAAGCGGCACATCTGGCGCAGCTTGTCGATTAGTGCGCATACGTCGGGCTGGCAGCCGTTGAGGGCAAACACCCGCGACCCGTCGGCACCTCGTCGGGCCGGGTCGATAAATACGGCGTCGAAATGCGTGCCCGAAGCGATGCACCGGTCTACGAAGTCGGCGCAGTCGCCCTCGACAACAGAGATGTTATCGAGCCGCAAGCCCTCCGCATTATAGCGCAGGGCTTCGGCCCGGTTATGGTCGAGTTCGACGGCGGTTACATTATCGGCCCTGGTGGCGAGGTGGAACACGTCGATGCCCAGCCCTGCCGTGAGGTCGGCGACCGTGGCACGACGCGGAATCATGCCGCAGTGGTATGCTGCCAGGAGGTCGGAGGTCGCCTGCTCCCCGGCGAGGACCGACGGGAAGTAGAAACGGGGGAAAGCAGCCAGGGTCTGCTGTAGTTTCGCGGCAAACTTGCGCCTACATTCAATCTGGGTGATTGCGGCCTCGTAGTCGATGCCGTCGCTGCGGCCGTGTACGGCAAGCCGCAGGGCATCGGGGCGGTCAGATATGTGAGCCTCGACCCAGGCAAATTCGCGCTCGGTCATCTGAGGCGGTCATAACTGCGCAGGAGGTTGCGGTCTTTGCGCATAAACCGCAGGCCGAAGAGGGCGCACACCATGGCTGCGACCAACAGCAGTACGCCGCCGGTCCAGATGAGTTCGGCATCGGGCATGCTGGCATAGAGAATAAAGCCGCATGTAACAATCGAGGCTGCAATGAGCAATATGGTGATGAGGGTGACGCGCATCTGCAGCTTGAGATTTTTGAACAGGAAGATTGCAATAAACAGCAATGCTGCAATTACGATATTGAGGATGAGGAACACCGGGGCATCGGCAGCGAAAACGGGTGTGGGGTCGGCCGATTCGATTGCCTTGACCTGGGCATAGGGAGTGGCGCAAAATATGCACATCAGCACCACGGCAATAAGTAGCAGTACACTCTGCCAGCGTTGGATTACCATAATATGAAGAGTTTTTATGTTAGAGATTTCCGAATTGTGAACCTTTGGCGCGGTATGCCATGATATCGGGCAGTGTCTTGAGACCCGTATAGGCCTTAGTTTCGCCGATTGGGTAAGACCACAGGCTTTCGATGCTGTTGCTGAGCTGATTTAAGAACCTGTCGAGGTCGTCGCCACTCAAATCTGTTTCGACAGCCTCGTCGGGGTGCCCTGTGAGCCATAATATTATTCGCTCGAGGCCCGGAAACTTGCTGTCGCGTTGCTCCGGGGCGATGAGGCTTATGGTGCCGGCTGCCTCGTCGGGATAGTTGCCGAGCATGTAGGCGTAGGCGAGGCTCAGCTTTGCGCTGTTGTCGTCGGCCGGCAGCAGGTAGTCGGCCTGGTGAAGGGTCTCGATAGCTTCGTCGACCTGATTGGTGGTAAGGTAGCACTCGGCAAGGAGCTTGAGAGCCTCGATATTGTTGCTGCCTTCGACTCCGGCATTTATCAGTGTCTCGATACTCTCGCGGACCAAACTGAGTTCACGAAATACTTTTGCCAGCTTTAGGGCGATGTCGATGCGGGCAGCGTCTTCGCTGAGCAGTTGCCGGTATATATCTATGGCCTTGTCTAAGTTGTCCTGGTTGGTACTTTGGTTTTCTACAAGCAGGTCGGCATACGTCTCGTAGTCTTCGTCGGTCATCGTTCCGTCGTCGGTATGAGAAATAATGTCGAAATAGCGCATAGCCTCGTGACGGAAACCATGCTTTACGGCAAAATTGGCAAGCTCGATGATTTGTGCATTGTCAAAAATCTTTGCAACTTCATCAAAATAGAGCATAAAGTAGGGCGTCCATCTTAGGGTGAACTTAAACTCGTCGACTTTCGGGAAATACTTGCAGAAACGGGCAATGCCGTGCAATTGGTTGGCAACCAGGGCGCGGTCGGAGATATTCGCGAACTCTTTCATTGCCTCGTTGTATTCGGGCATGTCAGACATCATCCTCATGCTGTCGACCATGGCCGATAGCGTGGTGTTGCGCATCGACGGCGGCATCTGGCTCATCGACAGTAGCACGGCATATTTGTCGCTGTCGGCAAGGTTGGGCATACGTGCGATTGACTCGGCGATTTCGGCACCCTCGCCATCAGTGATTTCGGCAAGTGCGCTATGCTGGGGGTCGAAAGGCATAAACCAGTTTGCAAGCGTGGCGAAGAAGGGATATTGGCGCATCCGGCCGATGCTCTTGATGAAAACGTCGGCACCGTTTGCCTGCGCCTCGTTGAAGCGCCGTAATTTGTCGTAGTCGTCGCTGCCGAGGTCGAGATTTTTAAGCTCACCGGGGTTGGTAGGGTTGATGCCCTTGAAGCGTTGGCTCAGCGAGGCTATATCATTAAAGAAATCGCCGTTTTCGCTCGTAAAGTTCTGCACGATAATCTTATAGATGCCGAGTGCGTCGAGTCCTGCGGTCTCTGTCACGATATGCCATACTTGCTCTGATTCGCCGAGTGGTAAGTTTTCTTTCATGCACAGCAGCGTTATCAGCAGCCAGATTGCGGCAGCTATGCTTATGCGGCGGTTGTTGTTCCCTGCGATGGTGTAGAGCATGCGCAGCACCTCGTCATTTTGCCTGTGAGCCAGGGCCATGCCTATGCCATTGACCCATAGCTCGCGATGGGCTGCCCTGATGCCGTCGTCGCCAATGAGGTCGATAACGAGGTCGGCGGTGTCTTGGTCGAGTTTGCCTACGGTCCATAGGCGGTTGAATATGTCGTTGGCAAGGCGTTCGAGCATTGCGCGGCTCCGTGGGTTTGTGAGGGCGGCGGTGTCGGTGCGCAGGCGTTCGGCCTCGGACAGGTAGTCGCTGATGATGCTCTGCAGGTTTTCTTCGGGGCGAAGTTCCTCGAAACGTATCTGTGCGCCGTAGAGTGTGTCGCCCTGCGCGTCGAAATGGTGGCTAAGGGCCGCGATGATGTCGGTAATAGTATCGGTAATTACTTTGATTTCGGCGTCCTGGGCCGACGATGGATTGCCGTATAAAAAGCGTAGCATATAGAAGTAGCGGCCCTCGACTTTGTCGATGTCCTTGCTGATTTCAGGACAATTGAGCCGCTTGGCCACTGCGCGCAGCAGCCCCAGGGCACGGCGGATGTTTGAGCGGTCTAAATCGTCTTCTGCCGCTTGTAGAAAATCTGGTATGTGTGAGGTGGTCATTGTTCTAATATTGTACCCGGGGGTATTTTGTCGGTCGGTATTAATATAAAGTCGAAAGGCTCTCCGGGCTTAAGCCTCAGGGTTGTATATCGAGTACCTGTGACGCTTGTAATTATCTGGTTTGTCGTTATTACAACATTTTGCAGTGCTACCGGGTTTTCGTTGTCGTATTCGAAGGGGTAAAAATTTATTGTCACGGCATCGTTGTCGGCCTCGATGCTTTGGGGCCGTAACCTCATGGCCATGTCGCGCCGGCCTGTGGCGATAAACCATGCCATCGACATTGCCATGGGTATTACTATGAATATGCCCATCAGCCCGACGAGCCACCAACGCATGTCGCCAAACCCGGCCACGAGTGTCGTGGCGACAAGCAGGGCGATAACAATGGCCGGTATTGTGCCGTGACGCCTCAGGTAGGCCCGTGCGTATGCCGACGCCGGCACTCGGTAGATTTGGCTTTCGGTCATAGGGCCGATGCTATGGCTTTGTAAGATTTGTCCATCAGGTCGGCAAGTTCGTGGCGGCCGCCCTCGGGGGCCTCGATTGGGTCGTGGATTGTGAGCTTTATCCGTCCGGGCTGTGGCAGCAGTGAGCCGCGACGTAAGATTTTGTATGCGCCGTCAATAGTTATTGGCACAACGGGCAGGCCGAACTCGACTGCGAGTGTGAAAGCCCCGCGACGGAAGGCGTGCATGCGGCCGTCGAGGGTACGCGAACCTTCGGGAAAGATAACTACCGACATGCCGCCGGCAAGACGCTGCTCGGCGGCCTGCATGGTGGCGCGGACGGCCGACGGGCTCGAGTTGTCAACAAATATATGGCCCGAAACCTTGCAGCTATAGCCGACAAGGGGTATGCGCTCGAGGCTCTTCTTCATCATCCACCTGAAGTTGTGGCCGAGATAGCCGTAAATCGAGAATATATCATAAGCCCCCTGGTGGTTGGCTATGAAGACGTAGCTCTGGCCCGTGGAAATTTTGTCGCGCCCGTGTATGGTGACGCGCACCAGCGACAGTATGCAGAACAGCCTGCCCCATATCGCGCCGGGGTAGTAGCCGAAAATACGGCCTCCGCCAAGGGCGCTCCCTATGATGGTGAGCAGGGCCGCCAATATGGTGATAACCAGCAGCAGGGGAGCTGCGATTAAGAAAAAGTAGATATAATAGAAAACGAGTTTCATCGGCCTGTGGTCTTTTATTACGCAAAAATACAAAAATTAGGCCAAAAGCCAAAAAAATCGTTGGCGATGACGTTTGCAATCAATTTTTTCAGAAAAGTCTGTCCGTTCTTATGTCCCTTTTTGGCTCTTTTGTCTTTTTGTTTCTTCTTCTCGTCAGGTTCTGATATTTATTTTTTGCGATATACGAGTTTTTGGCTATTTTTGTGCTGTAAAGATTTCACCTTGTCTTAAAAATCAGAGCCATGCAACTTCCACGTCGCCGCGACCGCCATATAGCAGCCACAGTCACGATTCAGCCGCATCAATGTATGCTCATTGTCGGAGCCAACGGTGCCGGCAAGACGCGCTTTACCATTGCCACCGCGCAGGCTATCGGCAAGCAGGCCTACCCCATGTCGGCGCTCGACGCGCTCTATCGCCGCTATGGCCATGCCGACCAGTTGCCCGAAGCCTTACGTCGGCGGCTCAGCCCCATGGTCGTAGCAACAGCCGAGCGCTCGGTTGCGCCGCCCACCATACTCGACCTGTTGCTGGCACAGCTGATGAACGACGAGATGCTCAACCTCATCAGCTACAAGCTCGCCCTTGCCGACCATCGCAATGCCAACCTGCGCCACACGCGCCTCGACAGCGTCATTGAGCTGTGGCAGGACGTGTTTCCCGGCAACCGCGTGCTTATCGACAGTGGCAAAATCCTCTTTGCCCGTGGTATAGACGTGAATGCCTACTCGGCCCTGCGACTTTCCGACGGCGAGAAGGCTGTGCTATACTATGCCGCCGCCGTGCTCTATGCTCCCGAAAAGGCCGTGATTTTCGTCGAGGCCCCCGAGATGTTTCTCCACCCGTCGCTCACGGCCTCGTTGTGGAACCGCCTCGAAGCCGCCCGCGCCGACTGCACCTTTGTCTACACTACGCACGACACCGAGTTTGCATCGTCGCGCAACGGTGCCCCCGTGGTCTGGGTGCGCGACTGCGACCCCACCGACGAGGCGTGGGACTACGAGGTGCTGCCCCCACATTCGGGCCTCACCCAGGAGCTGTATATGACCCTGATTGGTGCGCGAAAGCCTGTGCTCTTTATCGAGGGCGACAGCGAACGCTCGATTGATGCCAAGCTCTATCCGCTCATCTTCCCGGATTACAATGTCAGGTCGCTTGGCAGTTGCAATAAGGTCATCGAGGCCACGCGAACATTCAACGACCTCAACACGCTCCACAAGGTTGAGTCGTGCGGTATTGTCGACCGCGACCGCCGCGACGATGCCGAGGTGGCATATTTGCGCCGAAAGAAAATCATGGTGCCAGATGTGGCCGAAATCGAGAATCTCCTGTTGATTGAGGATATCATTTCTGCCATGGCCGAGTCGCGCCACCGTTCGGCCGACCGCGCCGTGCAAAAAGTCCGACGAGCGGTAATCAACATGTTTCGCGGCGACCTGCGGCAACAGGCCCTGCTGCACACACGTCACCGCGTGAAACGGACGATGGAATATCGTGTCGATGCCCGCTCGGCCGACATCACCGTTTACGAGCAGCACCTCCAAAGTCTCTTTGACGAAATCAACCCTCGAAAAATCTACGAAGGTTTCTGCAACGACTTCCATCGCTACGTCGATACCGACGACTACGCATCGGTGTTGCGAGTCTACAATCAGAAGTCGATGCTCTCGGCCTGCAACGTGGCCCAGCTCTGCGGCTTTGTGAACAAGGAAGACTATATCGAGGGCATACTCGAGGTCTTGCGTCACGAAAGCCGCTATGCCGACGCCATCCGTCGCGCAGTGCGCAAGTGCCTCACCGGAGTAGAGTCATAAGGTCGGCAACCACAAATGTGCTGCCGCCGACAAAGACTGTGTCGCCCTCGCCGGCAGCTTCCATGGCGGCATTGTAAGCCTCGGCCACGGTGTCGTAGACCGTGCCTTTCAGTCCATGCTGTGCCGCCGTTTCGGCTGTCGACATGGCGGCGCGCCCACGCGCCACACTCGGTGTGGCGAAGTAGTAGAGTGCATTACAGGGCATCTGGTCCATTATGGCGTTGACATCCTTGTCGTTGACGAAGCCCAAAACCATGTGCAGGGTCCCTGTCTCTGAGATTTTTGACAGCGACGGCCCCAGCCAGCGCCAGCCGCCGATATTGTGGCCGGTGTCGCATAGCACGCGCACCGGGCTGTGGCTCAGTTCCATCCATCGTCCGGCAAGACCTGTAAGTTTGCAAACCTGCCCAAAACCTTGTGTGACAGCCTCTTTGTCAATCTTAGAGAAATGTGGCTCTATAAATCTGAGGGCAGACAAGACTGTGGCGGCATTTTCGCGCTGGCAGTCACCGCAGAGCTCGCCCCGAAGGTCGCCCCACGCCGTGCCGATATAGTCTATGCCGTCGTCATGCACCCGGGCTTCGGTATATTCCCGCTGTTTCGAGGCAACGACGAGTGGCGCACCTACCGACGAGGCTTTTTTCTCAAATACATCGAGTACGTCGCCCTCGGCCGAGCCTATGACCACGGGGATGCCGGCTTTTATGATACCGGCCTTCTCGGCTGCTATTTTAGCCTCGGTGTCGCCTAAGAGGGCCATATGGTCGAGCGATATGTTGGTGATTACCGACAGTAGCGGCGTGATGATGTTGGTGCAGTCGAGTCGTCCGCCGAGGCCAACCTCGATTACCGCCACGTCGACTTTCTCCTTGACAAACCAGGCGAGGGCCATGACGGTGGTAAGCTCGAAAAATGTGGGGTGCAATGCTGTGAGCGACGGCGTGGCGAGATATTCCGACACGAAGTCGACCACGAACTCCTTGCTCACCGGTTCGCCGTCGACACGGATTCTTTCGCGGAAGTCGACGAGGTGCGGCGACGTGTAGAGCCCGGTCTTATATCCGGCCGACTGCAATATGGCGGCTATTGTCGATGCCGTGCTGCCTTTGCCGTTGGTGCCTCCTACGTGGATGCACTTCAACGACTTATGAGGGTCGCCCCAGTGCGAGGCGAGTTTGAGCGTGGTTTCGAGACCGGGCTTGTAGGCCCCGGCACCGAGATTTTGAAACATCGGCACCTGCACGAAGAGGTAGTCGAGGGTTTCCTGATATGTCATAGCTTAATATCTCAAAACAAGATTAATCCGGCAATGCCGGCAAGTATAATCAAAATAATCGGGTGTATTTTCGTAAACAGCGTCAACGCCAGAGCCACCACGCACAGGGCGATGCTCTTGGTTACATCGGTGGCAGTCGTGCCGAAGTTGGCCCCGTTCATCATCAGCAGTGCCGCCGAGGCTATCAGGCCGATGACTACGGGCCTCAGGCCGCTGAATATTCCCTTGAGGGCCACGCTATCGCGGTGGCGTGCTATGTAATGGCCCGTGTAGCGGACAAGCACGAAACTTGGCAGCACGACTACCAGGGTGCACAGCAGCGACCCGAGTATGCCGAAGACGGGGTGGTTGAGCATGGCCGACGATGCCATGGGTGCCACATAGCCTATATAGGTTGCCGAGTTGATGCCGATAGGCCCCGGGGTCATTTGCGATATTGCCACAATGTCGGTAAACATCTGCTCGGTAATCCATCCGGGGGTCACAATTTCGTTTTCGATAAGCGCAAGCATGGCATATCCGCCGCCAAAACCGAAAAATCCGATTTTGAGATAGCTCCAGATAAGTCGAAGGTAAATCATGACTTCTTAAGTTTGCGGTGCGAACGCATTGCCAGTAGATAGCCGGCTGCTCCGCCGAGTATTATAAATAAAATCGGGTTGGAGATAAAGGGCAGTTTCGACCATATCAGCAGTGCCACGACAGCCGGAATCCAGGCCATCTTCCAACCGAGCCCGGCCGACCGCGCAGAGGTGATGACGGGGGCGATGATAAGGGCCGTGACAACGGGCCTGATGCCCTTGAAGATTGCCGACAGCGTCGGGTTTTCGATGATTGTCTCGGGCGTCAGGAATATGGCTATCAGCAGTATTATCAGAAACGACGGCATGATGGTGCCGGCTGCGGCCGACAAGGCTCCCTTGAAGCCGCGCAATTTGTCGCCAACGACTACGGCAATATTGACGGCCATGATGCCCGGCAGCGACTGGGCCACGGCAAGCAGGTCGAGAAACTCGGCCTTGTCGAGCCAATGGTAGCGGTCTACGACCTCGCGCTCGATGATGCTAATCATAGCCCACCCGCCACCGAAGGTAAAAGCACCGATTTTGGCAAAAGTCAGAAATAAATTGCGTAACATCGCTGTGTTAATCTTGGAGTTCTAAAACTCGACGACCGTTATGCCGGGGCCGCCGAAACGGACGTCTTCGTCGTGGTAGTTCTTGACTGCCTTGACAGTGGCGAGGTAGTTGCGGATATATTGCCTAAGGGCCCCGGTGCCGGTGCCGTGAAGTATGCGCACTCGCGACGAGTTGAACTGCACGGCATCGTCGATGTAGTACATCACCGCCTGCACGGCCTCGTCGGCACGCATGCCGCGCACGTCGATTTCGTGGCTGAAATTGAGCTGGCGTTCGCGCGACGAATCGGAGGTCTGCGACGATATAAACGACACTCCGCCCTTGCTCTCGGCCGGTTTGCGGATTGTATGTTTCAGCCTCGACAGCTTGACCGTCGTCTTGATTTGGCCAAAGATTACCACGGCGTCCTTGCCCGATACCGAGTCGACTATGCCGACGGTGTTGCCGCCGTCGAGCACCACGTTGTCGCCGGCCGCGATGGGCCGCTCGGGTTCGGTGGTACGCGGTTTGCGTT
>ERZ778517.2080-NODE-2080-length-12543-cov-3.074151_pt1 | contig 12543 bp, 10 predicted proteins | sample MGYA00510341_ERZ778517 | MGnify/ENA primary metagenome ERZ778517 (study PRJEB29527, sample SAMN07138964) | mouse gut metagenome | material: feces | host: mouse | place: China:Nanjing | collected 2016-01-25 ... | reverse complement strand
AAAAACCGCTGATATGATCCTGATCCAGATGGGAAAGAAACCAGTAATCGATGGCCGCCACCTTCTGCGACTTTAAAAACGGTAGTATCCGACGGGTTCCAGCCTGTCTGATATCTGTACTCCCGCCGTCGATCATCAGATGCATGCCATCACTCGTACGAATATAAATCCCGTCCCCCTGTCCAACATCCAAAACCGACACTTCCGCCGGTTTCGGCACAGGCAGGAGTATAAAAAGCAGACAGAGTAAAAACCCCGTTTCCACCATCCGCCTGCTTCTTCCCCCGCCTTTCTCTACTTTCCTGCTGTCAGCTGTCTTTGCCCCTTCTTTGCAGGTCCGGTTTTCTGTCCGTGTCTGTGCCCGCCGCATCGCTAAAAAAACACTCCCTGCCAGAATCAGATAATATCCTGCCAGCTGCCATATCTGCGGCTGACCGGTAAGATACACCGCGCCCGGAAGATGTAAAAACAATTCTCCGGCCCCGGAAAACCAGCCAAGCAGCAGCGTACATCCGGCCAGCGGCAGTCTTACAAACATGCCGCCAGAAAACAAAAGTCCCAAAACGCCTCCCGCCAGTCCAAGCAGCAGCACCACCCCCATCAATGGCAGCACCACCAGATTCAGCAGCATGGAATACACCGGAATCTCAAAATAATACCAGGCTGTAAACGGAAGCGTCAGCATCTGCAGCGACAGGCTGATGCGCATAGTCTCCGCCAGTCTGTATTTCGACCCGTAAATCCGACAAATCTCCTTTCCAAGCAGTACTCCCGCCACTGCCAGAAACGAAAACTGAAATCCGGCCAGAAACAGGCAGCGCGGATTATCCAGTAACAGCAACGCTGCTGCCACCGAAAGACCAGTCATGCTGTCATATGCCCTGCCGCAGCAGGCAGCTCCCAGACAAACCGCAAACATAATCACCGCGCGCATGGTCGAAATACCGGATCCCGTCATCATTGCAAACAACGACAGCATACTCATGGAAACGACCGATGACAGGAAATAAGAAATCTCAAGCCAACGCAAAAGCCGAAAAACGGCCATGCCGAGTATCGAAATATGCAGGCCGGAAATCGCCAGAATATGCGCAATTCCGCTCTGTCTGTACAATTGCTTGGTTTCCTCTGCCAACAGTGATTTTTCTCCTGTCAGCATGGCGCACAGCACTCCCGCTTCCAGCTGCGGCATGGCAGACTGATACACCTGCACCAGTTTTTGCCGAAGTCTGTACAAAACTTCCTGCAGACGATCCGCATTTTCGTTCATTTGTCTGCAGCTGTTTTTACCGGCATAGACCGCAAACGCATATCCCTGATTCTGGTAGTAACTGCGCTCGTCAAAATTCCCGTCGTTACGGGCCTCCTGGAAAAATCTGATTGTTCCGGAAATCATCAGAATCGATCCTGTCACCGGTTCCCCAGCGCCTGGATCGGTATAAAGAATTAGATTTTCGCAGGGACGAATCCCCTGCAAATCATTAAGATAACAGTCTGTCAGATACACCGTCCAGGAATCTTCCGGTTCCTTCGACGGTTTGGACTGTTTTTTGATCACGCAGCCCTGCAGCGTGATTTTCTGCCCGTCGCTCAGGCCTGCCAGACTACGCTCCATCTTTCCGCATACTGCAGAAAGACGCAGCATACCGATCAGAAACGACAGAAAAAGAATCGCTGCCTGCCGCAGTCTTTTTCTCTTTAACGGTTCTCTGCGGATACAGATTCCGGCTAAAACCGTTGCTCCAAAAACAGCCGTCATACTTAAAAAAAGTCCAAAGCCTGCTGTTTTTGCTTCCTGCCATTCCATGATACCCTTTTTTAATAGTATTCCAAGGATCAACATACCGACAGCCTGACAGGGATATCTTTTCGTCAAATGTCTTTTCTTCCCCCTTTGTCCTGCCTGTTGTTTAATTTTCTTTGGAACCTTCTACATCTTCTACAACGACCGCCCGGCTCTTTCCAGCGCTCACATAGCTGTAATCCATCTCATACATGCCGGAAAGATCATAGTCGCTTCGATATTTACCGCTCGTATCCCCATTCACCGATATCTGCACCCGATCGATATTATCCAGTGACGTCAGTGAGTTTACGATCGAATAAATAACGACTGGTTCCTGAATCTCATAATTGTGATTTTTAAAATTTTCGTCCAGATTTACATAACAGGAGCCGTCCACAACCGCCACGTTAATCAGCTTTGTTTCTTTTGGAATGGCGCCCTGCGCTTCTTTGCTTTTCGGACCTGAAATCAGATGCTCGATCACCAGCTTTTCCATCGATATATTACTATTGTAATAAACTTCCTGCGTCTCCCGAATGAGTCCGTCACCTTCTTCATTCGCAAAATACAGATCGATCGTTGCATTCTGATAAGAATTGATCTGTTCACCCGGATTCTCGACAAAAGAATCGGTCGTAACGACACCGACTTCTTCTCCTCTGCTGTCTGTTAACGGCTCGCCTTTTACAGAGAAGCTCACGCTTTCAATCCCTTCTACCTGGGTCATCGTTTTGACGATAGCCAGACGACACAAAATCTCCGTCACCGGATCCATCTTATCATAAAACCCGTTAAAATCCAGATGCAGACAATCCTGCTCGACTTCCCAGGACTCTATGCTGACACCCTCCGGAATGGCTTTGACATAATCTACCGTATCCGTATCTGTCCCAAGCAGATCCAAAAGCTCCTGAATCAGTCCGTCCACGGATGCATTTTGAGGCTCGTAGCCTGCCTGTATCGTCTGCGTCTGCTCACTGTCCACATAACTGATATAAACAGGGTAATCCTTTTTTCTGGAGCCGCACCCAGACAAATCTCCTGTCAGCAAAAACACCATGATCCATAACAAGCCTTTCTTCCTGCCAGCCGACTTTTTCATCTTATCCCCTTCCATCCAGTCCTCTGTCCAAACCTGTTTTACCATTTCTGTAATCTTTCATACTCTCAGACAATATAATTCAGCGGAATACGCACATTGAAAATCGTTCCCTCTCCCTGTGTACTAAACGCCTTGATCGCCCCGCGGTGCATCAGCACAACGCTTCTTGTAATCGCAAGACCCAGACCCGTACCGCCTATCTCCTTGGAGTGCGACTTATCTACCCGATAAAACCGTTCAAAAATACGATCCAGCGATTCCTCCGGAATACCGATTCCGTTATCTTCGACTTTAATATAAAAAAACTGATGATCCGCGTTCAGCGATACATGCACCCAGCCGTTTTCCGCATTATACTTAATCGCGTTTTCCACAAGATTGGAGATTGCCAGCGTCAGCTTTACTTCGTCTACTTCTGCCGTCACCGGACGAAAGCTCTCCAGTACAAGCTCTACATGCTTTAACTCCGCGATCGGACGCAGACGCTTTAAAATCAGCTCCAGCAGCTCATTGATATTCAAAGCCGCAATGTTTAAGCTGTCCGCCGCCTTATCCATTTTTACAAGCGAAAGCAGGTCCGTAATAATCTTATTTTCCCGGTCGATTTCATTTGTAATATCCTGCATAAATTCCTTATACAGCTCTACCGGAACATTATCCTGCCCGTTCAATGAATCTGCCAGTACTTTCATCGACGTTAACGGCGTCTTTAGCTCATGTGAGACGTTCGAGACAAATTCCTGTCTGGAATCATCCAGCACTTTCATACGATCTAACAGCTCGTTCGTTCGTTCACAGATCAGCTCCGTTTCCGAATAAGCGTGAATCATCAGCTCATCCTCTCCATATCCTGCCTGAATCTCATCGATGGATTTGGACAGCTGAATAAAAGGCTGCGCCAGCTTCGACGCAATGATGACTGCCAGCACGACACAGCTTACTCCCGCAGTCAGTAACACAATAAATCCAATCTGCGTCAGGTAGGCAATGTGCGTCTGCGTCGCATCCGTAGACACACTCACGAGCAGCACTCCGATGATTTCGTCCATAACCGGCTGCTGTACCGGTACGGCAATCTCAATGAATCCGTTGACCGCGTCGTGTTTTGTTACGTCCTCTCCCTGAATGCACCGAACAACCGCTTCGGAAATAATAATTTTATCGCTGTCAATATCAAACGTGTCTTTCTGAATGCGGAATGCCCGGTCGATAACAAGAATCCGGCCGTCATAAATATTGGTCAGCTGCTCGAACTCTTTATTAATAATTTCATTTGCCGTATCTTCCAGATAGCCATAAGACGCGATCTGATCCGCCAGTATTTTCGACTGAGATAAAATATCTACCGTGCGCACATGAATGGCCCGCTTTTCATACCCTCGGATCACAAAAAACTGCATCACAAGCATCGGCGCAATCCCAAACAGCAGCAGCACAAGCAGCAGCCGAAATTTCAGACTTTTCAGATAATCACGAATTTTCTTTTTTCTATTCATCATGACTCCATTTAACCGCAGATTTTTTTATAACTGACGCGTGATTTTCTGTATATTTATCAGCCATGGTAATAGTATCCGACGCCCCATTTGGTATGCACATATTTTGGTTCGCTCGGATTCTTTTCGATCTTTTCACGCATTCTTCTGACATGCACATCCACGGTTCTCACATCTCCCGGATAGTCCGCGCCCCAGACCAGATTCAGCAGCTTCTCACGGCCATAAACTTTATTCGGATTACGTACGAGAAGCTCCAGAAGCTCAAATTCCTTCCCTGTCAGATTCACCTCCCGCTCCTGAATAAACAGTCTGCGGCTTTCACAGTCAAGTCTTAAGTCTCCGTCTTCGATCATATGCGCACGTTCTTCCACCACTTTCTTTTTTCCGGTTCTGCGCATAATTGCCTTGATCCTTGCTTTTACTTCCAGAATATTAAACGGTTTGGTAATATAATCGTCCGCGCCATACTCCAGTCCCAGTATTTTATCCATATCGTCGCCTTTGGCTGTCAGCATGACAATCGGAACGTCGGAAAACTCTCTGACACGCTGGCAGACCTCCATCCCGTCGATCTTCGGCAGCATCAGATCCAGCAATATCATATCATACGCGCTGGCATTCGCTTTCTGCAGCGCCTCTTCCCCGTCGTAGGCACAGTCTACTTCCATGCCATCCTGTTCCAGACTGAACCGGATTCCTTTTACTATCAGCTTTTCATCGTCAACAACCAGAACTTTCTTTGCCATGCTAACCTCCATCGCTATTGTATCACTGTTATTTTATCCTGAATCCTCGCATACAGGCCCTCGCCAATACCGTTTACATCCATAATCTCTGCGGGTGCAGAAAATCCGCCGATGCGCTCACGGTAGTCGATAATATTGTCCGCCTTTGCCTCTCCAATCCCGCTTAACGTCATCAGCTGTTCCTTCGACGCCGTATTGATATCGATCCTGCCGTCGGAATATGCGTTGTCCGGCGAATCCGTCTGCTGGGATTTTTGCGTTTGCCGCTGATGCTCCTGCTGCGTTTTGTGCTCTTTGATCGTAAATACCTCTATCATCTGACCGTCTTCGACCGGCTCTGCCTGATTGATCTCTTTTTCATATGCATCTTTGCGCAGACCTCCGGCAAGCGCAAGCGCCTCGTACACCCGGCTTCCTTTTGGCAGCTCATATACGCCCGGGCGCTTTACCGCGCCGCAGACATATACAAAACAGCTTTGCGTTTCTTCTTGCTCCGGCAAAGAACCGTCTTCCAAAACATCCGGTATTTTTTCCGATGCGGACATATCCTGTCCGGTTCCAGACTCCCGCTCGTCCTGTACCGAAGCCCCAAGGTACATCTTCGTACGCTGTGCGCCGCCACATCCGCAGCATAAAAAAGCGGCCCATATTAAAAACATGTATGCGGATTTATTTAATTTATTCATATGCATTCTCCTTTTCCCTGATCCTAACAGATTCCTCTTATACAGATTCTTCTTAATAATGGAAAAGAAGTCCCTCAATGCCTATCGTTATTATTTTAGCGAAATTATACAGGTATTTCAATAGAATTTTTAAATCTTCAGAAATTATTCAGAATTTATCATCATCGTTCCGGTCGCCCCGGTCATCCATAGAACGGCTGCGACAGATTTCATTTCAGTCGCCAGTCCATCAAGGCATCCTGTCAAAGATAAAGCAAAACAGATTCTGCGTCAGACCGGCTTATCCGCCTGACGCAAAATCGTTGCAAACAGCAAAAGGCGTCTGGTTTTGTGCCTGTGAAAGCATACCATCAAAGCATACCATCCAGCACACGGCTTAATTTTTCCGCCATTTCATCCACGTCTGCCTGCGTAATCACAAGCGGCGGCAGAATCCGAATCACATCCGCCCCTGCGGTAATGACAATCAGTCCTTCCTCAAGCGCTTTCGCAGAAATATCCACCGAATTTTTCTGCGTAACAATTCCCTGCATCAGTCCCATGCCCCGGCGCTCCGTAAGAAAGTCGTATTTCGCCACAAGCGCATCCAGTGTTTGCTCCAGATAGCCGGATACGTCTCTGACATTTTGAACTATCTGCAGCTCCTGAAATAAGTCGAATACTTTACTTACCGCTGCCCCGACAAACGGATTTCCGCCATAAGTCGTCCCGTGATCTCCAGGCGCCAGCGATTTTTGCGCCACACGTTCAGTCATTAAAAACGCGCCGACCGGAACGCCGCAGCCAAGCGCTTTGGCTGTCGTCATAATATCTGGTTTTACGCCATAGTTCTGCCACGCAAACATCTGGCCGGTCCGTCCCATCCCACACTGAATCTCATCCAGAATCAGCAGAATATCCTGTGCGTCGCAAAGCGCACGCACACCGTTTAAAAATTCCTGATCGGCCGGATGGATGCCGCTTTCTCCCTGAATCGTCTCCAGAATAACCGCACACGTCCGGTCTGTTACCTGCGCCCGGACACTTTCCAGATCATTAAACGCTGCAAAGCGCACGCCGCCCATCAGCGGCTCAAACGGCTCCCGATAGTGCGCGTTTCCGGTTACGGACAGTGCGCCGACACTCCTCCCGTGAAAAGATCCCTGCATGGCAATCAGCTCATGCCCCGCATGCCCGTCTCTGGTATACGCATATTTTTTCGCAGCCTTGATGGCGCCTTCTACTGCTTCCGCCCCGCTGTTGGTGAAAAAAACACGGTCCATCTTAGAAGCGTCCCGTACCTTTTTTGCCGCTTCGATCACCGGCACGTTATAATACAGATTGGACGTATGCAGCAGCGTATCTACCTGTGCTTTCAGTGCGTCGCTATAATCTTTTTGATGATATCCAAGAGCCATAACGCCAATACCTGACGCAAAATCCAGATATTCTTTTCCATCCGTATCATACAAACGCACGCCCTCTGCCCGTTCAAATACAACCGGAAAACGATTATATGTATGCAATACTACCTGTTCGGCTTCATTTCTGTATGCTGTCCCGTTCATAACCAAACCTCGTCTCCTTTACTCATGATAATACTTTGTCTCTTTATCTCCCAAAATAGCGGTCCCGATCCCTTTGTTTGTAAAGATTTCCAACAGCAGACAATGCGGGATTCTGCCGTCTAAAATATGCACTCTTGAAACGCCGTTATCGATCGCATCGATACAGTTATTCAGCTTTGGAAGCATTCCGCCGCCGATAAATCCGCTGTCGATCAGCTCCTTCGCCTCGGATACCGGCAGCTCGGATATTAACGTGGAAGCATCGTGCGGGTCCTTATAGACGCCTTCGATATCAGTTAAAAACGCCAGCTTTTCCGCTGACACCGCTCTGGCGATTGCGCATGCGGCGTCATCCGCATTGATGTTATAAGTATTGTACTGATCGTCCAGTCCAATCGGCGCTACGATCGGCAGAAAATCTTTTTCTAATAGATCAAATAAAATCTTTGGATTGACCTCTCTGATATCGCCGACAAATCCGATATCTTCTCCGTCCGCATATTTTTTTTCTACCTTCAGCATTCCGCCGTCTTTGCCGCTGACGCCGACCGCCAGCACTCCCAGCTGCTCTACCAGCTGCACGAGCGATTTATTCACTTTGTTTAATACCATCTCGGCGATCTCCATCGTCGGCTCGTCTGTTACACGCAGTCCGTTCACAAACTTTGGTTCCATACCGGATTTTTCCACCCACCGGCTGATCTCCTTCCCGCCGCCATCTACGATAATCGGTTTAAATCCGACCAGCTTTAACAGCGTAACGTCTTCGATCACACTGCGCTTTAAGCGATCGTCCACCATAGCGCTGCCGCCGTATTTGACAACGATAATTTTGCGGTTGAAGCGCTGGATATAGGGCAGCGCTTCGATTAACACGGACGCTTTTTTCAACGACTCATCCATCGATCTTTCTTCCATAACTATTCTCCTTCTTTCTGCAATACAATTCCTTACTTCCTGCAATACGGTTCCTTACTTCACGCGAACCGTTCCTGTTTCCTTACGACAGCCGCCGCTTCTGTTTACTGATTAAACTGCGTAATATTCGCGTCGTTTAACGTAAAATCATAATAATTCAGATCTTCCCGATACGTCCAGCCAACGCTCTTCCAGAAATGATTTCCGACCTCGTTTTGCTTAAACGCAATCAGCGACACTTTATTAATCTGCTCTTTTTGCAGTGCTTTCATTGCATACACGGCCATTGCCTTTCCAATTCCCTTTTTCCGGTAACTCTCATGCACACATACATGGTAAAAGCAGCCCCGTCTTCCGTCATGACCGCACAAAATCGATCCGATCACCTGTCCGTCGTCTGTCGCAACGACGCTGGTGGATGGATTGCGTTTTAAAAAGCGTTCGACTCCTTCTTTGGAATCATCGATCGAACGAATGCCAAATCCGTGAATCGTCATCCAGAGTCTGCGTACCTGCTCATAATCTTTCGTTTCCATCGTACGAATCTGCACCTTGTTTTGTATGGCCGTTTGTTTTTCGTTCATTTTTGCTCCCCTTTTGCCTTTATGGAAACAGCGGAACCAGCTCAAGTCCCTCAGCTTCCGGCAGACCGAACATCAGATTCATATTCTGCACAGCCTGTCCTGCGGCGCCCTTTACCAGGTTATCCAAAGCGCCCATCAAAATCACACGGCCGGTCCGTGCGTCTGTTTTGACGTTCACATCCACATAGTTGCTGCCTTCCACCCACTTTGTTTCCGGACATACGCCCGGTTCCAGCAGACGGATAAACGTTTCGTTTTTAAAATATGTTTCATAAGCCGCCCGGATTTCCTCCTATGTCGGAAGGGTTCCGTCCGGTTTTGGAAGCAGGGAAGCATATGCTGTCACAAGAATTCCCCGGTTCATCGGTACCAGATGCGGCGTAAAATTAATCGTAACCGGACGTCCCGCGGCATATCCAAGCTGTTCTTCGATCTCCGGCGTATGCCTGTGCGTCGTGACTCCATAGGCTTTGATATTTTCATTGACCTCACAAAACAGGTTATTTACCTTCGCGCCCCTGCCTGCGCCGGACGTCCCGCTTTTTGCATCCACAATCAGCGTGTCCGGATCGATCAGTCCTTCCTTTACAAGCGGATAAGCCGTCAAAATCGAACATGTCGTATAACAGCCCGGATTTGCCACAAGTCTTGCCTGTTTTACCTGTTCACGATTGAGCTCACATAACCCGTATACCGCCTCCTCCAGAAACTGCGGAGATTTATGTTCGATCTGATACCAGCGCTCGTAGACATCCACCTGTTTCAAACGATAATCCGCGCTCAGATCAATAAATTTTGTCTGTGTTAAATATTCCTCTTTCAGGACCGATGCCAGATATCCCTGCGGCGTCGCGGTAAATATCACATCTGCCTGCCCTGCCAGTTCACCGATATTATCGTCCAGACAGGTTCCTTCGACCAGCTGAAACATATTCTGATAAACCGACGCATATTTTTTATCAATATAGCTTCTCGAACCAAGCCAGCAGATCTTTACTTCCTTATGTCCGGTCAGAATCCGGACCAGCTCCGCACCGGCATATCCGGTCGCTCCAATAATGCCTGCTTTAATCATCCTTATCCACCTCTGCATTCTTAACATTTGCGTTGAAACAAATCTATACTAATATAAATGCTGCAAAAGCACAAGCGTTTTCTATATTTTTTTGCAATTTTGTGAATATTTATGCATAATTGTATGATTGATACACTTTTTATGCACCATTTGCCACATCCTGAACACTTTTCACAATATTCTTTGTGTTTTCTGTACGTTCCGGCAATTTTACATCCAATTTCATCCATATATATATCCGATTCCTTAGCGTATCCGATTGTTTTGAATGCATATTTATTTTCTGTATTGCATAAAAAATCACTTGCGTTTCTCTGCCAGATGTTGTATATTCTTAAACGATCAGACACAAACCAATCAGAATCATTCAGAAAGGACAAAATTACGATGAAAGAAAAAGTTGTATTAGCCTATTCCGGCGGATTGGATACAACAGCCATCATTCCATGGCTGAAAGAAAACTATGACTATGAAGTCATCTGCTGTTGCGTGGACTGCGGGCAGGAAAGCGAACTGGACGGACTGGAAGAACGCGCAAAATTATCCGGCGCTGCAAAATTATATATTGAAGATATTACCGACGAATTTTGTGACGATTATATTATTCCCTGCGTACAGGCCGGCGCCGTATATGAAAACAAATACCTGCTCGGCACATCGATGGCACGTCCGGGCATCGCAAAAAGATTAGTGGAAATCGCCAGAAAAGAAGGCGCCAGCGCCATCTGCCACGGCGCGACCGGTAAAGGCAATGATCAGATTCGTTTCGAGCTGACGATCAAAGCGCTCGCTCCGGATCTGCACATTATCGCCGCATGGCGCGATGACAAATGGACGATGGATTCCCGCGAATCCGAGATCGCATACTGTAAGGAACACGGCATCGATCTGCCGTTCTCTGCCGACAACAGCTACAGCCGCGACCGCAATCTGTGGCATATCAGCCACGAAGGACTGGAGCTGGAAGACCCTGCAAACGAACCAGACTATGACCACCTGTTAGTACTCGGCGTCACACCGCAAAAAGCGCCGGAAGAAAGCGAACTCGTAACCATGACATTTGAAGCAGGCATTCCAAAAACCGTCAACGGAAAACAGATGAAAGTATCCGATATTATCCGCGAACTGAACCGCCTAGGCGGAAAACACGGGATCGGTATCGTAGATATTGTAGAAAACCGCGTGGTCGGCATGAAGAGCCGCGGCGTATACGAGACGCCCGGCGGAACCATCCTGATGGAAGCGCAAAAGCAGCTGGAAGAGCTGGTACTGGACCGCGCAACGATGGACGTCAAAAAAGATATGGGCAACAAAATGGCACAGATCGTATACGAAGGAAAATGGTTTACTCCGCTGCGTGAAGCCGTACAGGCATTTGTCACATCCACACAGCAGTATGTCACCGGCGAAGTGAAGTTCAGACTCTACAAAGGAAATATTATAAAAGCCGGAACAACTTCCCCATACTCTCTTTACAGCGAATCCCTGGCCAGCTTTACAACCGGAGATCTGTATGATCACCACGATGCGGAAGGATTCATTACCTTATTCGGACTTCCATTAAAAGTGCGGGCAATGAAAATGCAGGAAGCTGAAAAATAACATTACGAAAACATTATAAAAACTCTGAATTAAATTTATAACCAGTCTATATTTCAGGGCAAACAATAAGAACTCCTTTCCGTTATATTTCCAAAAAGGAGTTCTTATTGTTAATTTACCTTTTTATTTAAGCAAAGAGCAGAAAGGACAATTATGAAGAAATATGTATCTGTTCTTTTACTATTGGCAGTTCTATTTGCATGTCTCTCCCACAGCCTGCACAAACAAAAGCCTGAACTGCTTATCGATAGGTTGACAAAAGAATTTATCCAGGTATCTGACATGGCTGACGGCAACGATATCCGTCTGGTGCATATGCAGGCCGGCAGTTTTTCAAAAAATAATGCAGATGAACTGTTTGCCACATTCCAATTATGTAACACACCGCATACAGGAGGATTAGACAGTAAAGTGATCGCTCTTTTTTCAAACAACCTAAAATGTCTGTCTTATCAGATGCTGCCAGGCGATTCAGTTGATATTTATCATCTGTCGGCACTAAACAACAAAAACTATCTTCTGGTATCCATGATTAGCGTCAATCAGGGAATCGAGACGCAGACACTTGCAATGTATCAGATTACAGAGAGCCGTTTTAAAAACATCTCCGCTGATTTTTTAAATCTGCCAGAAAATACGTTCGCGGCATTTGCAGGCAACGACACACTTTTCATTTATAAAAAACCTCTGGACAACCCAAATATGCAATACGACAAACAACAAATAACAATCGAAACCATTTTAAAATGGGATGAAAACGGACAATTTATAACAGTAAGTTCCTAAAAGCATTCCTGATCCGGACCGCCTTTCTGCTGCCTTCCAACAGGCGCCAGTCAGGCTGTTTCAGACAGGACAGCAGCGGACATATGCAGGTTCAGGTAATAAACTCTGCGAATCAGACAATGTGTTGTATTTCAGTGGCTGCGCGGACGTGTGTGTGACAGCCGGCAGAGGCCCTTGTCCGCTCAGTCCCCTGCCGCCGGTTCCAGGTTCTT
>ERZ778517.2068-NODE-2068-length-12621-cov-4.691071_pt1 | contig 12621 bp, 10 predicted proteins | sample MGYA00510341_ERZ778517 | MGnify/ENA primary metagenome ERZ778517 (study PRJEB29527, sample SAMN07138964) | mouse gut metagenome | material: feces | host: mouse | place: China:Nanjing | collected 2016-01-25 ... | reverse complement strand
ATTACAGTCTCGCAGAAAACTGCGGTACTTCTCAATTTCTATTGACTGTCGGCGAGCATGAGCGCGAAGCAGGCGCAAACGCTTGCTAAGTTTAAGAGTCAGCCGCACCAGGTCGTTGACGTTATCGATAATAATACGTCCTAATTCGATTTCAACACGGTTATTTTCCATTGAGTTTCATCTTTAAATCTTTGTATTCACGTTGCATGTCAGCGATGTCGACAAAATCCAAATTACCATCAGTAATCGGATTAACATCCCAATTTCCGTTGCCATGTAGATAACCATGAGCATCGACAGTTGCCTCTTCATCATAGACCATATTACTACGAACGAGGTCTGCCGGTGGGGTATTCCGGACAAACCGGGTTACGAGCTCTCGTATTGTTAGGGTCTCATCAGGAACGGTACGAGACGGCGCGGCAAAAGTACGCGGCGTCATTCGAAAGGTTTTTCTATTTCTCATAAGCGAGGTGTTGAGTTGCGCGGTAAGCAACGTTTGGATTTAATATTAAAATTGAGCTGACACACAAGGCGGTCATTATAATACAAAGGAATATCATAAGTAACTCCATTTTCATCACTGACTGAAGTCATGTCATAGTTAACCGAGAAAATACGGTCGGCATCCTCAGGATGTACTTCGACAAATTCCTGATTAAGGTTAGGAAGCTTATCAAACACGCGGGCAAGATTCCAATAAGCCAAGTTATTACGCATCTGTCCGCTTACGCGGCTAGGAAAGTCTTTATACTCCGCATATCGGGGAGCATAGCCAAATGTACCTTCATTCTGGGTTTCTCCATCAAGATCTGACATCTGATAGAAGATTTCTTTGTTCTTAATTTCCTGCTCACCGAGGTTTGCAAAATAGGGGTTGGCATAGTCGTAGCGGTCAAACTTAAAATATTTTCGCGGCATACCCTGACCGGCATACGATGAGCGGGGACGAATAGACAAGATACCAATAATCCAACCGTGTTCTTCGAAGAAGCGTTTGAAACTTCGGGTACGAGTACCAGAAACAGCACGACCAGCAAAATCACCAAGAGGCATCTCATCACCTGAGGGTGATATCGCGCTAGCGGATTGCTGGAGGACTTCGGAAATAACCACCGGAGATTTACCACCTCCGAGGAACTCAGGACGCTGAAGGCGAGAATCGGAAGAAGTAACACCGAAGATTTGTTTTATCTGCTCGATGTAACGACTACCACCGCGGGCCATAGCCTCGAGGTATTTTTGCAAAGCATTTGCACGGCGTAGGTTGTTAATAGTACCCTCGGCACTCTGGAGATCTTGAACTTGACTTTGTACAACTTCCAACTTATCAGCAATATCTTGCGGACTTACATGAACATCGCCACGAATACGATCACCAGACAGACTACTAAAAAGACCATCAGTACTACTAGCATCTATACCGTTAGATTGTGCAATCATATGAAGGGCACCGCGATCATCATGAGCATAACCGGGCGTAAATTCAGTGTCAGGATTATTAGCACTCTTAAATTTAGGAGTATCTATATAAACACTACCTGATAACACACCTTGAACAGATGGCACATAGCCATCATCTTCCAATTTAGGCACAATATTTAAGTTAGCAATAGCACCGGCACCGGAAGTACCAGGTATAACAACATCACCTCCGCGCTGTGCCCATGGAAGGGCAGAAGTAAAGTAATCTTTTTCCCATGCGCGGTAACGCATACGAAGAGCCTCAGTGATTAAATTCGGTTTTACCGAAATATCAACATAAGGAACACCATCGGGGTCAAGAACTGGCTGACCATCTTCGCCAAGTCTCGGAGTTTCAACCCATTGCCAATAATCGGATATATCATATATACCACTTCCGATAGGCTCAAACTCGTCAACAACTTCTCCGGCAAGATTATATATATCACTTAAATTCTCATCACGATAAAAATCGCACCAAATACGATAATATACCAAAAAAGGCAATAAATCGTACTCAAGAGCAGTAGGCGGCAAAAACTTTGTGAACTCAGCCGGTGAACTATAGCCCTTAACCCAATCACAAACAGGCATACCAAGATAATCTGCAGTAGAACCAATTCCAAGGTAGTCATTTAAAAGTTTCAATTTTTGGAGTGATTTATCAGTTAAGGAAGAATGCTGTTTCTCAGAACTACTATAAAATTTAATAGTTATACCGGATTCAACTTCCTGAATACCTTTAAAAGTAAGTCGAGGGTAAACTTCATCAGTGGTACCATTCTTGCCTCCGGTAATAAAGAGCTTCCACTTGTCATAAACAAGGCGATTAGGTACAAACCAATAATGTATATAAGCATCCATCTGACACATAGCAGGGGACTGCAAGGCCATGAATCGCATATATAGTTCAGTGTTCACCTTAAAGGTATCACCGGGGACGGTGGGCTCACAAAATATAACTGTGTTTTTACCTACATCAGTAGAGGTTACCAAAGAGTGCGTCCCTTTGTAGACGCTGCGCTTCGGCTTCTTGGCGTTTGTTGTTGTAAAAATGCTGTTCGACATTGTTTTGTCCGTTTTTAATTTTTTGTTTTACTCGTCTGTCAAAATCTCGTAGTTGTTGTTCATAAAGCCGGATGGCTTGAGTTTCAGAAATGTCATGAGTGCGGCAAAGCCGTTCAATCTCATCTCGTGAATGCTCCTTTCGATAGTTATGTAACTTCTCTTTGTCATACTCAGATGGAAAGACTTTATTCTCATAGAATCGAGGTAATTTTATAGGCATGCCATGAAACACCGTCGAACCATCCGCACGAGTCCGTAAATAACGAAACATGTCCGGAGTAAGATAATTGTTACCAATACCAGGACGCCGAGAACATAACATAAAGGTACGGCTAAGAGGGTCACCATTATAAATATTGCTAAGGCAATACTTACATACATAGTTAATATTAGCGGGGTGAATACGCTGTATAGTATCGCCACGGTCAAACCATGCATCATCGCAGAGTAGCCACGTAGATTTGAGGTCAGAACGTAATGAAGCCACACTACCGGAATAATTGAACAACAAAAGATGATAGTGGGGACGTCCGAATTTGTCTCCATACTCAGATACGAGGAAATACCTAACCCGATTAGGCTCGATACGCCGGCGAAAACGTTTAAGAAAATTTTGACAATCTTTCTTATTAACGCAAATGGGGCAATTATCATCATTATACGTCAATGTTATAAAATATCCGGAGGTAGCTTGGTTCATCTCATTCTCAAGACGAAAACACCATTCACGGCGCTTATTACTAAGACATGCAGTACATTTACCACATGGCACCGCTATATAATAGGTCTCGTCAGCTGAACGACCATAACGAGGATTTTTAATATTTACCGGGCTGATACATTTCATACACGTATACCGCCGCGAGTGTAACGTAATCGTTTAAAAATGCGACGAACACGGCCGCGTCTTCTTATTCTTCTCATTTGTAATAAATTTTAGGGTTAAACTATTGAAATGTAACTAAATAAGGGTGTTTTAACTGGGCTCTCTAATCTTTCTCATAATGTATATTATGTAAAATAAGGTGTGAGAGAAATAATTTTCGACTCCCCGCCTTCAATCGTTTGTGCCCGCGTACTAAATTGTCCTCAAGAAATTCATACATGAGAAAACTTTCGCATGATGTTATTGGAAGGCAGCCCCTTCAGTCATGAACTGAAAACTAAAAGTTGTGTAATTGCGTTTCTTGTCATACTGTTCAAGAACCAGTGCGCCTCTTTGGGCTGACATTATTCTCTTACTAAGAGAGAGACCTATGCCTTGTCCACCACTTCGGGTTGTAAAAAACGGTGTAAAAATATCCTTAATGATATTTGCGGGAATAATAGGACCGTTGTTGCTTATTGAAAGTGTGCTTCGATTGGATTCCTGCGAACCGAATATTGTTATAATAGGATTATCGTTGAGTGTAACAGCCTCGACCGCATTCTTCACTACATTACTTATTGCTCTGATTGTCAGAGTTCTGTCGCAGTATACGATTATTGATTCAGGTACATTTACTTCAAACGCTATCGGCTTTATGCCTGACTGCCAGTGGGTTGCAACGCCGATTACTTCTTTGATCATAGACAGCAAAGAATGAGAGGAAATCTGAGGATTGGGCATGAGGGCAAGAGCTCTGTAATTTTGAGCGAACAATTTCAAATTTTCGCTCATACTGGAAATTGTGTCAAGGCTCTCTCGTATTATATTCATATCGATTTCCTCGTCCGGGACTTCCCTAAGTGTTTGAGATATAGAAATTATCGGAGCAAGGGAATTCATTATTTCATGTGATAGTGTGCGTACAGATAGGCTCCAGGTTTCTTCTTCTTTCCGGTTCAACGCCTGACTGATTTCTGTCAGTACAAACAACTTTATTTTTCCATAGTGAAAAAACGATGCCTCACTGCATGCTATAGACAGGTTTCTATCGGGCAGTTGCACTGACGTACAGTCTTTATGGCGCAAGCCACAGAGACTTGATGCCAGTTCGGGATATATCTTTCTGATTCGGTCTATACATGGCACAATATCCATGTATAGCATGGAAAGGCACGTTTTATTGGTTGTTATTACACGCATTCTGCTGTCTACCACCATAACTCCGACCTGGATGTTGTCAAGTATTATATTGAAATAGTGCTGTTTCTCAGCGGTTTTAACCCTCACGTCATGAAGCATCGCCGATATTTGGTTGAGCTTTTCCCCTACCCTTGCATAGTATTTTCTCTTAGGAAAGCGGAGCGATGTGTCTTGATTCTTTACAGCCTCTATAAGAATTGACATGTCTATATCCACTGATACTAATATCCTTACAATCATCAGTGAATCTATAAACGCCAACGATGCGCATACACCACACAAAATATACTCCTTATATATATATAGGAAGGTAGCGGCGATGGTGAATGCCACCAGACATATCAGAGCTACAGTAATTCTAATCATAACCCCATTTTTTTTATCTTGTTGTATAGAGTCTGTCGTGTGATTCCTAAACGTGTAGCTACAGCTGTAAGATTGCCACCGCATTCAGTCATAGCTTCAGCTATCATTGTCTTTTCCATATCAGCAAGAGTTCCGGTCGGTTTTGTTTTGCCCGAATTATAAGACACCGTATCAAGCGTGAAATCAGACGGTTGTAAGATACGGTCATCACTCATAATTACTGCATTTTCCACTGCATGTCTGAGCTGACGAATATTTCCCGGCCACGGGTGCCGTTGCAAAAACTGTATGGTTTCAAGACCTATTTCAACATTTTTTCCATAAGCTTCGCTGAATTCAGCTACAAATGCTTTTGCAAGGACTTCTATGTCTTCCGGTCTGTTTCGCAACGGTTCAAGAGTCAGGGATATGGTATTTATACGATAGTACAAATCCTCCCGGAACTGACCTGCCGCCACCATTTCGCCAAGGTTTCTGTTCGTTGCACATATCAGCCTTATATCAACCGGCACCGGCTTGTTCTCCCCGAGTCTCGTAACCTGACGTGACTGCAGTACTGTCAGGAGTTTGCTTTGCAGATGTATTGGCAGATTCCCTATCTCGTCAAGAAATAGAGTACCGCCTGTAGCGCTCTCTATTTTTCCGGCTCTGGATGCGGTTGCTCCTGTAAATGCACCTTTGGCATACCCGAACAACTCGCTTTCAAACAATGATTCGGGCAGAGCTCCGACATCAACGACTGTCAAACCGAAATTGCGTCGCAGGCTACGCCGGTGTATTTCCTCGGCAATAAGCCCCTTGCCGGTACCGTTTTCTCCGTTTATAAGAATGTTGGCATCGGTCGGCGCTGCTTTTTGAATCAAGCCAAGAAGACGGGAGCTTTTTTCGGAAGTTCCCCAAATTAAGGCTTCACATCCGGCATCCGGATTGTTAATTTTAGAAACCGGCTGCTTCATAGCCGCTTCCACTACCTCTATAAACTTATTGTTGTCCCACGGCTTTACTATAAAATCTGCCGCACCTTCCTTAATTCCGCGAACCGCAACGCTTATTTCGGCAAACGCTGTAATCAGCACAACAGGTGTAGTCGGACATATCTTCAAAAATCTTGACAACCAATAAAACCCTTCGTTTCCGTTGTTTACCGTCGACTTGAAATTCATGTCAAGGACTATGAGTCCTGCTTCCGCAATAGATACAGCCGAAACATTAGCCGGATTGTCAAATGTTTCCACGTCGTATCCCCTACTCCTCAATAAAAGCCTCAGAGCGGACAGAACTCCTCGATTGTCATCGACTATGAGTATTTTTTTGCTGTTTGCCATAATGTACAAAGTTAGCCATTAATTCCGTGGCACAAACATTGCACACACATATCGCAACTACATGATTGTAAACTAATTTTACATGTGATGTATGATTTTTTGACAATAATGTCAAGTGCGTTTGCAGGCAATCGACTATTAAACAGACTATTATAATGTTTGGCACAGAAAATGCAATAATAGAATAAGATGAATTATATTAATTTAAAAATCGACTTAACCCCAAAACCTATATATAATGAACAAAATTCGATACGCTTTTAAAACATTAAGCGCATACCGGTCCTCTACAGCGATTAAAATCCTGTCGTTGGGACTCGGACTGACAATGTGCTGCTTTATTTTTGCGAGAGTGGCTCACGACAATTCTTTCGACTCAAAGTTCCGGGATCCGTCATCACTTTACCAGCTGTGGATGCAGTTTTCGATAGATGGCAAGGAATTGCCTGTACAACAGGCGTGTCTATTTCCTTTAGCAGGAGCTTGCGCCGATGAATTGTCTGATATAGTGAGCAGTGCTACAGTTGTAAATCCTCTAGGTTCTAAAGAATTCAAAAATGGTGGCAATATTGTCGAAGGCGACTTGATTGTGACCGATTCAATGTTCTTTGAAACAATGGGTGTTGAACTTATATGCGGCGACCCCAAAGCTATAACTGCCGACGGTGGCATCTATATAAGTGATGTCGCGGCTAAAAAGTACTTTGGCGATGAATCGCCCCTTGACAAAGACCTATATTATGGTGAGTACCTGCTATCTGTGAAAGGCATGTTCAAGTCATGGGGAGAAGAAACGACGCTCCATGCGGATTTTATAGGCAACATATATGAATGGTGCGGCGGCTATAGAATCAATTCATGGGATGGAGGAGACCGCTGGTATGAGTATATAAGACTGAAAGAGATTCCAGAATCGGCGGATGATTTCAACAAAAAGATTACTGCTGTTCTGCTCCGTCACAACCCGCCTACCGAATCTATAAGTATCAAAGGAATGGCAGCCCCCATTCGCGACACTTATTCCGGTTCGGATCAGGTAAGGCATATGACACTCACCCTCTCGATTCTTGGAATAGCAATTCTTATTATCACATCTCTGAACTATGTGTTGCTGTGCATATCTTCTCTCAGCAGAAGAGCCAAAGCCATCGGTGTTCACAAATGCAATGGAGCCAAAGCCGGCACGATATACGGAATGTTTATAATAGAGACATGCCTGGTACTCTTGGGTGCATTGCTTTTGGGAGCATTCTTCTGGTGGCTTGCAAACCGTTTCGCTCAGGAAACCATTTATGACAATTTTGCCACATATGTGTCTTTTGACAGAGTCTGGATTGTGTTGGCTGTGACCGTTCTGATTTTCATAATCGCGGCTCTTATTCCTGCAAATATATTCAGCAAGGTTCCGGTTTCTCAGGTTTTCAGACGTTATACAGAAAAGAAATACGGATGGAAACATGCCTTACTTTTTATAGAATTTGCCGGCGCCGCCCTTGTGTCCGGAATATTAGTAATAGTTCTGGCTCAGTACAACACTCTGATAAACACCAATCCGGGATTTGATGAAGACCATATCGCTTTGGTATACAATCCGTCAAACACCAAAGAGGAATCTGAAGCATTGCTCGCCTCATTGTCCGGGCTGCCGTATGTGGAGGCGGTAACAAAATCCCAGTACTATCCGGGTAGCGGATATAGCGGAAACATTATCTCAAACGAGTCCGGTAAAAAACTCTTTTCAACAAGATACGATTACATCGGTGAAAACTACATCGATGTAATGGGAATCAAGATGTTGAACGGCAGTTTCCCCAAAGACTCTTCAGAAGTTATTGTCAATGAAAAATTCACTGAATTGATTGATATGACCCCTGAAACCGCTGTAGGCAAAAGAATTCACTTTGGCGGAGATCCGGTGTTTATTTCCGGTGTAATAGAGGACTTTACCACCGGAAACTATTATCAGCCGCAGCAGCCGTTTCTTGGGAACAATGCCGAAAAATATACACTTAGATATTACAATGTCAAATTGTCAGAGCCGGTCATGGAGTCGTATATGAAACTGACTGAAGCTATGCCTGAAATTCTGGGAACAAGTAAATCAGTCCACACATCCCTGTTTTCAAACATGAAGATTGAAACATACAGCAGTGTCGCTCAATTCCGGTCACTGGTCGTGATTGCGACTATTCTTCTTATGCTTATATGCGCCATAGGCATGACAGGATATCTGTCTGACGAGATGCGCCGCAGACAACGCGAAATCGCCATAAGAAAGGTTAACGGAGCGTCAACGGTGTCTATTGTCAAACTTATATGCAGAGCGGTTCTTGTAACAGCATTGCCCGCTGTAATATTGGGCACTGCGGCCGCGTGGTACTTCTCTTCTTTGTGGCTTGATCAGTTTGCTGTGACCCTGGACGGACTGTGGCTGAAATTCGTGCTGTCAGGCATCTTGACCGTATTAATCATTATGATTGTGGCAGCCGCCCTCATTATACGCCGTGCATCGGCCAACCCCGTTGAAAATTTAAAATCAGAATAAACAAATACAGTTATGATAAAAGTTAAAGACCTAAAGAAAATCTTCCGCACATCTGAAATTGAAACAAGTGCGCTGAATGGAGTGAACATAGATGTGAATGAAGGCGAATTTGTCGCTGTCATGGGCCCCTCGGGGTGTGGCAAATCAACTCTGCTGAATATCATCGGGTTGCTTGACAATCCGACAAGCGGAACTTATATGCTTGACGGAAAAGAGGTGAGCGGACTTAAAGAAAATGAGCGTACAAACCTGCGCAAAGGCAATATAGGATTTGTATTTCAGAGCTTTAATCTTATAGACGAACTTACTGTAGCGCAAAATATAGAACTGCCGCTGACCTATCTCGGAATATCGCCTTCAGAACGGAAACAGATGGTCAAGTTGGTTCTTGAAAGAATAAATATGAGCCACCGGCAAAACCACTACCCCAACCAGCTCTCAGGCGGTCAGCAGCAAAGAGTTGCTATAGCCCGCGCTGTGGTGGCAAATCCCAAAATACTTCTGGCGGACGAACCCACCGGCAATCTTGATTCTACAAACGGCAAGGAGGTAATGGAACTGCTTGGCGAACTGAACTCCAAGGGAACAACAATAGTTATGGTCACGCACTCTGCCCGAGATGCCGCTTATGCTCACAGGACAATAAATCTGTTTGACGGATTAGTGGTAGCGGAAGAACACCTCTAACAGCTCAATCTTCCGATATTCCATAGCTTCTCAGTACTTCGAAGTCAATATCGTCCATACCCGCACGCCTGAGCCTCACCGACTTGTTATGGTCCGACAGGTAAACGCGTGCGGGTTCTTTATACCCTTTGCTGAGAACACTTTGTGTAGTGTCGCTTGTCGTGGTTCTTATACCTGCCATTTGCAATGCTGTCTGCGCATATGCCTTACTGGAACTGATATTGGCGTTCCTGTTACTCAGCGCCGTTTCACATATATCCGGATATCTCTGTCGGTAACAGTTGTTGAACCATATTACCATGGGCACATGTATCTGATATACTGACGGCACCGGTGATGCATGCAAAAACAAATCGCGATAATCGTCAAAAATATCCTCCCCATGGTCGGCTGTGTACAAAATAGCCGCCGGCACATTGTCTTTTTCAAGCATTCCGGCAACATCCGCTATCAATTTCGAAGTCACACATATACTATTGTCATAGGCGTTTATGAGTTCCTTACGGAGAGATTTGCGGGCCTGAACGGGATAATCGGGCGTAAACATCGGATTCATGCCTTCGTACCTGTCTTTGTAACTGAAGTGAGAGCCGTATGTGTGAAGCACAATCAACTGCCTGTCATATCCCTGATTGATTTCATTTTCAAGCAAAGGCAAAAGAGCGAGGTCATTGGGATTGGCGGGAGCATCCGGTGCTTCTTTAATAAATACCGCAGTGTCTGCCTCAAAGCCGAAACGGTCTATGAAAGAGTGATTATACCTCTGGTTGGAAAAAAAAGCCGTTCTGAATCCGGCTTCCTTAAATGCCGTAATTATACTCTTGACATGATATATTGAATCTCCGAAAGTTTCGGAACTCAGGTGACTAAGCAGCATAGGCACACTTTTATGGGTTGTATTGCTTTCACTCAGCACCTTGGAATATGATATGAAAACCGAATCGGGCAGCTCTGCGTTGGTCTTGCGCCCATATCCGTTAAGCTGCCAATGGTCAGCCCGTGATGTTTCGCCCACAATAAGCACATAAACCTCACGACCTTTATGAGAAGAGTCTGAGATTGCATGATACCTGTAGCCTTCATTTGATATGGATTCGGATTTTACACTGCGGTCAACAGCCAGACCTACATTATACAACGCATTTACCGGAAACAAATCGTTTTCTACCGCATACCCTTGTCTGCCGGAATATGCCGCGACAATGCAACACAGTCCGGCTATTGCGGTCAGAAAAAAGGGCTTTCTGCATCTGCTTATAGTACTTTCAGGAATCCGTACTTTTTCTACACAAAGGCATATTGCCGCGATAATCGGAGGCAGATACATTATTACTACTATTCCTATGGCAAACGCCATATTGCCGAGTAATTCTCCGACTTCTGCAGCGTTTGTTGTAACAACATTCAGAAACATATCCACCGCAATCACACTCCTGCCGTAGAGATGTAGCAGAACAATCTGGAATGCCCCAAAAAACATCAATGGAAACATCAGCAAAACACTTCTTCCAACATTTCGCGAAAGGCACAGACAGTATCCCCAGCACCCTAAAGGCAATAACACATTCGCCAGTCGCCCGGCAATCGGCATGTTCTCTGTGAAGGATAATACGAAATTAGGGCCTGTTATTACAATCAGAGTCCACCAGAAAAGAATTGTGGATATTTTTTTGAAAAATTTTTCAGAAAGCTTCATTGATATTGAAAATAAACGATGTCTCGCCTCGACCTATTCCGAAGTCAAGGCGCACGTTACTCCTTTTTTTGAACTCCCACCTATATCCTGCGCCAAAGCATGGCAACACCTTGCGCCAGCTCATTTTTGCGATGGACGGCACTACTGTACCGACTCCTCCCCACACCGCAATGCCGTTGCGACGCCACACATGCTGTCTTAGCTCAACAACTGCATCCATTGCTATTTTGTCTCTGTACCGACCGTCATAATAGCCTCTCATGGTTGAACTGCCACCAAATGTCGCCATCATACCCCACGGCACATCACCATAACTGAATTTGGCATTGATTCCGGTGGCAAGAATACCACCTTTCCATAATTTATTGTAATGGCTTCCTTTAAAATGTGTGGTGCTGAAAGCATAGCGGTTGCCTAAAAATTTTGGAGAAAACCGCTGAGACAAAGACAACAGCCAGCCTTTGTGGGGCTCTGTATAACTGTCTCGGGTGTCGTACTTTATTGTAAATCCGGCTGAAACTGTCGTAGTGTGTAGACGTTGACCTTGCCAAAGATATACATAATCGGCATCGATATCACTGCCCTTTATAAAACAGAAATCAGCACCGGGCCCTAGATACAGACCTTTTGCAGCCCTAAAGTACCAGTCAAGGGAGCCTTTCACATAGAACTGTTTGAATTTGGTTTCGTTGGAATCGTGCTTGCCGTTTTCATATCCTATACCCCAGAATTTTGTCGGGAACGAATAAAAGTACACATTATATTCAAGCCGTTGCTTATCATCAGGGAATATATTGTTGCCCTTGATTCCGAGAAGATAGAACCCGACTGTAGATACATCTCCATAAAGACTGACATTGCTGGGCAACGATGTCGTATCGCCTCGCATATAGTAGTTTCCTGCCGCGACCAACCCAACACCCAACTGAGTGTCGGATGAGTAATGCGGGCCTCCGATAAAACTAACATCGAATTTCTTGTGGGACTTCGGTTTATTGCTTTCATTGAAGTAATCCAAGAAACGCTGTAAAATGTTCTTTCGGACAATTGAAGTATCTGCCGGATTGTCTTCTACCGATTGAGCCGACAATACCGGAGCCATCAGCATACCTGCTACACAAAACAATAGCCTATAATACAATAAAAACTTTTCCACGCAGCAAAATTACTAAAAAAATATTTACCACTACACACTATCGTTTAAGGAGTTACCCTTTTTGACCTATAAAATCGGCAAAAAGGAAAACTTCCGTTTTTAGTATTTTTTATTGGTCTCATAAAATACAAGCGCGTTACGAATGCGTTACAATATAAATTCAACTATGATTTTATGAAACGCTTAAGTACATGACAAAAATTTGAAAACATCGAATTTTGGAGTATAAGCCGGACGCATAAGTAT
>ERZ778517.2044-NODE-2044-length-12736-cov-4.560366_pt1 | contig 12736 bp, 10 predicted proteins | sample MGYA00510341_ERZ778517 | MGnify/ENA primary metagenome ERZ778517 (study PRJEB29527, sample SAMN07138964) | mouse gut metagenome | material: feces | host: mouse | place: China:Nanjing | collected 2016-01-25 ... | reverse complement strand
TCGTCGATATTACGCGAGTGACTGATGATATTCGGTATTTGTTTCTTATTGTTATTAAATTGTTCAGAAAGACCCACAAATTCCAATTCGTGGTCGACAGGGCTTATACCGCTAAACCTATCGGAATAGAAACCGGATTTGCGCAAACCCTTTACACCGGCAATTGCCCATCTCGACGACCCTCTTTCCGTATTTTCACGGCGAAGCAGCAAGGTGGCATCGAATGGTCTGTCGGCAAATTTGAAACTACACGGCATCTCGACAAATACATTTTCACTTGCAATGTCGAGCTTGCCAGGCCACTTTTCGGCATCTGCCGCGAACTCATATACCACGCGCTCGAACTCATCTTTTTTCAGGCCGTTCGTGTCTATGTCGGGGCTGAAGAGGGCGAGTATATTGTCTCGCCGACTCAGCGAATCCATCGGTATGTCGGGATGCGTTTCGGCACCGTTGAAACGGCTGATGAGTTCGTCTACACTCTTTACGTTGCGCGCAAAGAGGAAATTAAGTGTATTTTTCGATGTCACCACCTGCCCGTAAGAACAGCAGGTGGAGAACATGAAAAGCAAACACATGGTCAGATATTTTACCATGGCCATCAATAGATTGGTTGGGTAGACACCACGGTAATATCGGCGAGCTTGGCATCAAAGACTTTACCCACGTCTGGTACATCAATGGTGTATATGTAACATTTCACTCTCTTGCCTGTGCGGTCCCGGTACTGTACTCTTCCATCTCGTATGCCGTAAAAATCCTGGTAAAAATACGCTACGCATACGTAGTGGTCTCCTTCTCGCTCGATATTATCGACGCGAACTGCATCGGCTGACTCTATCTTTATCTCAGAATATCTCATCTTGGATTTGCCCGTTTCAGGATTATAAAGGCGCTTTACATAGCTGCGTAAGAACATGTTCGTCTTTGTCGGCCTGTTTATACTTGATGTCCACATCAGTACTCCGGGGTACTCTTGTACATTGTTATCTTCGTCTGTCATACTGTATGGGCCTCCCTTTCCCATAAACAGGTTTAGCAGACTGTTTTGGTGTTCCGTGCGGGTATTGCGTGTAAGTGATTCGTCGACCATCCTACTTAGTGAGCTAAAAAACTCCTCCACTTTTTGTGTTACTCGTCCTCGTATTATCTCCTTCTGCTTTTCTGTTAGCTCATTGCCATCCTCTATTGCATACGCATGATGGCCCGAAAATAAAGCAGCTATCAGTATTGCGAATATTATTCTGATTTTCATCTCGATTTCAGTTATCTAAGTTCGTGTACTTTTAAGTTTTGTCTATCTTCGTTAAGCAGAGATATGCCTGATATATATGGCGATAGGCATATACGGTGTAAGAAGTCGGCTGCATCTTCATAATCGACCATTGTGGTCATATCTGATGCCACGGTTATCACTTTTGAAGTGTTATTGAAAAATCTCGACATTATACCCGGTATCATAGCCAGACGGGTGTCTTGTGAAACGGTTTTGTCTAACAAACGCGCCAGCATCTCTGACAAAGAATCATCATGAGGCCGCTCATTGTCTCTTCCTCTGTTGTTCCCACCATTGTCTCGGCCTCCGGTTTGAAGATTTACCACATAGTAAGGCGTTTGTGGCACCACGCCCTGGTCTGTCCTGACAGATATCTCGCGCCCGGCAGAAGCCATCAACGAATTCCAGTCTGGGCTTATATTGCCTTTCCCCAACTTATCCATAGATGCCCAAAACTGGTTGGTAAACATGCCTCCGTACGGGTTACACCACGAATATTGGCCAAGCTTGCTCGATGTAACCATGATGTTTCCTTTGCTGGCAAACAGTTTGCGAAACGTTGCAGGATTATAACCGTCGAGTTTGGTTGCCCTGTCGTCATTTGCCCACATAGGCTTGATTGTCACACCTTCTTGCGCCACATTACAGCAATTAGCCATAGTTATCCTAAGGCGTGGGTTCTTTTGTGCTACCCATTTGTCCACAAGTGCCATAGGCAGCCACTTGCTTTGGTCTCCGGTATTCATACAATACTGAGGCCAGGGGTCGTTGGCGTTATTGGGGGCATGAGAACCATGACCACCATAAAAGGTAAAGACTACATCGTCGGGGCCGACATTCATTTCATTGATTATTGACTGTATGTTTGATGCTGTACAGTGACTACCGTCAACCGTCGTGATTATGAATAGATAGTCATCTTCAAGCAGATTTTGTAACACACCGAAGTGGCGTGATACATTGGCCAGTTCCACGCTCATACTTTGACCTATGCTGCGGTCTATTGTGTTGCAGAACACTATTGCATGAAACGTTTGAGCTCCTGCAAGTATATATGTTGCCAATACGGCAAAGAGAAATATTAGTCGTTTCATATTTCGTTTTATACATTTTTCATCTTGTCAGACTCTGACAAAACCTGTTGAGTATTGAAGGATTGGCCACATTATACCAAAACATGTCTCGACCGTCGTATCTAATCCCCCACGTGAAATCACCGGGCGAGTACCATACAATGGCTGTGTCTTTTTTATTAGTATAATTAAATGCATACGCCGGGCGATGCGGAATCATTGGTACTGCGAGTGTGTCAACCTTGTAGTTGGCACTGTCGGCAACCAACATAAAATTGAGGGTAGAGACCTGTTCTTTGGATAATTTGCAAACCATACTGTCAAGTACGAAGTCCGGTTCAACCAACTCATTGTCTCTATGCATGGAATCACGATATACGACAGTATACATCACTACCTTCTTAGGGTTGGAGATGAGTTCCGACAACTTATTACCCATCAACGAACGGGCAACCGAGTCTGGCGCGTCCCAACGGTTTGAGAAAAGCTCGTCGTTATGCCTGCCGCGTGAGTCTGCGCATGCCAAAAAAGCACACATTACCATAACCGCAAAAACAAGCAGAGTTGTTAGATTCTTGATATTCATGGTGCCTTAGAATTCTTTCATTATTTTTAAAAATATCGAGTAATTGCGCGCCTTTATACCGGCGTAGGGCCTGACGCCATTAGACAATTCAAAGTCTCGATTAAAATAATCATATTGCGGAAATGTAAACGCAATTGAAATATTCATACCATCTTCATTATAGTCGTCTACAAACCTTACACCCAGGCCGACCGAGGTCGACATACCCTTGCCAAACTGGTCAAGATTATTGTCAAACGGGCTCTTTGCCGAAAAAATGGCATTATAGCTTGTACCAAAGTCTACAAACGGACTCCAGTTATGCTCTTCCAAAAGGCCTTTGAAAGGAGTAAGTCGCACTCCCACTCCGATATACCAGGCATTGAGTTTATAGCGCTCGGTCAATTGGTCGGGAATATCAAGGTTCATACCGAATTGACGGTATTTGTAACCGCCGGTAACCCAGGCTCCGAAAATTGAATATGTCGGCTGATAGCCTATCTGCAAACCGCCGCCAAAATTGTTGAACATATCACGTGCCCTGAAACCGAAATATTTACCGTTGTCAACGTTGACAGATGTGCCGTCTTCATTCTTAATAGACACCCAGTCGTATCCCAACATCGACGAGCCGCCCATGTGCGTGGCATTGTTTATTGCATAGATAGCCGCCGTTATAGGCGAAAACCAAAAGTTTGAGCCATAGCCGGTTAACCCGAAAAAGAAGTCTCCGGCCCTGACCATTGATGCCGATATCGACAACAGCATCACAGTCAAGAGTAATTTTATTCTCATGACAAGGTTTTTGAAGCGTCCGCACGCTCCCGGCAAAGTTCCCACTCCGGGTATAGCAATGTGATAATGAAAAAAGCGCAGGAACTGTATCTTTGCTCGTTCCCACTTGTAGAGGCCTTCGCATTGCCCATCATCGTTAGAACGAGCAACGCAGAAGCCCACGCTTATATGATATAGGGCGGCACATGTCTATGCGCCGGCTATAGTCATATCCATGAACATCTATTGTTGCCTTGTTCTTGACGATGATTGTTGAAAGTTGCGAAGTTTCTACAAGTCAAGACGCAAGCGCCAATAAACGCTTTCCCAAAATTTAACGTATCCCGCATTGCCTCATAGGCTTCTGCTGTGATATCAGCGGCAAATTTACACAAAATTTCTGACAGTGCAAATTTTTGAGAAATTTTACTATTTCTTAGCTACATAGATAGCCATCGAATATCCCCGAATATGAGCAAAAAATCAACCCGGTTGAAAATACCACTATAAACACACCCCTCCGACCCCTATCTTTGCATCAGAAATTTTGTCATCTGCTCCGAGCTTTAGCGAGGCTCTATTTTTTATAACTACTGTTTTTTGTCTCCCGTGTCCGAGGCTTGTCTCGGAAATCTCAAACTAAGTGCCATTTAAGTTATTCCTCGAGCTCGAGGAATAATGAAAAAATCCTATGTCCCTTTTGCCCTTATGTCTTTATGTTTCCTCTGATTAGCAGTTTATGAGCAAATACACCATCTTCTTCGAAAAGTTCGCAAACCGTAAGCTCGCCCGTTGGGAGCGCGATATCATCGCTCCTCTCGAATACACACGGCAGCACGGCTCCAACCATCGCATTGTCATAGTCGACCCTCCCGGCTACGACTCGCGCAAACTCCTATGCGAATACTTCTCCTTCCTCCACCGCTGCATCGACTCCTACGGTAACTTCCTTGTCATGGCAAAGACCAAGAGAGATGCCGCTACCATCTCCGGCTACCTTTCGCGCGCCAAGACTCCATGGCTAACCACAGCCTCCGGACACCACCCCGACAACATCCGTGGCCTGACTTTCAACTACGCCCTGCTTCTCGACTGCCAGGCCTACAACTCAAAAACTCCAAAATCCTCAAGGTCAGCAAACAATTCAAAATTCAACCTTCAACATTCAAAATTCGCCCAAGCTCTCGGCGCCGTCGCCCCAATAATTCTAAACAAGGGCAAAAACAACTTCATCATCATCCACATCCGCAACGAATCCAAAATTCAAAATTCCACATTCGACATTGCCGACGGAGTTCCGCCCATCTACATCCGCGACCCGTCCGTTCCGCAGCCCAATCTTCCTCAAAAAATACCCGGTCCGAAAGTTTACTTTCTAACCCTTAACGCCTCTCCGCCAACAACCCTAAACTTTAAACCATCAACTCTAAACTTTCTTCTCAACCCTAAACTCTCAACTCTCCACTCTATTTAGCGGTAGTCGACTCCGCCGCCCAAAGCCAAACCGTCGTCAAAGCGCACATTGACATTTTGACTAAAACCGGCCTCTCAACTTTCTTCTGTCCCTTTTATCTTTTTTTCATTATGTTTCCTCTTATCAGACACGCGCCTTGGGCTGATGTTTTGATATGTGGCGGAATTTGCGTAATTTTGTGGCCGCTAATCATAAAATGTAAAATCATGAAACCGACATTATACGTTCTTGCTGCCGGCATGGGCAGCCGCTACGGCGGCCTCAAACAGCTCGACGGCGTAGGGCCACAGGGCCAGACCATCATGGACTATAGCATCTACGACGCCCTGCAGGCCGGCTTTGGCAAAGTCGTATTTGTTATCCGCCACGATTTCGAGGCCGATTTCCGCGATAAAATCCTCAGCAAATATCAGGGTCATGTGCCCGTAGAGGTCGTATTCCAGTCTGTCGACGCCCTCCCCGAAGGCTTCACCGTGCCCGAAGGCCGCACCAAGCCGTGGGGTACCAACCACGCCATACTCATGGGTGCCAGGGCCATCAACGAGCCCTTCGCGGTCATAAATGCCGACGACTTCTATGGCCGCGACGCATTCGAGGTCATGGCACGTCAGCTCACAGCCCTGCCCGAGGGGTCGAAAGGACGCTACTGCATGGTAGCCTTCAAGCTCGGCAACACCATGACCGAGAACGGTTCGGTAAGCCGTGGCGTTTGCACCGTCGACAGCGACGGCAAACTCGCCGACGTGGTCGAGCGCACCGCCCTGAGCTATGATGCCGACCATAACATCACCTATACCGATGCCGACGGCAATCCGGCCCACATCGATGCCGAGACCCCCGTGTCGATGAACCTCTGGGGCTTTACACCCGACTACTTCGACTATAGCGCCCGTGAATTTGTCAAGTTCCTGACAAAATACGGCGACAAGCCCAAGAGCGAGTTCTTCATTCCCTCGGTTGTCGACAAGCTCGTCAAAGGCGGCGAGGCAAGTGTCGACGTTCTCACCACGACCTCGCGCTGGTTTGGCGTCACATACCCCGAAGACCGTCCCACTGTCGTAGCCAACCTCAAGGCCCTCCACGACGCCGGCGTATACCCCGACAAGCTGTTTTAAACCCTCCCAAGCCAGAACAAAGTGAAATTTACCCTTGAGGCCACATGCGGCGACTGCCAGGCACGCGCCGGCCTGATTGAGACCGACCACGGGCCGATAGAAACACCCATCTTTATGCCCGTCGGCACGGCAGGCACAGTCAAAGGCGTGCACCTCCACGAGCTGCGCGACGACATCAAGGCGCAAATCATACTCGGCAACACATACCACCTCTACCTCCGGCCCGGCATGGACGTAATACACCGCGCCGGAGGCCTGCACAAGTTCAACGGCTGGGAGCGTCCCATCCTCACCGACAGCGGCGGCTTCCAGGTATTCTCGCTCAGCAGCAACCGCAAGCTCACCGAGGAAGGAGCCCACTTCCGCAGCCATATCGACGGCTCGAAGCACCTCTTCACCCCCGAGAACGTGGTAGACATACAACGCACCATAGGCTCGGATATCATGATGGCCCTCGACGAGTGCGCCCCCGGCACGTCGGACCGTGCCTATACACGCCGTTCGCTCGACCTGACCAAACGCTGGCTCGAACGCGGATGGGCACACTACAAGGCTACCGAGCCCCTCTATGGCCACTACCAGTCGTACTTCCCCATCGTACAAGGCTGCACCTATCCCGACCTGCGCGTCGAGGCCGCCGAACATGCCAAGGGCCTCAACGCCGACGGCTATGCCATAGGCGGCCTCGCCGTGGGCGAACCGGCCGAGGTGATGTACGAAATGATTGAGGTTGTCAACGACGTGCTTCCCGCCGACAAGCCGCGCTACCTGATGGGCGTCGGCACCCCGGTCAACATTCTCGAGGCCATAGACCGAGGCGTAGACATGATGGACTGCGTGATGCCCACTCGCAACGGCCGCAACGGCATGCTCTTTACCCCTGAGGGGACCATGAACATGCGCAACGCCAAGTGGGCCGACGACTTCAGCCCCCTGTGGCCCGACGGCCCCTCGTATGTCGACAGGGTCTACACCAAGGCATACGTACGCCACCTCTTCATCGCCAACGAGCTACTTGCCCTCCAGATAGCCTCGATTCACAATTTGGCCTTCTACCTGTGGCTCGTGGGCGAAGCCCGCAAGCACATCAAGGCCGGCGACTTCCATGAGTGGAAAACCGAGATGGTGGCAAAACTGTCGCGCAGGCTATAGTTGCAAATCAAAACATCGACACCGTGTTTAAAATTCTCGACCGATACATCATCCGCAAGTTCCTCGGCACTTACATATTCGCCATCATCCTGTTGCTGGCGATTGTGGTGATGTTTGATATCAACGAGAAGTTCGACTCATTTGTCAAGGCGCCCCTCAAAGCCACAATCTTCGACTATTTCCTCAACTTCCTGCCCTACTTCGCCAACCAGTTCTCGCCGCTATTTACCTTTATAGCCGTCATATTCTTTACCTCGAAACTCGCGCAGGACAGCGAGATTATCGCCATGCTGTCGACGGGAATGAGCTTTAGGCGCCTTCTAAGGCCCTATTTGGTAGGCGCGACAGTCATCGCCGCCGCGACGTTCGTCCTAAGTGCCTACGTCATACCCCCGGCAAACGTCAAGCGCATAAACTACCAGAACACCTACGTAAAGAACAAGCGCGTAGACTACGGCTCGAACATCATGCTCATGGTCGCCCCCGGACAGATAGCCTACATGAACCGCTACGACAATCTGAGCAAGACAGGCTATAAATTCTCACTCGAGTCATTCGACGAAAACAAACGCCTCACCTCGCGCCTGACGGCCCAAAGCATCCGCTGGGACACACTATATAGCTGGACAGTACGCGACTATGTGATACGCGACTTCCGCGACAACCGCGAATATATCGACAAGGGCCGCAGCCTCGACACCACCATAGCGTTCGAGCCTCGCGACTTCCTCATATCGGTCGTCGACCACGAAAAAATGACCTCGCCCGAGCTGTCGGAGTATATCCGCCGCCAAAAAGGTCGCGGCGTGGCAAACATACAGAGCTTCGAGGTAGAGCAAGAACGCCGCTACGCCATGACGGCGGCAGCCTTTATCCTCACCATAATCGGCATGTCACTGTCGGTCAAGAAAGTCAAGGGCGGCATGGGCCTCAACATCGGCATAGGCCTGGTGCTGAGTTTCAGCTACATACTATTTATGACCATCACGCAGACCTTTGCCCTGTCGGGTCTCACATCGGCATTCGTAGCCATGTGGATACCCAACATTCTCTATGCCATCATAGCCATAATCCTCTACCGTCGAGCCTCGGTATAGACGATATGTATTCTCATTTTTACAATATTTTTGAAAAACCTACGTTATCTCTACGTCACTCTAAATAAAGATTTCATGAAGATACTGACCCCGCTGCTGCTTTCGGCTCTATGCCTTTTGCTGGCATCATGCTCGAGTTCGAAGACAACGCTGCCATATTTCGTAGACCTTCAGTCACAACCCACGGGCGAACTACCCGTACTCGAGTATATGCCCACTATCCAGCCCGACGACGAGTTGATGATAACCGTAACATCAAAGAGCCCGGCAGCGACCGAGGAATTCAATGTCCCATTCGTCAACCCTGCAAAAAGTGACCTACTTGCCCAGTCAACCACGCCCCGTATGCAGACATACCGCGTTGACAGCGAGGGCGACATCCTATTTCCCGTCTTTGGCAAAATCCATGTAGCCGGCATGACTACCGAGGGCCTTCGCGACTACCTCACCGGCCGTATCTCGGCCACGGTAACAGACCCCATAGTGTCGGTATCGCTATTAAGTTTCGATGTGACAGTTGCCGGCGAGGTCAACACCCCCACAACCGTTCATATTGCCGGACAACGCCTTACACTCATCGACGCAATAGCACAGGCTGGAGATATGACTCCTTACGGCGAACGCTCTAATGTGCTAATTATTCGCGAGGTCAACGGGAAACGGGAATACGCACACGTAGACCTAAACAGTTCAGACGTCCTTACTTCGCCATATTTCTATCTGCGTCCCAAAGACTATGTATACGTTTCGCCCAACAAAGTTCGCCAGGCCAACTCGAAATATAATCAGGACAACGCATTTAAATTATCAGTGATTTCAACCGTCGTTAGCGCGACATCGGTAATCGCTTCACTCGTCATTGCACTTGCAGTCAAATAATTATGGCAACAAAATCATCAGATTTTATCGACTTTGGCGCATTGGTACGCCAATATGTCAAAAAGTGGTATTACTTTGCAATCTCGGTGGTTGTCTGCCTTGCAATTGCACTGCTGTTTATCTATGTAAGACAGCCCGAATATGCCGTCAGGGCAAACCTGCTCGTTGCCGAACAGGAAACTAATCCCCTCGAGGCCAAGATGGGAGAACTGAGTTCGCTCTTTGGTGCTGACGGCAAGGTAGACGATGAAATTTTCATCGTATCGTCGCACTCACTCTATCGCGACGTTGTGCGCGACCTCGGCCTCAATATCAAGCACTATTGGCGCCGCAAACCTCTGCGCACCACTTTTGAATATCCCAATTGGCCCATTGACGTAACGCCGCAGGCAGGGATGTTAGATACCCTGCGCCGGGGCATACAATTCAAAATCAGCCTTGATAAAAACGGCAAAGCCGACATTTCAGCAAAAATCAAGCGCAAAACCGTTGCCGAAGCCGAAGGCGTAAACTTACCGTTTACCATCGATACCCCCGTGGGACAATTCACTGTGTCGAAGACACAATATTGCCCGGCGGGAGAAAGCGTGTTCTCGCGAGTTACAGTCAGCGGTTATGATGGCGCGGCAGAAGAACTGGCCAAAGAAGTCATGGCCGAAATCGCCAATAAGAAGAGTAATGTGATACAACTCAGTATCAACACCCCTAACACTGACTATGGCGAGGCCGTACTTGACGACATCATAGCGCAATACAACCAGCGAGGCTTCCGCGAAAAGAATACCCAGGGCGAGATGACCGAAAAGTTCATCGACGAACGTCTTGCCCTCATCAGTGCCGACCTGAGCAAGACCGAGGCCGAGATGCAGAAGTATAAAGAAAGTAAAGACATCGTAGACCTCGGAGCCGAAATAAAATACCAGTCTGAGAAAAAAGCGGAAATCGAGACTGAACTGCTGAAAGCCCGCACACAGCAGGAAATTATGCGGATGACAGTCGATTTTCTCCAAACGCCAGCCAACGCATATGAAATGATACCTATGACGGTTGATAACTTAGGCCTGCAGGCAGCCATTGAGGCTTACAATGACCGCATATTGTACCGCACCGACCTGATGAAAAGTGCCAAGGGCGACAACACAGCCCTCAAGACTCTCGAGAGTCATATCAACACGTCGCGCACCAACATATTGTCGGCACTAAACAATGCGCTGCAGCAGCAACAAATTGCCGTCAACGACTTGGAACGCGAATACGGAGCTGCCGACAACCGCCTGACCCGGGTACCTCAAAGCACACGCGAGTACACCGACATGTACCGCCAACAAGCCGTGCAACAAGAGCTGTATATGTACCTGCTCAAGTCGCGCGAAGAAAACTCCATGCTCATGGCCAATACGACGCCCAAGGGCCAGATTATTGACCAGGCATTTACATACGGCGAGCCATTGGGACTGAGCAACAAGATTATAGCCATATTGGCATTCCTCTTCGGCATCATCATACCTCCGGTATGGATTTATATCCGTAAGATAGTACACAACCGCTTTGAGACACGACAGGACGTAGAAAAGATTACCAACGTGCCCATACTCGGCGAGATGTGTATCGACCGCAGCGGTCGCCAGCTTGTCGTTGCCGCCGACGATACATCGGCTACGGCAGAGCTTTTCCGACTCATGCGTTCGAACTTGCTATTCGTGCTTAACAGTGCCGATGACAAGGTAGTATTAATGACCTCGTCGTCGTCGGGCGAAGGCAAATCATTTATCTCTATCAACCTTGCCGCCACGTTGGCACTCCTCAATAAACGAGTGTTGCTGATTGGTATGGATATCCGTAATCCTCGACTTGCAGAATATCTCAACATTTCGCCCCGCTTCGGCCTGACGCAATACCTGTCGTCGGACGATATAAGCATCGACTCGCTCATAAGCCATGTCGACGACGTAGAAGGGCTCGATGTGATTGTAGCCGGCCCGGTGCCCCCCAACCCGGCAGAGTTGCTGCTATCTCAGAAAGTCGACGACCTCTTCGCACGCTTGCGAGGCATGTACGACTATGTCATAGTCGACACCGCACCTATCGGCCTTGTCAGCGACACATTCACACTCGACCGCATCGCCGATGCAAGCATCTATGTATGCCGAGCCAACTATACCTCGCTGACCGACCTTGTGGCAGTCAACGAAATTTACGAACAACGCCGACTAAAGAAACTTTCACTTGTCATCAACGGCTCAGCCGCCAACAAAACCTACGGCTACGGCCGCAAAAAATAGACAATGAACGCAGCGGCATCCACCATTGCCCTAAGAGAAAAGCCCTACCTTCCCCTCGAACCAGGATGGTGGAAGCTGCCGTTGTGCTATATGCTCACCCTGAGCCTCTTCGGCCTGCTACTTTATCCTATGGCAGCCGTGTCGCTCATATTCATTCTCTATCAATGGCGCCGCGACAGATATAACTTCCTGATAATGCTCACCCTGTTCTGGGGAGGATTCGGTTTTTGGCCGCCCGAGCTGCCGACAGGATATCTGCCATTGGCCGTGTCTATTGCACTGTGGTTCTTAATGCGCAAACCGCCCATACTCAAACGCACACTTATAGCAATAGCGGTCTATATCGCCTTTATGTTCGTCATTGCGCTGCTCTCGGTCGAAAATATAAAGATTCAGGTCTTTATGATGTCGAGGTATTGGATGATACTCTACATCATTGTTCCGTTTGCAGTGTTTGCGGGTCATAAATTTGAATTCGATGTCTTTTTGCGCAAGCTGATGCCCTTCGCATTGATAATTGCTATTTTCTATCTCCTAGATGCATACGTTATCAGCGGTCATATATTATTGCCCAACGATACCGGCAATAACGGTTCTACGATTTTCTCGCCGGCTATACACCTTTTAAGTGGTAATATATATCGAATCTATCCACCCAGCATCTTTTTTTACGCATTATTCTTTATTCCTCTACTTCGTACATATCGTTTACGATGGTGGCAGTGGACGGTCTTTATCGGGTCGTTTGTCGCTTGTCAGACATTTACCATAATCATTGGCTTTTTGGTCACCTATATTGTATTTCAAGGCAAGGCTAAACAAATCTTGCGCTGGGGTGCGGGCAGTGTGGTATTCCTTGTTGGTTTATACTTCGTAGACGGTATGTTGCCCACTCAAATCAAAGGTGAGGTTGAACAATCGCAACTACGAATAAAATCGAGCGTAGACCAGTTTTTCGACCTTTTCAATGCGTTTGATGACGAAGACATTGCCGAGTTTGGGTCTGGCCGTATGGCCCAAATCTTGCCTAAGTTGGATATTATTGAACG
>ERZ778517.2036-NODE-2036-length-12774-cov-7.703043_pt1 | contig 12774 bp, 8 predicted proteins | sample MGYA00510341_ERZ778517 | MGnify/ENA primary metagenome ERZ778517 (study PRJEB29527, sample SAMN07138964) | mouse gut metagenome | material: feces | host: mouse | place: China:Nanjing | collected 2016-01-25 ... | reverse complement strand
TGAAGTATATTAAGGCAAATGTGGTTGGAATTAACTTACGGGAATTACGGATTAGGAAGGAAAAAGATAATGACAATCTCGTATAATGGACTATGGAAAGTGATGATTGACAAGAATTTGCAGAGGAAAGATTTGAAGGAAGCCTTGAAAATCAGTTCGTCTACATTGGCAAAGATGGGCAGGGGAGAGCCTGTGTCAATGGACATCCTTATGAGGCTGTGCGATTATTTGGATTGCAATGTAGGGGATATTATGAGCTTTATTAAGGAGGAGAACACAAGTGAAGTATGATAATCATTTCCTGTTTTCGGAGACTTATATAAATGACTTTGCAAAAAATATTGTTAAGAGCGATACCACGGAAGCGGATAATTTATTTGACAGCATTCTGTCTTGGTATCAGGAATATAAAATAGCATGGGAGATGTACGAGGACATTGTGCTTGATTCGCTGAGTTTTACCAAAACCGTGGATGGGATATATCGTGTCCTCTCCGCAGGAGTGGGGAGTCCGGTGGCAATTGCATATTTGCTTTCGGAAGATACCGATTTGAATTCCACGGCAAAAGGAAAGTATTATGCTGTTGATGCGATAAGAGCTGCTAGGAAAAACAATGTTACTTGGGCGATTGTCACAAACGGAATGGAATGGAGGCTTTATCATACAAAAGAAATAAGTCCCTATGAGTTTTATTTTGCAATAGATTTGACGGAGGATTTTGCTGACGGGAAACCTTCGGATAATACAAGGCTGTTTTGTAAGTTATTTTCTGGCCGTGCTTTTTTGGAAACGGATGGCGCTTTACTGATAGACACATGGAAAGGGGCATCTGCCACGGCAGAGGAAACCGTAGAGGAAACGCTTCGAAAGAAAGCAGAGGATATTTTGAAAGAGCTTTGTTATGGCTTGAAAGAGAATATGGGGCAGGATACTTTTACGGATAATGATCGCAAGCGGATATACAATGATGCAATCGTCCTGCTTTACAGAATGCTTTTCCTTGGATATGCAGAATCAAGAAACTTGCTTCCAGTCGTGCAGAATGATCCGGATTACAATGATAGCTTTTTTAAATTATGCGAAGCGGCAAAAAGCTACTGCCTTGAGTCTAAATTGCTGGAATGCGGTAATGAGTTTGATTTATGGGAGCGTTTGGACACGCAGCTTCGTATTTATGTAGATAAAAACTATAATGGAGGTCTGTTTTCAAATGAGGACAAGCCTATTCTGCGTACATACAGAATAGCAAATAAACATCTTGCTGTATGTCTGCTTGAGTTATCCTACATAGCAGGACGAAAAAAGGAATATAATGATAGAATTGAATACAAGGATTTATCAGTAAGGAATCTTGGCGCAATTTATGAGGGGTTATTGGAGTATCAGCTTTTCATTGCCGAGGAGACAATGGTACAGAGGAAATCAAAGGATAAAGTAGTTTATTTTAAGGCTTCGGAGGTTCAGCTTACGAATGCCGACAGAAATAACCTTTTCCGGCCGGGAGAGATTTATTTGTCACAGGATGCTCTTGAAAGAAAAGAAACGGGGGCATATTATACGCCGGAGGACGTGGTCGAGTATATCGTAGATAACACGGTAGGGAAAAAACTGCAAGACCTGAAAACAGAATTAGAGGAAAGTACAAAAGGGCTTCGACAGGAACTGTCCTATGAACCTGTGGCACAGAATCGGATTATTCTTCAGCATGAGATTGATAAAAAGACAGTTGAGTTTATTAACGAAAAGGTATTAGGGATATCGGTGATAGACAGCGCTATGGGAAGCGGACATTTTCTTGTCAATGCTACTTATAAAATCGCGAATTTTATTGTAGAACTGTTCCAAAATGATTCTTGGGAGAATAGCGAGCTGGATGTGAGCATCACTACTTGGAAAAGAAAAGTGGTAGAAAATTGCATTTACGGTATTGACATCAATAATCTGTCCGTAGTGCTGGCGAGATTGTCCCTGTGGCTTATTTCGGCATCAAATGATAAGGCGCTTTCTTTTATAGATCATCACTTGAAGTGTGGAAACAGTATTATCGGAACGAGCATTGACAAGGTGGAGCTGATTGATGAAGATGCGCCGATTTTTAACGTTACGAAAGATACTTATATGAGGAATATTGTAAAGAAGTATCAGAAAATCAAAGGAATCGGCAGCGATACAAAAGAAGATGTGGAACAGCAGCATAAGGTTTATGATGAAATACAAGAGGAATTGGCAGTAACAAAAAGAAAACTGGATTATTTCCTTGCAAGTCAGTATGCAGGTGGAATTTCGGATGAAACGGAGTTCCATAGTGTCTTGGTTAATCAGGATATGGGATATTTTCTTGATGAACGATTTGAAGGATTGTTTCGGTATGCCGACAATAATCAATTTTTTCATTGGGATTTGGAATTTCCAGAGGTGTATTTTAATGGAGGATTTGACATTGCTATTGGAAACCCGCCGTATGTTGAGTGTGGCGCTGAACCGTACAAAGAGGTAGGGCTTAAAACCATAGAGGCACGAAATTTGTACGCATATATGTTGGAGAAAACCATTTCCAATGCCAAAGCTATCTATGGATTTATTGTTCCCTTGACAGCGATTTATTCGCAAAAAACGAAATCTTTGCAGGATTTTTTAAGGGGATGGGGGGATTTATACATAAGTAATTATGGAGTCAGACCATCAAAGATTTTTAGAAAAGCAGAACAAAGGGTATCTATTTTATTAGGTGAAAAAATGGATAATCCAAGAATTTATTCAACGGATTATCAAAGATGGTATACTGATGAAAGGAAACATTTATTCGAGAATCTCCGGTATATAGATGTTACTGAAATAGACATTTTCCAGTTTATTCCTAAAATTAGTTATGAGGTAGAAAAAGAAATTTTGCTAAAATTAAAAGAACAGGAAAGTACAATCGGTAATTATATTAAAGCTAAAAGTTGTAATGAATTTGTTTATCACGAAGCGGGGAGGTATTGGCTTAAAGCATTGGATTTTTACCCTATTTTTAAAAATGAAAAAACTGGAAGTACAAAGTCAGTAAGTTATAAATCACTGGCTTTAAATGAAGATGTTGATAAAAATTTATTTATTTTGCTTATTAATTCTCATTTGTTTTATTGGTATTGGATGGTAATGACAGATGCAAGGCATTTTACAAAACAAAATATCGTATGTTTTCCTATATCTTATGAGAAATACACGTCACAAATGCGGAATAAAGCAAAGGGCTATTGTGAACGTCTTATGAGTTCATATAGGAGTAATTCCGAAATATTGGAAACAAACGGAGTTAATGGAAAAACAAAGCTTCAAGTGTTTCATCCAAGTAAAAATAAGGTTATTATAGATGAAATAGAGGATTTGATTGGAGAAATTTACGGATTTACAAATGATGAAGTTGATTTTTTGAGAAATTATGATTTAAGGTTTCGGATGGGTGAGGAGAATGAATGATGGATTATAAAATACAAGCTTTAAATGGTTTCCAGCTTTATCCGGAGCAAATCATTTCGGTATTTCGGAGCTTTTATGAAAATGAGTGGGTGGATTTGGACAAGTTTTCTAATGATACGGGATTGAACAGAAGAAAGGCTCGCTTGCTGCTTAATTTCCTAGCGGATATCGGTTTGAGCGAGAAGCGTACATTTAGCAGGACGGAGTTCGGTCAGCTCGTTTATGATTATGACGGATTTATGCAGAACGAGGGTACTTTGTGGATATTTCACTATCTGATTGCAACTAATCAGTATATTGTGGTTTGGAACAGAGTTCTGAATGAGTTAGAGAAGGTTGACAGTTTTACTATGAATGAGATGTATTCGCTTTTTGCTGACTTAGAAGGAAAGATTTCCGATTATTCTTTAAAAAAGCACATTCATCAGGAGATAGCGTCTGTTATAAAGACATATACGACTCTGTTTTTAAAGAATTTGAATGTGTTGGAGGAAGGCTATGATGACAGGATAAATATAAATAAGAATCAGGAGATAGATGATGCGATTGTTATGGCTTGCATCTATATTTATCGTGAAAAGTTTTGTAAAGGAGCGACGGCGATAGACATAACAGATTTGACATTGAAGGAGAACGGAGTCGGACGGATTCTGCTAATGGATGAGTTTATATTTCGTAAGAAGCTGGAGTCCTTGAAAAATAAAGGCTGGATAAGCATAGAATCAAGAGGAAATCTTGACCAGATGCGTATGAAGGATGGCGACCAATCTTTAAAATACATGAAAAAATATTATGCAAGGGGGTAAAGCTTATGTCATTTGAGGAATATCTGGATATACAGATGAAAGAGAGATACAGAGCTTTTATCCTTGTGGCGCCGGGGAAGTCCGGTAAAACGGTTTTGTGGAAGAAAACAGCATATAGACCAGAAGGCGAATACATGGATTATCTTGAATATGTGTGTGGGAATCCGGAGCTTGAGAAAAGTGTTGAAACGATAAGTCCGGCAAAAGTATTTGAGACGCTGGAGGCGAGGACGGATTGTAAACTCCTTTTGGTTGACCATTTGGATTTTCTCTTTTCTATATGGACAACTTCACAGCAGAAAGAGTTTTTAAGGCTCTTAAACAAGAAATCAAACGGGACTTGCATTGCGGTGACGCTGCACAATTATAAATTATTCAATGAAGAAGAATGGCTGCAGCGCAATAGTGCAGGCATGAAACGAATCATCAATATCATTGAGTTCGCATAGGAGGCGGATATGGCAAAGATAGCGGAGATACTTGACATTCAGCGCAGTTATTCCACGCAGGTTGAACTGGCGAAGGAGTACAGTGATATTAACCTGAGAACGGAACGAATGGCGCATTATAAGCCAATCAAGGCACATAGAAACGCATTTGAAACGATTGCCGAAGGCATATATAAGCAGCAGAGCAAAAGGAGCTTTATCCTGTCCGGTTCGTTTGGTACAGGAAAGTCTCACTTACTTTTGATGGCGGCTAATTATTTTTCTACGCCCTCTGATGCGCCGGAAATGGTGCGCTTTTTTGAGAACTATGCACTCTCTGAGGGGGAGGAAGCCATAACAGATCCACAGTCCACGATTTTAAGGAATATCAGGAAAGAAGGCAGGTATTTGGTTGTTATCTGCGATTATGCATCGCAGGATTTTGAAACTAATCTGCTTAGGGCAATAGAGAAGACTTTGCGGACAGAAGGAATCAATCCGGATACCATGCAAAGTATTTATAAGCAAGCGGTAGCCAAAATCAAAGAGTGGCAAATATCCGAGAATCCATATTTTAAAAATGAAATGGAAAGAATACTGGAACAGCAGGATAGCGACTGGACTGTTTCTTCTCTTATTGCGGATATCGTGTCCTATAACATTGATGCATTGAATAAGTTTAGACAACTGCACAAGACCATTACTTCATCTTATTTTAATTATGACCGGGATAATTATGTCGAGGTTATCCGTCAGATGATAGAAGATCCGACGATTTATGAGAATTATAAGGGGCTGTTGATTCTGTTTGATGAATTTGACTATCAGATAGGGGAGAGGCGCTTTGAAGTTGGGCAGTTCCAAAGTCTCTTGGCGTTGTGTGCGTCCTCGTTATTGAATGATAGGACGAATCATTTTCCAGTAATTTTCACAGCTACGATTCATAAGAGCTTTGCGAGTTACAGGTCAGCTTATAATGCTAATGATTTTGCAACAGTAAGTGATCGTTTTGATGAAATTGAGCTTAAAAATGATGGCGTGGAGGATATTATTGCCGCGGTTGTAAATCCAAAAAAATCCTCTGCTATTTGGGCTGCAACAGTAGGGGCAAGACAGTCCGATATGGTGCAGCTTTCCAATACAACAAACAAATTTCATCTCTTTGATTGGCTTAAAACTGCACAAATCAAGGGGAAAATAATTGAGAACATTTATCCGATGCATCCGGCAGCAACCTATTCCCTGCTGAAACTTGCACAAGAAGCAGGTTCAAATAACCGTTCTGTGGTAACTTTCTTTGCAAATGAGACACAGAGCGCAGGATCTTATGCTAAATTCATAAGCGAAACAGAGATTGAACAGAATGGGGAACTGTCATTTTATACAGTTGACGGTTTGTTTGATTACTTTGAACTGACATCAACAAACACAGATATTAGCGACACAGCAAAGGAACACTTGCGGGATTATGAAACTTCGCTTCGTGAGTTGCTGAAAATGCGTCAGACACCGACAGACTTGACTTTATCAGAAGATATATACGATAGATTATTAAAGGTTATGGTGGTGTTTGATATCATTGGTAAAGCGAATAATAAGGAGTTGTTGTTGTTTGCCTTGAACATGAACAAACCTTCAAAGGAGGGGATGCTTGATCATGCACTGAAAATTGCCTGTGAGAAAAAGATTATATATCTGAATGATACTAATGGATGCTATGAGTTTAAGAGAAGTGATTCTAAAGATATCAGTGGCATGATTCGGGATTTTCGGTCTAAAACAGAGAATATTCCGGATAACTATGCGTCTGCTCTTGTGGATTTATCATCGGACGAATATGCGTTTAAGACAAAGAAGATTGTAAAAGGAGATCCACTGTCTCCAATGCGTTATAATGTTATGTATTCAGAGGATAAGAAACTCAAAAGGGTATTCTGTTCTGTGAAGGACATAGAAACATCGGCATATTTTGATAGACTTCAAGAGAAAATGGATGCTGAAACAGATTTTAAGAAAAAGCGTGATGGAGCGGTTGTTTATTTGTTATGTGAAAATAATGACGAAATTACAAGAGCCGGAACACTTACCAGAAATAACAGGCATATTCGTATTATGGTAGCTGTTCCCAAGGAAGCGGTAGGCATTAATGGAGATATTTTTTCATTGCTTGGAGCAATCAGCATTCGGAAAAACAGTGAAACGGAGTTGACCACGCAGGATAAGAGAAGCCTTGCTGATCAGGCTAAGGCTTATGACACGAACATCGAAAAAGCATTAAAGAAACTGTTGGATAGCAAGAATTATACGGCATATGGAGCGAATGGGGTAATGCTTGATTCTGGCGATAATGATGCGCCTTCCGCAGCGATGCTTGAAATGGTATATAAAGGTAAGCGAAATGCCTTTAAGCATGATGATTTAAATTATAATCATCAGTTCAAGGAAAACAATGCCGCGTTGCGTGAAACGGTGGACAAGCTGCTGGATATCTCGCAAATGGTGACATATAGGACGGATTTCAATGCTGACAGGGGAGATATTAGATATATTAGAAATGTACTTGTTAATTGGGGCGTTTTGGTAGAAAAAAACGTGAACGGAACAACGAAATATTTTGAAATGGAACAGAGAGTAAGCAAATATAAGACCATAATTCCGGGACTTGCGGATATGATTGAGGAAGCGAGAACATGGGATGAGCAGGGTGTGAATCTGCATAAGTTTATTGGAAAATATATGTATGAATATGGACTTGGATATAATGCCATGATTCTGTTTATGGCAGTATTAAAACGTTATTATAAGGATTCTGTCTCATTTGTTAAAGATGTGATGGCTGTTGGTACGATAACGGTAAATTGTTTTGATGTTTTAAAAGACTTGATAATGTCCGAGGCGTATTTTAACACGATAGTGAGATATGAGCCGGTGTCTCAGGAGGAGAGTGAATATGTTGTAAACATGGCAAAGGTGTTCGGGGCAGACAGCAATGCAAACCTTGATATTCTCCAAATACAGATGAGGGAATGGTTTTTGCCGCTTCCCAATATTTGCAAGATCGGAGAGATTTATGATAATGAGAACGCTGTCAAGTTCATTGAACTTTGCCAGAAGCTGGATACACAGTCAATCAGACAGTTAGTGTTGTCAGATTTGAAAGAGGTATTTGAGATTGACAGAGACACCTTAATTTACGGTGATTTAATAACAGAAATACCGGATAAGGTAAAAGAGCTTAAAATAATGATTGAAAACGGTTATTCCGTAGCTAAGGATAAAATTTTAAGTGGAATTGCCGGATTGTTCGCCTGTGAGGCAGAAGATGTGAATACTATTACCGCAAAGGTCAATGAGTGGCTAAACGGTCTTGATGACGCGCAGAAGTCCGTACTTACACAGACACATAATGATTTGAGCAGGGCGATTGTCAAGGGCTTTTCCGAGGGTGGATCTGTTATTGATGTGTTTTTGGAACATATTCCAGTGAATATGTCTTACGGCAGCTTAAAGACTTGGAGATCGGACAAGATAGAAGAATATTTACAGAAACTTGCGGCTGGGAAAAAGCATATAGAAAATGAGGTGTTTTCCGTTACCTGTCCTATGGTAGAATTTAGTGGTAAGGTATTACATAAGGATTCCGCAGGAAGTAATAATTACAAGGTTTGTTTTTCAGGAGAAATGGATATTACGTTTGCTTTGGGGGACGGAAACAAGTGTATTTTCATCACAACGGATAATTCAAATCCCGCTTTGGCGGATTCCCAGCGGGAAAAGAGACTGGAAGCGTATGCACTGAAAATTACAAAGGATACGATTGTAAAAGGCTGTGGAATGAACGCAGAAGGAAAGTACAGTTCTCCAGTCGTTATTACGTGTGTGAATGATGACACAAAGTATGAATTTAAGTCTGTTATGCGGCAGATGCGGAGTGATGATTATAATGTATGGAACGGCGGCAGTATCGATGATGAAGTAAGAACTATCGTTCCTGTCAACGAAGAGAGTGCCTATATCAGCTTATGCTCATTGACGAAACTGATGCAGAGTCACAACATTGAGAAAGAAACAGTTGTAAAGGTGTTAAAACGCGTGCTTCAGGATTTGGAGGGATAATCTTGATTACGGTTTATTTGGATAAAGATCATATTTATACAGACCATACCGATGTTACGATTGCGGATTATTCGGATTACGCAAAAGCATACAGGCAAATAATGTCCTGCATACATGACGGCAAAGATATGGTCGCTGTTACGTACAGCAGACAGATTTATAAAACATTATCTGCGTTACAGGAGTTTTATGCAGGCAGTTTTTCTTTGCGTGAATTTACGGTTAAGAGTTATTTTGTGGATAAATACGGTGTTTCGCTTCCTACATATATCACAGATGAGGATTTGATGCAGGATAAGGTATATGCCGAACTGGATTTCTCTACAGGAGAGGGATTTGAAAATACAATCTTGCGTCATTATTATGGCGGCTATTTTGTGAGTGCAGGTTTTCCGTTTGGAATGTTGGGCGCGTTGTGCAGGGATTTTAACGTGGATGACTTAAAAAGAACACAGAATGTGCTGTTGCGGAAGATTTTTAAGAAGCGAATGGAGGAGTTTATGCAGAAAGCTCGCGGCAGCTATGAAAAAATGGTTATCGAGGAGTTTTTGAATGACTTTGTATCATTAAGGCGCAATGTGGCTGTTTATCTGCTTGTAAAAGGTTATCCAGGCGATTTTCAGGAGCGTTTCATGGAACGCAGTACAATAAAGTGTTTTGATAATCTGCGCATTACAGCTTCTTATATTATGACCGCTGCTGATTTGGAGAATTTATATAAAAATGAGTTTCAGTCATACAAGGATAAAATGGCTACTTGTGCCATTGAGGAGTGCGTTTCCTTTATGACAGGCAGATTTGGATTTGAACATGATTATATCATGGATAGAGCAATGAATGATGAAGAACTTAGCGAACAGACGATTCAGATGATCAGGGATAAATTTCATGATTATTATGTGGAAAATCCCTCACAGGATATATTAGCATCACTAAAAGCGCCTGTGGAATTGACGGAACCTTCCGCAGCTACATTGGATGAGTGGATGAAGTGGGCAGTTGAGATATACTTTCCGTACAAATTTTGGTTGGAAAAGATTGATAAGAGCGATGAAACGGCTGACAAGTTTTCCGAACAGTATGGAGAATGGGTGTTTTCAAGATATGCGCATATTGTCATAAACGAAGATAGGATTATATACAAAATTCTGCCGAAAGTTATTGGTGAAATGAAGGAGAAACCGCACGCTTTGTTTGTCATTCTTGATAATTTTAATTACAAGTTCGTTGGAAATTTATGTTCCTATATGGCAGAGAATGAATTTGTTGTGAAAGAAGAGTTTCCTGTTCTTGCGATGATACCTACAGATACGGCTATTTCCAAAAGGGCGTTCTTCTTAGGGGAAGCGTACAATGATAACGATTCCCCATATGAGAAAATCGTTTCTGATTGGGCTAAGAGAACGGGTTTACCCATGAAATATATTCCTGATGTCGGAAATTTGAAACGTTTGGAGAGTTTCGATGAAAAGATTCTCTTTCTTAACTATCTTAAAATAGATAAGCTTTTGCACGAGGATATGTCTGCAAGCGCACTTTCGGTAGAGGAGAGGATTGGTCAGGAGCTTCAGGCGCTAATCAAGACGATTATTCAAACTTTAAAACGGCTTGGCAGGGAACGGGACACAGAGATTTATTTTATAGCTGATCATGGCAGCACAAAGATACTGCCAGAGCAGGCAAATGAAATTAATGTGCAATATTATAAGAAGACTGCGGAGGAAAGTGATTATAGATTTATTGCGGTATCTGATTCTGATTTTGAAATGATGAAAAGTGCGGTTGGAGGGCTATGTTTTACATTAAAAAGGACACAATTTAATACAAAGAAGAGCTACTTCATTGCACGGAAATACAATAGATTTATCAGAAATGACATAAAGTGTTATGTTCATGGCGGTATATCGCCGGAAGAGAGCATTGTGCCATTTATACATTTCACATATAATATGGCGGATTGCATTGTTCCAGAGATTACAATCCAGAATGATAATCTGCGCTTTATGACGACAATAGAGCTTGCACTGCTTGTAAAGAATGCCAACAGCTATGCTTTGACGGAGTTTGAAATCGAGATTTTGAATCCGAATTGCAAGTGGACAAGAGTGCCTAAGACAATTGTAACGGAAAACGGAGTCACTCTTGTGAAATTTCCCAAAACGAGGATTACAAAGTCTATGGTTGAGAAGGATAAAAATGAGAGACTGTTTATGAGGCTGACTTTCAAGACAAATGGCATAGCAAGAGAGTATAGTCTCGATATTCCGATGAATATTAAATCATCCCAAGGTGGCGGAATGAACCTTATGGACTTTTAGGGAGGACACTATGAAAGAATTTGAACAGAAAGCGTATGAGTGCTTTGGAGAAGTAATTGTAAACAAAAATCTTATACATACGGCTGGGTTTTCTGCCAGAGCTATTCCTACTTATGTTGGAGAGTGGATTCTTTACAATTTTTTGGAGGACGGCGAACTTACAGAAGAATCAAGGGAGCAGGTTTCCAGGTTTGTAAATAAATTTCTTCCTCAAAAGGGGCAAAAAGAGGATTTGAAAAATAAACTGCTTAATATGGAAACGGTTCGCTTGCTTGATAATTATAGTGTATCCGTGAATTTGAGGAAGGGAACAAGAACGTTGAAAATTCCTTTTCTTGATATGGATGATTGTGGAATTGCTCCAGAGATAGTAGAACATAATAAATTGCTTTTGACCAGTGGTGTATGGGGTGTTGCAGATTTGTATTATACACCACCGGAATCCAAGGGAGAAAAAGGAAAAGTTTGGATGCGTTCTTTTAAACCATTTCAGGTCGGAGATGTTGATCTTGATTATTATAAAGAGTGCCGAGATAATTTTACCACAGAGGAATGGATTGATTTCTTGATTTCGAGTATGGGATTCAATCCGGAAATATACAATGAGACGCAAAAGTGTGTCCTTATGACAAGGCTTCTTCCAATGGTGGAGTCAAGGGTTAATCTAATAGAGTTGGCGCCGAAGGGAACAGGAAAATCTTTTGTGTATGGAAATGTGTCAAGATATGCCAGAGTGGTCGGCGGCGGTAAGATTTCCCCGGCTGTTCTGTTCCACAATAACGCAACAAACACGCCGGGTATCATTACCCGGTATGATGCAGTGGTATTAGACGAAGCACAGAGTATACAAGGGGATGCGAAGGGTGAGCTTGTTGCGGGATTGAAGGTATATTTGGAAAGTGGTAAATTCAGCAGAGGAAATACGGAAGCTGTTGCGGAAGCAGGGTTTGTTATGCTTGCTAATATAACGCTTGACGAAAATCACCATCCTGTTTATCAGGAGAAAGGGCTATTTGGCGAAATTCCGAATTTTCTACAAGAGACTGCTTTCGTAGATCGGCTTCATGGCATTATACCAGGATGGTTTATGCCTAGAGTCTCAAAGGAAACGCCCTCACAGTCATTTGGATTTAAGGGCGATTTCTTTTCAGAGGTACTTCATGCTCTTAGGGGAGAACCGCAATACACAGACTATGTAAATATGAATATGAAGTTAAAAAATTGTAATGATATGCGTGACAAAAAGGCGATTACCCGATTGGCAGCGGCATACTTAAAGCTGATTTTTCCCAATCTGGAATTGTCAAGGGAAGAATTTAACAGGTATTGCGTGCAGCCTTCCGTTGAGTTACGGCAGAGGGTTCGGGACGAGCTTCATAAGATGGATAGGGAGTATGATGAAGTGGAGATTTTGGTTGAATAGGAAAAGAAATGTCAGATAAGTATTAAGAAGTGGAGGTGTCCGTTATAAAACCATCGAGGAATTCTATGAAAGGCTACACATATCAACAGCATGTATTCGCAATGTTTTTGGCGTTGATGGACACTGAACGACAAATTTCAAAAATAGAGGTTGAATCTCTGGGTACAAAAAATTTCCACCTGTGCGGTTGAAATTCCAAAATCAGGCACATAAATCTGAC
>ERZ778517.2027-NODE-2027-length-12818-cov-4.364805_pt1 | contig 12818 bp, 7 predicted proteins | sample MGYA00510341_ERZ778517 | MGnify/ENA primary metagenome ERZ778517 (study PRJEB29527, sample SAMN07138964) | mouse gut metagenome | material: feces | host: mouse | place: China:Nanjing | collected 2016-01-25 ... | reverse complement strand
TGCCCTTGCGGTATTTTTGTGTCGTGCCGCCGAAAAACGCGCCTGTCTGCATACCCACCGTCACCGACAGGGGCTGCGACGGCTTGGTGCGGAAATAGCAGCGTTTGTAGGTGTAGCACATCTTGTCGGTGAAAACGCCGGTGTAGTAGTTGAATGTCTTTTCACGCAGAGAGCCGTCGAACAGGCGCCCGTACATGATTTCGCCGTCAATCTGTACCCAGCCGTTGGTCAGCGGTATATCCTGGAAATCGACAAAGCCGGCGGCGACGCCAGGTATGGGCCGGGCATTGTTGCTGCGCGTCAGGTCGCCCGACGACAAGGCGTCGTCCACGATGCCCGAGTGCCGTTCCTTCATTCCGGCAAGGAGGTACACGCCGCGATATTTCACCTCGCCGTAGAGCTGGTGCAGCCTCAGGGGAGCCTGGCGGTTGTGACGTTCGCCCCACGAATTTGTCGCTTCGTCGTAGAGCGCATATGGTGCGGCTGTGCCATATCCGGCGATATATTCTACCCCGGCACCCCACGAAAAACGGGTGTCGAGACTCATGCGCTTTTCGAGCCTGCCGTCCTGCCATATTCCCGAGGCTCCGGTCACGCGCCCATATCGCCACGACCCGAGCATATATGGCGCAAGGTCACCCGTCGACCAATTAGCCAGCACCGAGGCCTCGTACTCCAACGAAACCCCTTCCCGGGCAGAAGCCGCAACTCCGGCCACCGCCAGCAGTATGGCTGATAATATTTTCGTTTTCAGTCTTATGTCCATATCTTAAACGTTGTGCCATCGGGCTGTAATATGATATTCAAAAAGCCCCTTGTTACAATTTCTTTTCCTTATGATTTGGGAATTTACACTTGAATACTCCAGGGTGTAAAGCATTTCTTTGATTATATTGTCAGTATCCACAAAGTTTCCGTAAAAAGAGGAATTGCCCAAAATGTAGTGGATTTCCGCCCCGTCGTTTAGGCGTTTTCTCAGATTAGACAAATGAATAAACATATCGTCAAAAAATTTAAGGACATATTGCGACATCGTTTTTCCATTTTTACCGTCGGCAGCCTCAATTTGTCTGCAACTTTCCAAAAGACAAGAGGGGAGATTATCGTTGACAGCTTTCCAAGTGCTGAGTTTACTTGTTGCAGAACCCCATGTGCCACCAATGGCTTTCCAGTCAAGTTCGCCGGCTTGTTCGCCCGACTCGAGAAATCCAAGCCAATACATGTAAGGACGTAATTCACGAATATAACTTATCCTGTTAGGATATGGGGGAGATGTAATAACCAAGTCGAATTTGGCAGAATCTTCCGATAAAAAACGTGAGTCGCCGAGTATAATTTCAGCTTTGCCATTTATACTTTCTTTTGCTGATTCGACGATGGAAGATAGAATCTCGGTAAATAACAGTATTATGTCGTTGTTCGTCAAATCTTGTGTATCGTCCTTGAAAGATACTGAGATATGATTAAAGTCAGCGGCCGAAGTCTCTATAACAAGTCTGGCAAATGCGACCCATATCAGATTCTTTACGCCATATTTGCCAGGTTCTCCCCATTCCGAACTTATGTATCGCCTAATGACTGCTAACGCGATAATGGTTTCCTGATTCCACCAACGTTCAATATTCTTCATTGGCGGAATCCAATCTTTGGCAGATTGTTCCGAAAAGGTAATATGTGCCAAGTCTTTGGTTACCTTTTCAAAGGCATCGTGCAACTCAATACTATTAAAATTTAATGACTTGATAGTCCCAAACCAGGCTAAAAATGGATTTATTTCGTAAAGAATACATTCCATCCCGAGCTCGGCTGCGACTATCCCGGTAGTGGCCGTGCCACAAAACGGGTCTAAAATTAGACCTCCGCCGAAGTTCCTGTCCTCAAATAGGTTTCTATTGGAGAGTAGTTCTTGGACCAATTTGACAGAATATGCCGGAGTGAGCCTGAGCCATCCGTGCCGTCCGAGCTTTTTATTGTATTTGAAGGTATAATCACTTCGCTGTTTCATTGACATCAAATAAATCCTTTAAGACTGAATGTATGACCTCTTTTATCAAAGCTGAATTACGCTCAAAAAATTTGGCTAAGTCAAAATCTAAGACGATTTTACAAAATTGGAATAACGAAGTTAGAGAGTTTCCCTCAATATTACCAACAAGAATACCACATTTGCCATTATGGTATCTAAGCGCGATATCGGTGTCTATTTGTGACGAAAAAACGGTAAAGACAGGTAGATAGCTTTTAGAATAAGCCACGGTTGCATTATCTAAATCGGCATTCTGCCGCTTGCTGTCCTTGCTTTTATAGCCTTGTCGTACTTCGAAGACGACGCCTTTTAATTCACGAACATCAATATCAAGATATTCCTGATAATTTTTTACCCATTCGATAGTTCGTTTCTTCAACGCCGCATTTCTGATGTCGGCAATCTCAAGTCGGGCATCAAGTGATAAAATTTTTCTTTTGCCTGATTTGGTTGTGGCTTCATAAGACCATTGGGCTGAAGAATAATCATCATACTGGGCCTGCTCAAAAATTATTTGGCGGAAAAGGCGTTCACAGCCTATCCCTATTTGACGGTATAATGATGTCATACTGCCGGCTGCTTTATGTGCTGAGTAGAGATATGGTGAGTCCAACCCAATCCATGAGTAAAATGGGTCACTATTATAAAGCTCTAAAAAATCGGATAGCGAGAACCCTTCTTTTTTAGAGTTGTTGCCAAAATGGGGCTGGTAGCCAGCACATTCTCGAAGAGGGCTTACGAATAACTCAACGAGGTCTTTGTCAGTACTTGTCATTAACCGGGAGTCTTTATATTGGCAAAGTTACGATTTTTTTATTAGTTGTCAATCTTTTGTTTGCAAATCAGCGGCGGAGATAGGTGCGTTTGACGCGGGGGCTGACAGAGGTGAGTATTTCGTAGGGTATGGTGCCGAGGGCGTCGGCAAGGACTTCGACAGGCTGCGTGGGCCCGAAGATTTCTACCTGGTCGCCTACGCGCGGTTTGTCGACGCAGACGTCGGTTACGTCAATCATGCACTGGTCCATGCAGATATTGCCTATGGTGGGGCATGACACGCCCTTTACAATAAACGATGCGTTGCCGTTGCCGAGGTGTCGGTTGATGCCGTCGGCGTATCCCACGGGGATGGTGGCTATTATGCTGTCGCGCCGTGTGCGGCCATTGCAGCCGTAACCTATGGGTGTGCCGGCGGGCCAGTGTTTGAGCGATATGATGCGGGTGTAGAGCGAGGCCACGGGGCGCAGTGCGTCGGCGTCGTCGCCGTAGGGCGAGATGCCGTAGAGACCGATGCCGAGACGGGCCATGTCGTAGTCGCCGCTGTCGGCAAAGCGCATCATGCCGGCAGTATTGAGGTAGTGGCGTTTTACTTTGTAACCGAGCAGTCTCTCGAGAGTATCGGCTGCACGGGCAAAGGCGGCAATCTGCCCCAGGGTATAATCGTCTTTGTCGAGGCAGTCGGCGGTGGCAAGGTGGGTGAAGACCGATGCCACGCGCAACTGGGTCTGGCCAGCCAGGACTTCGGCAAGCAGCGCGAGGTCGGATTCGAGGAAGCCAACGCGGTGCATGCCTGTGTCGATTTTGATGTGTATGGGATAGCCTTCTACACCTGTCTGGGCGGCTTCGCACCTGAGGGTGTGGAGTTCGCCGAGCGAGAAGACTGCCGGTTCGAGACGGTGTGTGAAGAGCGAACGATGGCGGTTGGTAATAGGGTTGAGCACCATTATAGGCATCGATACCCCGGCCTTGCGGAGAGTTATGCCCTCGTCGACAACGGCAACGGCAAGATATGCCGCGCCCTGGTCTTGCAATGCCTTGCCTATTTCTACGGCCCCGACACCGTAGCCCGAAGCCTTGACCATGGCTACGATGCCGGTGCCTGGCTTTACGAGATGACGGTAATGGTTGTAGTTGTGTATGAGGGCGTCGAGGTCGACCTCGAGCGTGGTGTCGTGAGCCGCGCTCTCAAGGGCGTCGAGGTAGGGCGCGACTGACCCATCGCCAAAGACGAGTATATCGCTGTCGTGCCATGCGCGGCCGGCCTCGATGTCGGTTATCAGGTTGTTGTCGGCATAGACAATGCCGTCGTTTTCGGGGAGCATATTCTTTATGCGTAGCACGTCGGGGCCGGTGAAGGCTATATCGTCCACGCCTAAGTCGCGGGCAATGCGGATTGTGCGTATGTAGAGCCCGAGCAGTGCGTCCTCGCTGTCGTTGCCGGTAAGGATATCGCCTGTGAGCAGTACTTTCTTTCGTGCCAAATCAGTGTGACGGTTGAAGAATAGCAGGCTGTCGGTGAGCGAACGCAGGTCGGGGGTGAAGAGGTCGCGGATTATGATGTTGCTGTTGCTTGCCGAGGATATACGACGCCGCATATCAACGAGCGGTGCCATCATGAGGTGCTGGTGGGTGGTGTAGGATAGGTCTTTGAAAATGACGGTTATCAGGGTTTCGACGAGTGAATGGAAGATTGTCGGCCTCGGACTGCCAGGCAGAGGCATGGGCACAGGGTGGAGGCTGACTCCATGGAGCTGTTCGAGCTGGCGGCGCAGCTCGGGGTCGGTATCGGCATATATGATAGTGCGGCAGTTGCGCACGATATCTACCTTCTCGCGCACCTTCTCGGCATGACTGGCAAATGCTTCGTCGTGTTCGTCGGTAATGGGGGTGATTATGCCTATATGATGTGAGTTACCAAGCAGTGCCGACATGGCGCGGCCCTGGCCGGGGCCGTCGATGGCAACCTCGGTAAGCATAAAGTCGGTGCTACTGTCGGCAGTGGTCATATCCCATATTGCGAGTGGTACGCCGATTGCGCTGTTCCAGCTTCGCGGACTGCGCACAACCTTGCATCGGCCAATAAAGCTGCGGTAAATCAGTTCCTTGGTCTTTGACTTGCCGTAGCTGCCGGTGATGATGATGCCGTTTTCAAATCCGCGAATACGGGCATATGCGAGTCGTCTGAGGGCCTCTTCTACCGAGTCGACTACGATAAACGTCGCGTCGAGTTCGCGCAGGGTATTATCGAGGGTCTCGACAATAAATACTCTTACACCGCGTTCGAAGAGTCCCGGTATGTAGCGGTGACCGTCGTTGACGCTGGTCCGTATGGCTGCGAAAACAGTGTGAGGCGCGTCGATGATATCGCGGCTGTCGGCACTGAGATATATTACTTCGTGTTCGCCGTCGGGGTCTGACGGCGCGAAACGGATTTCATTGGGAGTTATGTTGAGATGGGAGAGGTCGCGGGCAGTGATTGTTCTCATAAAATCTGATGATGTTGCGAGGCTCGGTAGCGGCGGCGGTTTTCGAGGGCGGCCGCGCGGTCTTTTTCTGTTACGTAGGTGTTGGTGAAGATGTCGTAGATATAGTCTACGGCAACTTCCGAAGGGTGCTTCATGTCGGCGGCATAGAAGCGGTAGTCGCGCAGGTCGTCGAGCATGATTTCATACGAGGGGAAGTAGCCGGCGCGGAGGGGGTAGTGCGGATAAAGCTCCTCGAGGGCGAGGAGCAGCGTGGCCTTGCTGACCTCGTTGCCGTGCAACCCGTCGGCGAGATGCCGTATGGGGCTGACGGTAAAGATGATGTCGATGTTGTCGGGCAGCGACCCGATGATAGTCGCCCATGTGTCGACTATCTCTTTCACACTTAGGCGACGACGCCTGAACTCGGTTGCCGGGAACTTGTGGCAGTTTCCTACGACCGTGCCCTGACGCTCGAAGACGTATGACGAACCAAAGGTTACGATAAGCGTGTGCAATCGAGGATTGGCAAGGCGGTCGACCACGGTGCCGAAGTCGCGGTTGAGCCGCGTGAGCAGCTCGGTGGCATCCTCGCCGCTATATCGGCTGGCATAGTCGAGGCAATGCCACCCTCGAGGGCCCGGCACGAGGTCGGCCTCGGTGTAATATTGCCCGGCAAAGGCCCGGCGAATACACCGGGCGAGTGACATGGGGTTGTAGAGCGGCCCCAAAGGGTTATGGAGCACGTCGAAGCCATCGATGGCGAGACGCTGGCCGACATTGTCGGTAAAACACGAACCAAGCATCAGCAGTGGCTGGTCGATGCCTATGCTGTGCCTGGTCTTGACGGGTTCGATTTCGGTGCGAAATTTCATGTCAGTACATGCGGTAGTCAATCGAGAGAACCTGGAACTCGGTGCGACGGTTTATCTGGTCGGCAATTTCCTGGTCGGCTTCGGGGAGTGCGAGTATGTATTCCTCGGTCAGCACGTCGCCCTCTTTGAACTGCGGGTACTGCCGTGCGAGTTTCTTGGTGATAGTCTTCGGCTTCGACTCCCCGTAGCCGTGGCTCTGGAGCCTGTCGGGGGCTATGCCTACCGAAATGAGATAATCGATTACCGACTTGGCTCGGCGGCTCGACAGGTCGATGTTGTATTCGTCGGTACCTTTGCGGTCGGTGTGCGAGGCCATCTCGATGGTCACGTTGGGATTGTCGCGTAGCACCTGGGCCATAGAGTCGAGGGCTGCCTTCGACTCGGGGCGCAGCGTGGCCTTGTCGAAGTCGTAGAAGATGTTATCGATTACAACGGGCTTTGTAATCGAGGCGAGGATGAAGTCTACATTATACTCTGCATCTTCCTCGGCGATATCGCTGGTAAACTCCTGCTTTGCATTGAGATAGCCCTTTGCTCCGGCCAGCATCACGTAGCTTACGCCACGGTCGAGTGGGAACGAGAACGAGCCGTCGGGCTTGGCAATCTGCTTTTGGTTGGAGCCGTCGTTGCCGACGATGCGGATTACGGCATTGGGCACCGGCTCTTCGTCCTTGTCGAGCACCCAGCCCGAGATGAGGATTTTGAGCTCCGGGAGTTCGAAGGTGTAGATATGGTCGTAGCCTCGGTTGTCGCCACGGTTCGAGCTGAAGAATCCGCTCTCCTTGTCGCCGAAGGTCATGCCGAAATCATCTGACGGCGAGTTGATGGGACGACCCATATTGGTGACTTTCCAACCGCCCGACTTGGTCTGCTCGGCGCGGAATATGTCGAGTCCGCCGAAGCCGGGGTGGCCGTTCGACGAGAAATAAAATACTGAATCGCTGCGGAAGGTTGGAAACATCTCGTCGCCTGGGGTATTTATCCACTCGCCGAGGTTTTCGAGCGAACCGGCACGTTCCTTGAGGTTGATGCGCCATATGTCGCGGCCACCCTGTCCTCCGGGCATGTCGGAGGTGAAGTAGAGCCAGTTGCCGTCGGGCGATACTGCCGGGTGGGCGTAGCTCGACAGGGTGTCGGCGGTGATTTCAAATTTTACCGGCGCGCTCCATTTGGCATCGCTGCGCTGCGAGGTGTAGATTTCGACGCCGGTGTTCGAGTTGGGTTCGCGGCGTGCGCGGCTCAGATACATGGTCTGGCCGTCGGGGCTGAAAGCAGGCGTGCCCTCGTCGACCTCGGTGTTGAGTTCGCCTTCTACGGCCTCGGGGCGTTTCCATTCGCCGCGCTCGTTCTTGGTGGCAAACCATATGTCGCCTTTTTTCATGCCGGTGATTTCGCTGCGTTTTGTACCTGTAGACTTCTCGGTGGTCGTGGTAAAATATAGCTGGTCGAGTGAGCGGTCGAGATACATGGGCGAGTAGTCGGCGCGGCGCGAGTTGAACAGCTTGGCATTGCGCACGATATAGCGCGTCTGCCCTTCCTTGGCGAGGCCCATGCGTGCGCCGGCGAGGGTGTTCTCGGCCAGGCGGTCGTCGGGCCGCCATGCCAGGTAGTCTTCGAGGGCCTTGACGGCGGGGCCGTATTTACCCTCGGCCATAAGCATCTGGCCTAAGTGGAGATAGAGGGTCGAGTCGCCGTAGCCGTAACGTGCGGCATTTTGGTATGCCGCCGACGCACGGGCATATTGGTTGAGGCGGCGGTGGCACTCGGCCATCTTATATGCCACCTCGCCGCGAAGGGGTCGCTCCTCGCGCTTGGTCAGCTTGTTATAAATCTTGCGGTAGGTCTTCGAGGCGTCGAAATACTCGCCACGGGCCATCTGCTCGTCGGCAGCGGCAAGTTTGGGCCCTCGGCACGATGCCAGCACCCCGACGCTCAAAAGGCATATAATAAGGTAACAAAACTGCTTTTTCATAAATAACTAACGGCCACCCGTCGTTGATATTGCAAAGTTACGACTTTTTTGCCATACGGGATGAAGTATCAAAATGAAAAGTCGTCGGAGACGACGCTTTCGTGGGTAACTCCACCATCATCGGTGGGGTCTATTAATCACCTATGCTTAGAAGTCGTCGAAGACGGTGCTAAACCCCATGATTTTTCGTGTGGTTAATATGTCTCTCCAAAATTTCTTCGGAAGAAGTTGCATATTTACATAGCCACCTATCCGACGATTTACGAAACTTAAAATACAAGATATTAGATAATTATTCAAGGATATAATTGTTGTATTTGTAAATTGTCGATTGTGGTATTTGCCAATTATTGAATAATTGTTAATTTTGCAGTGGATAACAATAATGATATTCTTGTTATTTTTTATTTGAATCTTAAAAATATCTATGAATAAAGGTCTTAAAAATAATCTAAGTGGACGGTTTAAAACAAAGGCAAGAGTTTTAGACTCTAAAATTGTAGAAGTTATTGCACCTGATGGTGAAGTTTTCCACGTGTTATGTCAAATAGGAAAATATATCAGCGAAGAAATTCGTAGATACGAACTTCATGTTATTGAAACAATTTTCGATGAAAATTATTCTGATGATAAAGAAGTCATGCTTAATAATGTATGGAGAGATGCGATTTTAAATGGTTTATCTTTTATGGGGATGAGTTCTGGGGATAGACAGCAAGAACGCCTAAGGATTGGAAATCGAATAAGACAAATAAGGGAGGAAAGATGTATGGAAGCTCGTGATTTGGCAAAGTTGGCTGGAATAGATGCTGCTAATTTGAGTAGGATTGAAAAGGGTAAATATTCGGTAGGTCTTGATATACTATCTAAGATTGCTGCAGTGTTTGGAAAGAAAATTGATTTTGTTGAATTATAAAAAACATGCTTAATAAACAATATTACACTTATTCACTTGATGAAGAATCTAATTTGGTGAATGTGTGTGATGCTATAAAAGGCGTTAAATATTTTTGTCCTTGTTGTGGAGCTGAGATGATTCCCCGACAGGGTATAATTCGCAAATGGCATTTTGCACATAAAGCAAATTTTGAGAATTGCTCTTATGAATCATATCTCCATCGTTTGGCAAAAAAACGTATTCGTGAATGTTTTGAAAGAGTTACAGTATTTGAAATTAGCTTTTTATCAAAAGCTTTGTGTTCGATAAAAGAGTGTCCGTTGGGTGTGGTTAATAGATGTAGTTGGAATGAACAAAGGAATTTTGATCTTAAACAGTTCTATGATACATGCGAGGAAGAAGTTAATGTAGATGGATTTCGTGCTGACCTCTTGTTAACTAATAATAGGAAAAAGTCTACGCCTCCTATTTTGATTGAAATTTATGTAACACATAAATCGACTATGGAAAAAATAAATTCCGAAAATCGAATTATTGAAATAAAGATAGAGACAGAAGATGACATTGAGCAATTAGTTTCTTCAAGAGCATTTATTGAAAATTCAGAGACTAAGTTTTTCAATTTTAGAACTGAATATTTAAAGGAGCCAAATATGGATAATCAGCCGGATAAGTATTCATTTTGGATTGATGCTCATGGCTTTTTCCATTTTAGTAATAAATGTGGAAATTGTTTGTCTCCAAATCGTGCTGAGATAGAAGCTTCTATATTCCATATTGAATCAACATCGTCAGTGGATTGGGACATGGCTTTTTTTGAATTGTCAAAATCTGGCCTAAATATAAAGTTTTGTACGATGTGCGAGTTTTATAATCTCAACAGTTCCGATGAGCGCACAATATGCAGATTATATAGGGTTAAAGGCTTACGGTATGCAGATAATTGCCCTTATTTTAAGCAAATTAATTATTCATTAGTGGATAAGTTTAAAAAGATAAATTATCCACACCCGTACAAGATTACAATAAATAAAGACAAATAAGGTTGGAAAATAACTAAACTGTTATTAATCATTTTTTATTTTGATATTTATAAAACTTAAAAATCAAGATTATCAGATTGGAGATACCTTGATTTTTAAGTTTTGTACAATGATAAGTTTTCTATTTTTGTGAACGTTGCGAAAGCTTTAATAATAGAAATCAGTCGAGGAGGACGAAGGCGGCCCAGTATTTGGGGTTGGAGCCGCTTTCCCTGGTGCCCGAGGGGGTTGTGAATTTTGCGCGTTTTACTGCGGCTTGGGCGTCGAGGAGCGACTGCTGCTTGGTCTTGCCCGTGAGGAGCGATTTGTAGAACTCGTCCATGAGCATGCGCGTGGCATCGTCGTGCACCGGCCAGAGACTCATCAGTATTGACCCTGCGCCGCTCTTTTTGAACGCCCTTGGCAGGCCGAAGACACCTTCGGCCGACACGTCGCCGAGTCCGCTCTGGCATGCCGACAGCACGACAAGGTCGGTGTTGCCCAGGTCGAGCCCGGCGATTTCGGTGCCGGTGAGTATGCCGTCGTGGGGCTCGGGGGCGAGGTTCCAACCCTCGCGCCAGTAGTGGTTGGCACCGGCCATGACCAGGCCCGTCTTCGACAGCGGGTTGGCGCCCTGGTACTGGGGCAGGTAGAAGCCGTGTGTGGCCATGTGGAGGATTGAGGGCGACTTGCCCGAGAGCGAGTAGAAAGCCTCTTCGAGGGCGAGGTCCGAGGTGAAGAGGCGCGAGTGCTTTCCGGCCTTCTCGAGCGACTTGTCGATTGCCCTGACCTCGCCGAGGGTTCCGGGCAGGAACAGCCAGGGCATCACGTCCTTGCCGAGGTTTTCGCCCACGTGTCCGCGAACGAGTCCGGCCTCTTCGAGGGCGAGCTGCTTGTCCTCGCTGTCGAGGTTGTAGTCTATGCCGCCGAAGAGCGCGCCGTCGTCAATTGCACGTTTTTGCGCGCCAAGGCAGATTTCGCGAGTCGACGATACACGCGATATGTCGTAGACCTCGTTTGCGCGGTGCTTGCCGTCGACCGACAGGTATTCGAAGGCGATTGAGTGGAACGGCCCGTCGGGCGAGATGTAGATGCGTCGTGATTTGCCTACGGCTTTCGACAGTTTCTGCCACAGCGACTGGCCGAATTTCGACGACTTGTCGTAGATGTCGCCGCTTAAAGCTGCAGTTATTTCATTTTCGGTGAACAGAGGGACGACCGAAACGCCCTCGTGGCTGAGGACGAGCGCATCGTAGCCCGATATGCTGTCGCGCATTGACGGTACAATCTCGATGGCACACTCGTTGGCGGCGAGTACACTTTGTACCGACTTCATGTCGATGTCCACAGCCGAGGTGTAGCTGCCGTAGGCTTCGGAGCGGCTTTGGATAGAACGCTCCAGGGCCTCGATGGAGTCGGCCGGCACGCCCATGCCGACTGCGTCGCGCAGGCGTCGGAAGTCGGCAATCAGGGCCTCGTCGCCCGAAGCCTCTACAATGCCGCGTAGGCGCGAGGCTGAACTAAGCAGCAAGTTCTTGTTGAGCAGGGCGGCGTTGTAGCGTAGCTCGCCACTGCTATTTCCGCTGTCGTGCGACAAGGCCTTGAACAGCGGCTGTTGCTGTGCCCAGAACCCCTCGCGCTGCCGCTCGGTGAGGAATATAAACGTGCGTTTAATCCGCTGGCGAAGGATGTCGATGGCAGTGCGGTATGCCTCATTGGCCTCGGCAGTTTGCTGCATCTTCTCATAAAGACCGGCTTTGCTTGTGGTTAACTCAAATTCCAAGGCCGAACCAGGCAATACTGTGCCTGAGGCAAGAGCCTGGGCATAATATTTCTCAGCGTTGGTAAAATCTCCGGCAGATTCATATAGTAAAGCCAAACGTTTATGTGCAGTTGCCACTAAGGATGGACTCTGAGCCGATTCAAAATACTTAATTGCCCATAAGTAATTGTCAACCAAGTCTTCTAAATTATTTTTCTCCTTATGCCTATATACAAAATTGCCTAAGTCGGCTATTATGAGCATACAGTAGCCATTGAGAAGAGGCGATTCAATTTTATCAGCATCTATTTTATCCAGATATTCCGTTATCAAGTTAAAAGCACCAATATACGTTTCTTTTAAATCGCCGTTGAAATAATAATTGCAGATACTTAAAAGAGGCATGATTTTCTGGAAATCAGTTTCAGCATAATCAAGGGCTCCAACAAAGAACGCATTAGCTTGGTTAATGTCTCCGATACTTTGATAGAAATTTCCTCCAATCATACTGAAGTCTATTATATCCTTTGTTGTTGCAAACTCTCTTTCCATAAAGGCGTTGAGAAACTTCCCGGCCTGGGTCCATTTGTCAACAACCATACAGTATTTAGCGGCATCAAGCAATTCTGTTCGTAGTGTTGGATGTGTTGCGAGTATCTCAATCGGGTATGTGTTAAGATGGTCAATTAAATTTTCGCATTTCTCGGCTAATGAAACGAACTGGGGATTATTTGCGTATGAGGCGTTAATATGATATGCAACTGCTCGTTGATATTCAGGATTATTAGGGCTAAGGCCGTAAGCATCCATTTCTTCAAGCTGCCATTGAGTATATTGCACAGCTTTGAGGTAATCATTTTGAGCCATTAAGCTATAGTATATCTTATAAAATTGCATGCGTATATCATCGGGAAACCAACCCAGGCCTTTTTCATTCTTATGATATTCTAACATACATTTTAGTGAAAGTATATTCAGGCTGTCAGCTTCCAGGATGGATTGCCTGTCGGCTTTTTCAATAGAT
>ERZ778517.2025-NODE-2025-length-12830-cov-5.283679_pt1 | contig 12830 bp, 10 predicted proteins | sample MGYA00510341_ERZ778517 | MGnify/ENA primary metagenome ERZ778517 (study PRJEB29527, sample SAMN07138964) | mouse gut metagenome | material: feces | host: mouse | place: China:Nanjing | collected 2016-01-25 ... | reverse complement strand
TCCCGTCGTCATTTAAGAACTCCTCGCCCATATCAAAGTTCAGGTTATCTCCTGCGTAACAGCCATATACAAAGATAACACCCTTTCCCTGATCCACTGCTTTAGCCGTCTCATAAACCGTATTTGGATCCGGCGAAGCAAAGATATTGCCGCAGGCAGCCGCATCTGCAAGTCCCTTTCCAACAAAACCGGAAAACATCGGCTCATGACCGCTTCCGCCGCCGATCACAAGGACCACCTTGTCCTTTCTTCTCTGTTTCAGGATAACACCGTTTACATTCGGATGCTTTTCGTAATATCTGCCGTAAGCGCTGATATAACCCTCCATCATCTCCGACACAACGTTATCCGGTGAGTTAATGATTTTTCTCATTGTTCTCTAACCCCATTTCGTATTTTGATTAGAATTTTCGTTTACATCTTAATAACCCCTTTAATAACTTCCGCTTTGTTGTCAATATTATAATTAACTCCATGTACAATATCTTCAAAGTCAAATACATGGGATACAATAGACTTAAGCGGAATCTTTCCCTGGTTTACAAGCTTGATTGCCTTCGGATAAAGGTTCCTGTAACGGAAAATAGTATAAAGCCTTGCCTCTGCCGCGCTCAGACTTCCAATATCATATGTGAGTTCAGAATTCGCACACATTCCTACCAGAGTTACAGCTCCGCCTTTCTTTACCATCTTTGCAGACTGCAAAGTTGTAAATTCTGAACCGGCCGTCTCGTATACCAGATCACATCCACCGCCCGGAAGCGACTTGATAAATTCAACAGCATCCTGCTCTTTCCCGTTAATAATCGTCATTGCTCCAGCTTCTTTCGCCTTCTCCAGACGTTTTTCCAATACATCGACCGCATAGATCTCATCAATTCCTGCAGCCTTAAGAGACATGATCGTTACAAGCCCGATACATCCGCAGCCGAGTATCACTGCACTCTGTCCCATTTTTGCCCCGGAAATATCTACTGCATGAAGCCCTACACACAACGGCTCCATAAGTCCGCCCTCCATTGTGTCAACATTATCCGGAAGTTTAAAGCACATTTTAGCCGGGTGTGCATAATACTCAAGAAATACTCCGTCTCTCTCATGAGGAACTGCCATAAAGTCCATGTTCGGACAGAGATTATATAATCCCTTTTTGCACATTTCGCACTCGCCGCACCCAACCCCTGGCTCAAGAGCAACTCTGTCACCCGGTTTCAGATTCGTCACATCCGAACCGATTTCTACTACTGTCCCGCCAGATTCATGGCCTAATACGAGCGGCTCATCAACAATCCAGTTCCCAACACGTCCAGCCTCAAAAAAATGCATATCTGAACCACATATTCCTACATATTCAATTTTCACTAATACTTCGTCCGGCTTAATCGCTGGAATCTCCCGTTCCTGAATCTCCATCTCTCTGATTCCTGTCATTACCGCAACTTTCATCTTTCCTTCCATGTCCGCTACCTCTTTTCTTGATATTTTTTTAACGATATTTTGTTTTTTATGTGGCTGGGATCTCTCCCAACCACATTGCATTTTCTCAGGGCATTTTAACAATAGTTACAAATATATTATCCTCTTAACTTTTACTCTGCATAAATTGTTGTAAGAAGATCATCAACGTTTTCTGTTGTGATCCACGGCATATCAATGTAATCCAGCTTCTTTTCCGTGATTTTACCTTCTAAAACATCGTATGCCTTCTGAATTGCTTCCTGTCCCTCTAATGCAGCATCCTGATAGACGGTTCCGAGAAGCTTTCCGTCTTTTACTGCATTACATCCGTCTTTGATCGCGTCTACCGCGGTAACAACAACCTGATCTTTAACGCCTGCAGCCTCTAATGCCTGAATTGCCCCAAGAGCCATCTCATCATTCTGTGCTACAACCGCGTCGATCTTTCCGCCGAATGTCTCGATCCAGTTCTCAACCAACGACAATGCTTCCTCTCTGCTCCAGTTTGCTGTCTGCTGTGCAAGAAGCTCAACTTTGCCTTCGTATTTTTTAAGAACATTCTCGTTTCCTTCAAGACGCTGGATCTGTGCAGACTGTCCGATAGGCCCTTCAAGGATAACTACATTTCCTTCTCCGCCAATCTCATCAATCGCATGCTGCATTTCTAATTCACCGGCTAATACATCATCCGGTCCGACATAGTGATATGGCTGGTCCGTATTAATCAGCATATTTACTCCTACTAACGGAATCCCCGCCTCATCACACATCTCAATCGCCGGAACAATCGCGTCAGAATCTACTGCCGCCACTACGATAATGTCTACCTTCTGGGCAATCAGATTCTCAACCTGTGTAATCTGATTCTGCGCGTCGTTCTGTGCATCAAGCATAACCAAATCACAGCCGAGCTCTTTTGCTTTTTCCTCCATACCTTCTACCATGAGGGTGATAAATTCTGTCATATAATATACAGTACAGCCAATCGTATAGCCTCCCTCTTTCTTCTCTTTTGTTTCAGAAGAGTCTGCCGACGCATCACTTCCTCCGCCGCTTTCCTCTGTTCCGCTGCTGCAGCCCATCAGCATGGACGCTGCCATTGCCAGTGCCAATAGCATTGATAACAATCTTTTCTTCATAATCTTTCCTCCTCTTAGTTATTTCGTTTTGAATCGATTAATATTGCCCCGAGAATAATCAATCCCTTTACTATCTGCTGATAGAATGATGATACATTCAAAAGATCCAGCCCATTATTTACAATTCCCAGAAGAACGGCGCCTACGATCGTTCCCCAAAGCCTTCCGCGTCCCCCGGAAAGACTTGTTCCGCCGATAACTGTTGCTGCTATCGCATCAAGTTCGTAACTTTCACCGGCCTGCGGAAGCCCTGCCGATACTCTCGCCGTAAGGATAATCGCTGCAATCCCGCATGCAATTCCACTGAGCACATAAACCATCATCTTGATTCTTTTTACATTGATTCCCGACACCATCGCCGCATTCTCATTGCCGCCGACCGCATATACGTATCTGCCGAACTTAAGCTTCGACAGCATGATACTTCCTAAAATAAACACAAACGCTAATATAAGCGTAGGAATTGGTATTCCTACAATACTTCCTTTTCCAATCGTTAAAAATTCTGTGCGCAGATTCGAGATTGGCCGGCCATCGCTGTATACATAAGTGAGACCTCTCGCAATCGTCATCATCGACAGTGTGACAACAAAAGGCGCCGCATTCCAGTAGGCCACAAAATATCCGTTGTACAGCCCGCACACTGCCCCGACTACAATCGCAGCCAACACGATCACGATAATCGGACAACTTGTATCTCTCAAAAGCCCAGCGGCTATAATTCCCGAAAACGCCACGATCGAGCCTACAGAAAGGTCAATCCCTCCGGTCAGACAGACAATCGTCATACCGATCGCAAGTATACCATTAACCGCAATCTGCCTTACTACATTCAACAAGTTCGTTACCGTAAGGAAGTTTGAAGAAATAAATGATAAGATAACTCCCAGACCAATAACGATAAAAATGAGCATATATGTCTGAATCCATTTTTTATCGAACCCTTTCGCTTTCTCTCCCATTATTCTGTTCCTCCTTTTTCCACATCTGACGCATACATCATAATTCTTTCCTGCGTAGCTTCTTTGCTGGACAGTTCGCCCGTTTTCTTTCCTTCATAAAAAACAATAACCCTGTCTGACATGCCAAGGATTTCCGGCATTTCTGAAGAAATGAATATAATCGCCTTGCCTTCCTCCGCTAATTTCGCAACCAGTTTATAAATCTCTGTCTTCGCTCCAACGTCAATTCCTCTGGTCGGTTCATCGAAAATAATAATATCTGGATCTTGAAGCATCCACTTTGCAAGTACGATTTTCTGCTGATTACCGCCGCTGAGTTGTTTCACAGTCTGCTGCAGGCTCGGTGTTTTGATGCTTAACTTCTCCCGGTATTCTTCTGCAACCTTTACAGCCTCTTTTTTATTAACATATCCAAATTTGTTAGAAAACTTTGACAGCGAGGGAAGTATCGTATTATCGTATACACTCATATCAAGAACCAGACCGTTTCCTTTTCTGTCTTCCGTCACATAACCGATACCCTTTGATATAATCTTTCTCGGATTAGGTTTATCTATCTTTTCTCCATTTATGTAAATTTCTCCAGAAGTAGGATGGGTAATTCCGAATAAAGCGTTCATTACCTCTGTTCTTCCCGATCCCATCAGACCGGAAAAGCCCAGAATCTCACCTTTCCTGAGGACAAAAGAAATATCTTCAAACACGCCCTTCTGACATAAATTTTCCACTCTCAATATCTCGTCCGTCACTTTATTATGCTTCTTGGGATAAATCTCTGTCAGCTCACGGTTTACCATCTTCACTACAAGCTGATTCTCGTCAATTTCATCCGCATCATATGTTCCTATATACTGGCCATCTCTGAATACCGTAATCTCATCCGCAATTTTAAATACTTCGTCCATTTTATGCGTAATATATACGACACATCTTCCGTCTTCTTTAAGCCCTTGAATGATATCAAACAAATTGGATACCTCTCGTTCTGTAATCGTCGCGGATGGCTCATCCATAATAATAATCTCAGCATTATAGGCCAGCGCCTTTGCGATTTCTATCATCTGCATCTGGGAAACGGACAATTCCTTCATAAGCATAGTCGGAGGAAGGTCAACTCCCACTCTTTCCATCAGCGCCGTCGCTTCACTGTTCATTTTTTTATAGTCAATAAATTTTCCTTTACAGAATTCTTTTCCCAAAAAAAGATTCTCCGCAATCGTCATATCCAATATCGGGCTTAATTCCTGATGTATCATGGATATCCCGTTCACCAACGCCTGTTTCGGCGTATGGAACACTACTTTTTCGCCATGAAGATAAATATCTCCTTCGTCAGCCTGATAAATTCCAGCTATTATTTTCATAAGGGTAGATTTCCCGGCGCCGTTCTCTCCCATCAGCGCATGAACCTTGCCCTTTATCAGCCTGAAATTTACATCTGACAATGCCAGAACTCCCGGGAAGCGTTTTGTAATATTCCGTGCTTCAAGTACAACATTCTCCATAACTTTCTCCCTTCCTTAAAATTTCGTAACCTTTTGTTTTTTGATATTTGAATCCTATCATACTATCCCACTGCCCGAAACTCATCATCTTTATAACAGGGGTGACAATCTTTGGAAGTTGTGTGTTTTCTACAATCCATAACCATGCTATCGTTATTTTTTATCTATTTTGTCCGTGCCAAAAACATAAAAATTGCCGCACAGATAATTTTCCATGCGGCAATTTTATTCTTCTGAATACAAAAACTGATGCGCGTCCTCGTTACTGATCAATCTTCCGTTCCTGATATAGACAACTCTTCCGCTGCAATAGTTCAGTTCTGCAGTATTAGACGTAATGATAAGAATCGGAATCCTGCGTTCTTTCAATATATAAATCATCTTCCTCGCCATCTCTCTTGCCTGGATATCTCCCTCTGCGAAGGGTTGTATGCACACAAGGATATTCGGCGAATACAGAAACCATCTGCTGTACAGGATTTTCTGCACATCAACAGAGGACAATTCTCTTATCTTCATTTTATAGATATCTTTTGTAATAATATCCTTCAGCAAAATCTTAATGCTCTTTTTATATTTAGGTTTTGTCCATATGCCATTTGCCTTTTGCGACAGCAGCAGCTGAAGATTATCCATTGCAGACAGCTCCTCAAATAATGTCGCAGTTGCCGGATTGCCTTCGGCAATTCCGATGCCATCCTTAAGTCCCCTTACATGCTTCCTGATCTCCCTTTTCTCCCCCTGCACGATCAGATTTCCCGACAATACCGACAAATTTCCTCTTAAGACGCCGGTCATTTCCTCAAAGCTTTTCTCATCCATGCAAAGCAGCTTGACAATCTCACCTTTTTTCACACAGATGTTAATATCTTTCAGCCCGGCCGAAGACAGTCCCCTGATCTCCATGCCCATATCTTCTTCCTGCTCTTCAAAGAGAAACGTCCTCTCACTGGAACGTTTTTCCATCTCATCATAATATAATATAGTATGGAGCATCGTATAATCACAGTCGCAGATCTCCTTCACAGCACAGATCCTCCCATGCTTTATGATAACTACCGCGTCTGTATATACAAAATCAATATCTTCTAATGGCTCGACTATAATGCCTGACATTCCTTTGCTCCTCAGCCTTTCCAAAAGCCTCGACACTCCCTGTTTTTCATTGCTGCTGAGTGTATTGCTGAGTGAAGTCAGTATAATAATCCGCTTTCCTACAAGATATGCTTTTACAATCTCAATCTGTACCCGTTCAAAAGGCGTGAGCTTTTTCATAGGCTTTCCCACATTAATATTCAGTCCGAATTCCTGAAAGATGCCCGACGCATGCTTCCTGTCCCTGCGGTTATGCACCCAGTTTTCCCCAACCTCTGAACGGATCAGGAAGATATTCTCTTCAATCGTCACGGAATCTATCAGATTACTTTTGCCAGAAACAACTGCTATCTTCGAACGCAGCAGACGGGACACCTGATTTTCCGGAATCTCCCGTTCTTTGTAATAAAACTTGCCGTAATCAACTTTTTCTTCCCCTGTTACGATCTTAAGAAACATCTGTTTTTCCTGAATATTATCAAAGACGCAGTGAACAATCTCACCTTCAAAGATCTGAAGGCGCACTTCCTTAAGAAGCGTTCCTTTTTTCAATTTCTCAATCCTCAGACGTTCTTTCTTCATAGCTCCCTCTTACGAATCTTCGGAAGAATGATCTGCACATCCGTCCCTATTTTTTCAACACTGTACAGGTGGACTCCATACTGCTCCCCGAACAATAGTTTGATCCGGCTGTTGACATTTTTCATGGCGATTCCTCCGCGCTTCTTTTTTTCCTCTCCAACATAACTAACCGCCACTCTCTCGAAATAGCTATTGATCTTGTCCACCTGTTCTTCCGACATACCCACGCCGTTATCCGAGATTATAATCATCAGCTTATGTACTGTCGTATCCAACTTGACTCTCACGGTGCCGCCTTCTACTTTCCGTTCAAGCCCATGGAAAATAGCGTTTTCCACAAAAGGCTGAATGGTCAGCTTCGGAAGCTTTAACTGAAGGATCTCTTCATCCTTCGGATACGTGAGCTGCAGCTTTATCTTCTCCCCGAAGCGATAGTGCTGAATCGTAAAATAATTTTCCACATTATCAATCTCTTCTTCCAAAGAAACAAGACTGTCCACCCCGGTAATGGAATAACGGAAAAACACAGACAGCGCTTCCGTTGTCTCCGCAATACTGTCGAGCCCGGCACAGATAGCGTCCCCCCGGATTGCCTCCAGTGTATTATACAGAAAATGTGGATTGATCTGATTCTGCAGCGCCAGATACTCCGCCTGCTTTTTCGACATCCTGATCGCATCCTGCTTGTTCAGAAGATGGCGGATTCTTCTCATCACTTCGTCCCACCGGGGCATCCACTCATATTCTGCCTGAAACAGCTCCTCATACGCCTGCCCATCCGCAAATCTCTGATACAGCTTCTCAATCTCCTTATATGGACGGTACAAAACATTAAGCAGCATATTTATAATCAGAACATAAAGAAAAAATTCCGCGAATATAATCCAACACAACGGGGATACCGGAACAATTTCCTTCGATATAAGAATACATAATATGATAATATTCAGCCCGCCGACTACCGTAAGCACACCGATCCCCAGCATCGCACGGTGCGATAAATCCTTTCGCCTCACCTTTTTGCCTCCTTCAGTGCAGTAAACACGTATTCTTCACTGCGTTAGTTATATAATTTTCTGAACTCAGTCGGTGTAACTTTTGTAAGCTTCTTAAAAAGCCGGGAAAAATACTTGATATCCGAATAACCTACGGCATATGAAATATCCTCAACTGTCTGTTCTGTATTCAAAAGCATATTCTTGGCGTTGTCTATACGGATTTTTTTCAAATATTCCGAAAAATTCATATCCGTCTCTTTTTTAAACATACTGGAAAAATAAGTGGCGTTAAAACCAATCTCCTTACTTACCATCTCAAGTGTCAGAGGCTTGTAATAATTATCGCTGATATATCTTTTGGCAATCCTTATAGGTCTAGCCTCCACATATTTTTTCTCCTCAATCCATTGCTTCAGAGAATTTACGATGTATTCCGCAAGATACGCTATAGCTTCATCGATAGAGCCAAAATATTCCAGATGCCCCTGTAGCTCTGCATACTGGTCAGGAATGGATATGTTATAGCTGTGAACGCCAAAATAAAACAAAGTCAGTATCTCTTTGTATACATCTGCCACGACAGAGCCGTCCCGCAGCCGGCTTTTCTTTAATGCTTTGCATATAAGTTCCAGTTCCTTTTTAATATTGTCAATATCCAGAATTTCAATATAATTCAGGAAACACTTTTTAAACGCATTGTCTATATAATATTTCGCATTATCCGGCTCTTTTTTTTCCTCTTTCCTGAGCAAAAAATCATCTGCATAATAAAATCGGTCCTGCATCGCCTCTCTCGCATCCTCGAAGCTCACAAGCACCTGCTGGATACTGTTAATGCAGCTTCCCAAAGCCAAATATACCTGAATCTCATCAAATACGTCCTGCAGCCGCACAACATCCAGCTTGACCTTTTTCAATCGCCGGTAAATCTTATGCAGTTCCTCCTCTGTCCCATTAAAAAGGCCATATATTTCCCCATCTATAATATTAAACACCACTTCATTGCAGACGTTATGCACCGACTCCTTCAAAAGCTCCATCCCTTTCTGCAGAAGGATCCTTCTTGTATCCGTATCTTCCTTTCGCTTCTCTGAAAAAATCTTGACAATCAGAGCCTGATAGCAGTCTTCGGCAAATTTATAATGATACTCCGCATTGATCTTCTCACAGATAAAGAACCCTCCGAATTTTTCAGGACGCTTTAACAGATCTTCCAAAAGACTCCTTTTTACTATTTCTTCATTTTCCTCTAATTTCTTCTGGATATCCTGCCATTTTTTTGCATCAAGAACCTCTTCCTTATATCTGTCCAAAATTTTCTGTAGTGTTGCCATTAGATCTTTTTTACGGATTGGCTTGAGCAAATAATCCTCCACCCCATACCTGATTGCATTCTGAGCATAATCAAACTGACTGTAACCACTAATGATCACTATATGGAGATTCGGATACAGCACCTTTGCCTTCTGGATCAGCTCCATGCCGTCACATTCAGGCATGCGAATATCTGTGATCATCAGATTCACCGTATTCTCCTGAATAAATTTGTATGCGGATATCCCGTCATTGACAACACCGACAATCTCAAATCCCAGCGACTCCCAATCTATCAGGTTTGCAACTAACTGGCATACTTTCTTCTCATCATCTGCAATCAATACTTTTAACATACTGTAAGATCCTCTCTATATCAACTCTACTATTTACTATAACACGAAAAGTCAAAATTGTGTTACTATTGCACTGAATATTGCAAGTATTTTCCGATACAACGCGGGATCTGGTGCTTCGCTGGCTTGCACTCAGTGTGTTTACTCCATTAATGCGCAATCCGAAATAAAAAATGCAGGGTACTCCGAAAATAACAACGGATACATACCCTGCTTTGCTTGTCATAAATATTATATCTTTTTCATTTTGACTACTCCTTTTATCTGCAGATGGCGTCGATCCAGTCGCATACTTCTCCCGGATAATCTGCTTCGCAATGGGGCTTACCCCACACCAGCGCATAGTCAACAGGCTTTCCCGCCATCGCAAGCTTTAAAGCAAGCGTCATAGATACTGACAGAGATGTATCTGCATCACTTGCTCCAACTCTGATACGGAAATGCTTTGCACTGTCACTCTTTTCTTCCGTACCAATATAATTTAAAGGATTAATCAGATACACTCTTCTTGCAAGCTGTTCATCGCTCCGCGCTTCCTGATAGCCTTCAAAATATTTCTGGTATTCCTCCGTGAACTCTTCCTTGAGCTGGACGATTGCATCCGCAATATCTGTATTAAAATGCATATAATGCTTTGCAGAAGTTCCAAATACACAGTTTTCTCCGCTGTCCATTCCCAGCGTGTCAAAAGAAGTACATGGTTTCATTCTCCTCCGGTGATTCAGAACATAGGTGTCCAGATCTTCAACACGCGCTTCTTTTCCATCCCATGTAAGCCATGCCCGCTTATCCTTACCCGGCACCATGATCATAGGAGGTTCCAACGCTTTATAATCCGTCCCCTTTGACGGACGCGATACCATATCGCCAAGTGAAGGCGGCTCTGTGTGTCCTCCTCCATCCTTTGCCTCTTCTTTTTTTGATTCTTTGCGAAGCGCAACGCCCGGCCCTGCATGTCCCTGCATCAGGTCAGCTCCTTCATCTGATTCACCGCCCATCGGCGCCATTGTTTCATACTCGTAGTCACCTGACATATACTCTTTTAAAGAATATTTTTCCTCAAGTTCTCCGGCTTTCAGCTTTTTTAGATAGATTGTTGCAGATTCATTTATTTTTTTCATGAGATAATCATAAGCACTTCCGCTTCTCCCATCCTCATACAGCCTAAGCTTTGTATGATCATCGGGATTCATAAGTCCAAGACTGTTAAAATACGCAATATACTTTTCTTTCAGCTTTGCAGAAAGCGCTTTCTGGAAAGGTGTCATCACTCCTGCCGGTCCTGCAGGCGATGCTTCATTTTCTTTATCTGCATGGAACATCCACTCATAAGCAAGATCTGCATGTTCCAGATCAATGATCGGGCAATAAATCTGAGAAGCATAGATATCATCTCTCTCATCCATAAAAGCTCCGTTTTCTTCCAAATATGAGTTAAAGTTCCTGTTATTGCCCGTAACTCCAAGAAGAGCTGACATTGCTCCGCCGGCGCTCCAGCCTACGGAAATAATACGCTCCATATCTCCCGGTATACATTGCGCGTTATGTCTTAGAAAGCGGATGGCAGTCTTCAAATCCACCAGATTCGCCGGCGCTTTTCCACACCATTCTCCTGCTGAATTTTTTGATTCACTTCCCCGGTTCCCACATGTCACATAAACAAATCCCCGTTCCAGATACTGTTGGGCAAAGCAGCGGGGACCCTCGAGCCATACGTGAGGCATCTGCATATATCCTGCCGAATTATTCTCAAAAATTACCGGGACATTGGATGCACGATATCCATTCATCGTGCTATTAGAAATAATCTCACCGTTTTCCTTCATATACGGCTCCGGCACAAAAATACTGAGTCTTTGAAATTTTGGCGTTGTCGCTTTATCTGTATATAAAACATCCTCCAGACACCAGCATTTATATTTTTCATCAAAAAACCAGTCATTTTTGCAATCTGACAACTCCATTGTCTTATTTATTATAGAAATGTGTTCCATATTTTTCTGCTTCCTTTCTTTTGATGTATTCGATTAAGCCATTTAACTCCTTATCCAGCATTTCAAGAATTTCCCGAATCTGTGCTTTTGTTATATTATCATAATGTATACCTGCCTCTATAACTACCGGACCGCAATATACCTCACTGACCTCTTTGGCCCAACGTTCACAGATTACAATTTAAAAATATTTGTTTTTTAATAGCGCCGGAACCGCCTTGCTTAAAGGAACAACTTCAACTTTCCTGACTTCTTCAGTTCCTCCTTCCATGCTGATATGCTCTCTCGTTCCTATGAAACAGATTAATATCATAGCCGCCGTAATAATTCCATAAGCAACCGATACCATTTTCCATCCCCAGCTTGTTACGAATACCATTGTAAATCCCGTAACAACCAATTGTACGACATTATTGATGATCTGATTGAGGGATGTCATTGTCTGACGGTCATGCACATCCAATGTCATACGCGCTAAAAGGGATGTATGTGAAATCATATATGCAGTATAAGTAATACAATTTAGGAATATGTATGTCAGGTACGCATATACCAGCTTCGCACCGGAACTCATACTTGCCGGAACATTAAATGTCAGAACCAAGCCTACACAGATAAGCGGCGCACTGATCAGAAGCCACGGTCTTGCTTTTCCCCATTTTGTATTGGTTCTGTCAACAATACCTCCCATAACAACATCGCTGACACCATCTAAAAGTCTTGTCAGAAGCATCATTGTTCCGATTGCTGCTGCCGCAATACCTACCGTGTCCGTATAGTAAGATGCTAAAAATGTACCAAGAATCTGTGTAATAATATTTCCACCGCCAGAACCTATTCCATAACACAACTTTTCTTTTATACTTACTTTATTGTTCATGTCCGTTCCTCTCAATTAAAAAGTCACTTCTTGAGAAAAAATGTGAATTGATCTTACTCAGGGAAACCGCCAGCACCCTGTCCCAAAATCTTTTTGAAAACGAAGAAATCGTAAGAATTCCATACTCTGTGGATTATCTGGTCGCAGTCCTTCCAAACGCTCACCCGCTGGCAAAATGTACGACGATTTCTCTGCGGGAGCTTCAAGACGAAGAGTTCTGTTTTATCAAAGAAGGATCTTTTATGTATGATATATGCCGCCTTTCATGTCAGGAAGCGGGGATTTCTCCTAATGTTGTCTATAGCAGCCACAGGCTCGATAATATCTTTGATATGGTAACAAGAGGCAGCTGTGTTGCCCTGATGATGAACAAACATGCCGAGCATCCTATAGACTCTGATTTATCAAATAATCCTCCATTTTCCACAGTGAAGATTTCCCCGGCTATTACTTCTCAGGTATCCCTGTGCTGTTTGAAAGATTCACATCTATCGAATTCGGCGAGACTTATCAACTGGTTTTGCCATTAAGTTTGGAAGGTTTGGTT
>ERZ778517.2021-NODE-2021-length-12846-cov-6.168400_pt1 | contig 12846 bp, 7 predicted proteins | sample MGYA00510341_ERZ778517 | MGnify/ENA primary metagenome ERZ778517 (study PRJEB29527, sample SAMN07138964) | mouse gut metagenome | material: feces | host: mouse | place: China:Nanjing | collected 2016-01-25 ... | reverse complement strand
TTAGCCTTCTTTGGCTTCAAATGGAGATAGACGAAACCAAGTTAGGCGACGACGACTACCTACGCACCGCCCGCGCCTTAGCCAACAAGGAAGCCAAGCAGCTCGCCGAAGTCGTGGCTACCGCAGTATTGGGCGAAGACTACTATATAGCGACCTTCGACGGCACGACCTACCGCCGGAAGGAAGACCGCAAGGCACTACGCGACCTTACCCGGCTTTTCTTCCATACGCTTAAACCGTCCGAGTTGCTGACGTTGGCTATTATCATAACGAACGTAAGCAACTTAGGGGATTTTGTGAACTCTATGCGGTTGATGAGCGCAACGCGAACAAGCGAACCGGAAGCGACTCGTATAGAGCAACAGGGTTAAAAAGTCCACACGGCCGCCGGGGTTCCGTTTGCGCACACTTCGGCTGGACGTTGGACTACCTTCTCCACGGGATAGCGTGGGGAGCAGTACAACGAATGTTAATAGACGCGCCCGGCGTCGAGGAAAAGGGCAAAAGCGGAAGCAGTTCCGGCGGCGACACCACGGAAATAGCCCTTACCGACGAGAACGCGGCGGAAGTAATGGACTTAATAAACCGAATTAACCGATGAATATACAAGGCGGCGGGCTGTCGTTTGAAATTTCCGGCACCAACAAACAACTCCTTAGCGTTCTTAACGAAAGTAAGAAGGCTATACAGGAGTTTCAAGGCGCGGCGGTATTAGGTGGAAAGGAGATGGACGGAGCGTTTAACCGCGCCGCCCAAGCCATTGACAAAGCCTTTGCCAACATAGACGTAATAGTAGACACCAACAAGGCTGCTATTAGAGAGTTGGAAGACGAATATAAACGCCTCGGCGTGGAAGCGTCTAAGGCACTTTCCGCCGGGAATAAGGAAGAAGCCACAGCCCTTCAAGCAAAGCAAGCCCAAATAAGGGAAGAAATAAACCTACGCCAACAGGTAATAGACGAAACCGGGAAGCAGGCCGACGCCCTTCTGCGTGAGGAACAGCAGTTAAAGAAGGCACAGCAAGCCGCCGAGCAGAACGCCAACGCGCACACTTCATTAAGGATGCAGCTCCGCAACGTCCGGGAGCAATTAGCGCAGATGGAGGAAGCCGGACTACGCGGAACGGACACCTTCAAGAAACTACAACAGGAAGCCGGACGACTTGCCAACGCCATAGGCGATGCGCAGGCCCAGGCCCGAATATTTAGCCACGATAACGCCGGGCTACAAGGAATGATAGCCGGACTTAGCGGCGTGGCCGGAGCGTTCAGCGCGGCACAAGGCGCGGTAGCACTTTTCGCCGGAGAGAACGAAAACCTTCAAAAAATCATGTTGAAGGTTCAGGCCCTTATGTCCATAACGATGGGCTTGCAGCAAGTCGCCAACGCCTTAAACAAGGATAGCGCGTTTATGTTGGTAACGGTAGCCAAAGCAAAGGAATTTTTAGCCGTGGCAACTAACAAACTTTCCGTAGCGTTGGGAATTTCCACCGTAGCCGCCAAAGCGTTGATGGCTACTTTAACCCTCGGCCTTTCCGTCGCCATTACCGCCGCTATTGCCCTGTGGGATAAGTTCAGCGGTTCAACGAAGGAAGCCGCCAAAAGCACGGAAGCCGCCCGTAAGATGTTCGACGACTACCACAAGACAATGGCGGGCAAGTCCGCTGACCTCGTGGGAAAGTACGCCAAACTACGCGACGAATACAGCAAGTTAAAGACAGCCTCCGAGAAGCAACAATGGATAAAAGACAACGCTACCGAGTTCGACAATTTGGGGCTGTCAGTTAACAACCTTACGGACGCCGACCGCGTATTTGTCAGCAACACCAAGAATGTAATTAAGGCGTTAGAACTTCGCGCCAAAGCGTTAGCCCTTCAAGAACTACAAATGAAGGCTTACGAAGAATATTACAACCAAGTAATTAACGCAGACCAAACCGTAGCCGGGGGCGGCTACTACCATCACTTCAAAGCCGGAACTTATTCTACCGACGCCTACGGCAACCTTCCCGACGAGTGGAAGAAGGCCGGAGTTACAATGGAAGAAGCCGGGTACGAGTGGGGCGGCGGACAAAGCGGTATGGGCTTTTTGAAACCGACACAAACTGCCATAGACAAAATTAACGCCTACCGAATAAAGCAGGCCCGCAGTACAAACCAAAGGATCCATAGCGAAGCCAAAGCGGAATTAGACAAGACCACGGGCTACGTTAAGCGAGAATTAGAACTAACCGAACAGGAGTTAAAGACCCTTAACGTACTTCGCGCCGGGGGCAATAATACCCCGCCGAAAAATCCTCCTTCCCACGATAAGAAGGAAACCGACGAATACGCCGAGCAGTTACAGACCCGAAAAGGGCTTTACGAAAAATATTTGAAGTGGATAACGAGCAGCGACGAAACCGTTAGGAACGCCGCCGCTTCCGAGTTCGCTCCCCTGTTGGCGGAAGGTAGCAGTTATTTAGATTATTTGGAACGTCAGCGCGACGCCATATCCACAAAGACTTCCAAGACAGCCGCCGACCTTCGCAACCTTACGACCCTTAACAACGAGATAGCCAACGCCACCCGCGAATCGGTTATTTCCGCCTTCGACGCGCAGCTACAACAGGAGTTAGCCCAGTGCAAGACCATAGGCGAGATGTTAGCCACCATAGAACGCCGTCGTTCCGAACTTTCCGGGGATAATTCCGACGTGGATAACGCGAAGGCGGAAATCCTTAACACCGCCGAAGCCGACACCAAAGAACAGGCGCGACAGGAAACTAAGGCCCTGCTTAACGAATATGCCGCCTATCTTCAAGAAAAAATAGACTTTGAAGAAAGTTACGCCCGGAATAAAGAACTACTTACACGCCGCGCCGCCCAAGCGTCCACGGACGCCGAACGCCGCGTAGCCGAAGCCGCCTTAGCCGCACTTGAAGCCAAGCGCGAGGAATACGCCAAGCGTAGCGGAAACGAGCAGTACGACGCCCTGTTAGAGGAATACCAAACCTATCAGCAACAGGAAACCGCGATACTTGAAAAGTACGCGGCCCAACGTGCATTAGCCGAACAGCAGGGCAACGCCGACATGATAGCGGCGATTAACACCAAGCAGCAAACCGAACTTTCCAAGTTGGCGGCCCAACGCCTTATGGCTTCTGAAAGTTGGGGGCAGTTGTTCGGCGACATTTCCCGGCTGTCAACGACGACTATTAACAGGCTTTTGAACGACATAAACAGCCGGAAAATTAACTTTTCGGCGCAGTTCAACCCGTCCGACCTTAAAGCCATCAACGACCAATTACAGAAGGCTAAAAACGAGTTGCAGACCCGTAACCCGTTCCTGGCCCTACGTCAGAGCCTAAGCGAGCTTCGCGCCGCTATGAAGGCGGAACGCCTGTTAGACAGCGACGACCCCTTTGTAAAGTCCTTAGAGGAAAAGAAGAAGCAATACGCCGACTATACTGACGCGATAAACAGCAGCGACGCCACCTTAGCCGGGGCCGCTAAACAAGCCTTCGCCGACCTATTGGCGGAAGGTAGTAGTTACGTCGATATGCTACGCCGTAAAATTGCCACCCTTAACGGGCTTAAGATTAAGGGCGAACTTACCATAGAAGGGCAGAAGCAGCTCGACATCTTGAACGCCGCCCTTAACAAGGAACAGGGCACCGCCAAGAGCGTAGGCGCAGCGTTTAAGGAACACTTCGCCGATATAGGTAGTAGTATTTCCTTCGTTTCGTCGTGCTTCGGAAGCGTCGTAAGCGGAATAAAGAAGATGGGCATCAGTATGGACGAGGAAACGGAAGCCATATTAGGCGACATAGGCGGAATGTTGGACGGAGCCTCGCAGTTGTCGCAGGGTATAGCCACCGCCAACCCGTTAGGCATTATTCAAGGTTCTATCGGCTTTTTGTCGTCCGCCTTTTCCCTTTTCAACAGCCGCGATCGCAAAGCCGAGAAGTCCATCAAGAAACACGAAGAAGCCGTTACCCGGTTGGGCCGGGCCTATACAGCATTGGAACACGCCGTAGACAAAGCCCTCGGCGAAACCGTCTACCAAAACCAAAACGCCCTAATTGCTAACCTTCGCCAACAGCAAAACGAAATTTACGGTATGATTAACGACGAGAAATCGAAGAAGCATACCGATTGGGGTAAGGTTGAGGAATATCAAGAGCGCATAGCCGACGCCAACCGCCAAATAGAAGACATCATAAGCGAGATAACCAAGAGTATAACGCAGACTTCCGCCGGGGAGTTGGCGAACCAACTCAAAGACGCACTTATGGACGCCTTCGAGAGTGGCGAGGACGCCGCCAAAGCCTTCGGCGACATTGCTAACGACGTTCTTAAAAACGCCGTCGCCAACGCCCTAAAACTTCAATTTTTGGAGAAGCCGCTGCAACAGGCAATTAAGCAGCTTCAAAAAGATATGGGCTTTGACGAGGAAGGAAACGGCAGCTTCGACGGGCTTACCCCGGAGGAACAGGCACGTTTTAAGGAGGCCGTAGCCGCAGCCGGGGCCAACTTCAAGAACGCGATGGAAATGTATAAAGACCTATTCGCGGAATTGGACGACAGCGACCCGACGAGCCTAAGCGGAGCGATTAAGGGAGCAAGCCAAGAAAGCATAGACCTATTAGCCGGACAAACCAACGCAGTACGACAAAACCAAGTCGTATCTATTGAAATATTCCGGCAGCAGTTAACCCGCCTTACAAGTATGGATAACCGCTTAGGAAATATAGCCGCTTCCCTTCTTAGCATACTTAGCCGCTTAGGAATAGACGACGAAGAAGACTTACGCTCTCAAGGAATAACCGATTAACCCCCATACACAATGGAACTAAACCAATTAAAGAAGGCATTAGCCGCCGAAGCGAAAGCCAAAGGCATTTGTTCGGAGTGGTACGACTTCATCTTAAAGGCCACGTCGAAAGAACGCCTTATAACCCTTTTCATCAAGGGCCAGGACTTCTGCGAAGAAAATAACTACCCTTCGCCGGAACTTCGGGCGGAGTTCGCCGACATACGCGCCCGCTTCGGCGTCTATTGTGCCGACGACAAGGTAACGGCTAAAAGTCTACGAAATGTTATCGCCTTCGACCGGGCTACCGGGAAGGCGGAATATAGTAACTTCGATGCCGCCACCGTTTCGGCGCGTGGCGAAAGCGAGATAACCATCACGGCAAAAGATAACGCCTTTGTCGTCGTCAGCATTTCCGGCGGCGCGAAGGTGGAAGTAATAGCAAGCGACAACGCACGGGTAAGCGTCATCCTTCACGGCGGAGAGTGCAGAACCCAGGCCACGGAGCAAGCGACCATAAAAACAACCGACAAACGAAAGTAATATGGCATTAGAACAGAACTTAATATTAAACCTTCCCTTCGACGAAGCGGACGGTTCTACCGTAGCCTACGACTTCGCGGCTAACCGCCACGACGCCGAAATAACGGGCTGTCCTTTCGTGGCGGGCAAACAGGGCAACTGCATACGCTTCCCCGGCGAAGGCTACGCGGAAGTTTCGGCGAACGTGATACCCCTAAGCGGCAACTTTACTATTTTGGCGTGGGTCAAGGTGAACGAATACGCCGACGGAGTAACCGGCCGCCGAATAGGTATGTTCTGCAATACCGACCAATTAGAAGGAAGCCGCATAATTTGGATAGACGTTATCCCGGAAAGTTGGGGCTTCATAACCATCAAGAAGGCGGGCAATACCGTAACGCTTTACTTAGACACGCAGCGCGTAAGTAGCGTTACCCTTCCCGGAACGCTTACCGGGTTGGCCCTTATTCAAGACGTCTACGGCACCGAATACGCCTACGCGGATGTGGACGAAGTGAAGGTTTATAACGTCGCCCTTTCGGACAACGATATAGCCGAGAGCCTTAACAATGTTTCGCAACTTGAATACTACCTTAGTGGGGTCAACTTCCGCGACCTCGGTATAAGGGTGGAAAGTTCTACGGGCGTCTTAGACCAACCGAAGTTAAAAATGGCGGCTTCGATTGATTGGCCCGACTACCACGGCAAAGTAGTAGACCTGTCAAACAAGCGATACGAGGAACGCGAAATAACGCTTAATTGCTGGTGCAAGGCTTCGGGTAAAATAGACTTCGTGGAGCGAATGAACCGACTTTACGAACTTCTACAAGCCGACGGAACCGCCCGGCTTATGATAAGCATCCACCCGACGAAGCCGCTACTTTACGAAGTCTACGCTTCCGACGGCGTAGCCCCGTCTAAGCGTTGGCACGACGACAAGATGATAGGCACTTTTAGCCTTAAACTACGCGAACCCGACCCCGTGAAGCGCGTAGTTCGCCACCAACGAATAAATTACGCGAGCCGCGAAGTTACCATAGCCCTGAAGACCGACAAAGTAGTTACGGTTTATTGGGGCGACGGGAGCGTTAGCGAAGACATCTACGGCGACTATACCGGGACTAAGACGCTAAAACACACCTACGCCGAAAACGGCGTTTACTACGTCATTGTCGCCGGAGTAGTCGAGGAAATAACCGACTTTTCCACCAACGGCATCATCGTATGGAACAGATTATAATCCACCACGCGGACGGAAGCGAAACGCCGCTTTTCAGCCGTAAGAACGTCAGCGGAATCAGTAAGGCGACCCAAAAAACCGCCTTACTTTCCGACGACGCGGTAACTATTGGCGTTTCGTCAGCCGTACCCCTTCCCGTCGGCATAGGCGACCGTATAGAAGTCTACGGGCGCATCTACAAGGCGAACCAACTGCCGCAGCCCACGAAAAACGGGCAACGGCGCTTTGAGTACGACATCACGTTTGAAGGCCTGCAGTACGATTTAATAGACGCCCAATATAAGCTGCCCCCGGACGCTTACGGCGACACCTATTACAGCGACCTACGCGGACATTTGACCGTATTAGTATGGAACGCCAACCGCGTACAGCCGAATAAGTGGCATTTAGGCGACTGCCCGGCGACAGGAGCGACCGCCTACAAAAACATAAATACGGCAAGCCGGAACTGCCTACAAGTCCTTCAAGACATTTGTAGCGAATGGGGCGTAGAATTTGAGATAACGCCCGGCGACGGCTTCAATACAATCAACATTAAGGAGAAGGCCGGAATTACCCACCCGTTTACACTTCGTTACGGGCGAGGTAAAGGGCTTTACAGCCTTAAACGTACCAACGTCAACAACGCCGGGATAACTACCCGCCTTTTCGTCTACGGGAGCCAGGATAACCTCGGACGGAACTACGGGCATACGCGCCTGTGCCTTCCCGATACCGACCGCCTTACTTCATACTTAGAGGACGCCACCGCGAAAGCGAAGTACGGCACGAAGGAAAACGAAAAGATATACGACATTAAGCCGGAGCGCGTCGGCAAGGTAACAGCACTCGGCCCGGACGAAATAACCTTTTCGGACACCACGCAGGGGGATAACGCCATGTTCGACCTTAACGCCAAAGGATCCGACGGAAGCACCCTTTACCTATTGGGCGACGTAGCCGCAAAAGTCAAATTCCAAACCGGGCAGTTGGCGGGCTACGAATTTGACATACACTCCTACGACCACGCTACCCGAACCTTCGTACTTAAACGCTTCACGGACGAAAACGGTATGGTATTCCCGTCCGCTACGGCCGGAGCCTTCCAAATTAGCGTTAACGACGAGTATATAATTACCGAGATACAACTGCCCCAAAGTTATATAATCGCCGCCCAAAACAAACTTTTAGAAGCGGCAAACAAGGACTTCCCGGCTATGACCCAGCCACAAGTAAGTTATAAACTTACCATAGCGGAAGACTTCTTTACGGCTATGTTTGGGCGCGAGGTGGAAACCGAAATTTTGCACGTCGGCGACTATATTAACGTCGAGGACGAGGACATCGGCGTAAGCAAGGCGGTACGAATTGTTAGGATAGAACGCAACCTATTGAAGCGGCACTCCTACGACATTACCCTAAGCGACACCGTAACGAAGTCTACTACCGTCCGCGTCCTTAACGAGATTGAGGACATTAACGAAGTTATAACCATAAACAAGTTAGCAGACCCCGCGAAGGCCCGCCGCCGTTGGCTTGCGACCCAAGAGCTGCTAAACATGGTTTTTGACCCGGAAGGCGACTATTACAGCGAGAAAATAAAGCCCCTTTCGATTGAAACGCAAATGTTGAGCGTTGGCGCGAAGTCTACCCAGTTCACGCTCCAAAACATTACGTTCCAACCGAACTATAACAAGAACCCGAACACGCTTTATGTTTCAAACGGGCGGCTTATTCATTACGCCATAGAAGAAACTATAAGGACGTGGGTATTATCGTCGGCGACCTATTCCGGGCTTAATCCGTCGGCCGCCTACTTCATTTACGCCAAATGTTCCACCACGGGCGGGGGCGGACAAATTATCCTTTCCACGCAGGCCATAAAGGTGGAACAGGAAGCCGGATATTACAACTTCCTTATAGGAGTTCTTAACAGCGTCGTAACCGACGCCGGGGGCAAGAACCCCGGCCGATTGGTAAGCCTTACCTACGGAAGCACGACTATAAACGGGCGTTTCCTTCGTACCGGGCGAATAGAGAGCAGCGGCGGCGGTAAGTGTTACTTCGATTTGGATAACGACGAGATAGGCGGCGTTATTCGCTTCGTCGGCATAGACGGCAAATACCACGACCTTACAGACGTACAGGAGAAGACCGACGAACTTAAAGACTACATCAACAACACGCTGCCCGGCATATTGGGCGACCTTCAAGGGCAGTTAGACGGAGTTATAGAACAATGGTTTTACGAAGTGGATCCTTCGCCGTTGAATACCGCGCCGTTAGCCGAAGCAAACGAACCCGCTAAGGAATGGGCGGAAGCAGACACAGCCGCCGGGAATAACAACGAGAAGGAAAAGCACCTCGGCGACCTTTACTATAACACCACGTCCGGCAAGGTTTGGCGATACGTCAAAGGCTTAGTTTCCCCGCGCCCCGGAGCAGCGCGAGGACTGCGCTACTATTGGCAAGAACTTGAAGACACCGAGTTAGCCCAAGCGTTAGCGTTGGCACAGGACGCCCTCGACGCCGCCAACGATAAGGCTAAAATTTTCGTTTCCACGCCTTACACCCCTTATCACGTCGGCGATTTGTGGGTACAGGGAAGCACGGGCGACATACTACGCTGTAAAACGGAACGTCTTACCGGGGCCTTCAATTCCGGCGATTGGGAGAAGGCAAGCAAGTACACCGACAACTCGGCGTTAACGAACTTCATAAATAATAACTTTCTTCCTACCGTCAACGACATAGAAGGACAAATAGACGGGAAAATAGAAAGTTGGTTTCAGACTACGGACCCGTCTACCGCGTGGACTACGACCGCCGAAAGACGTAAGCACGTCGGCGATATGTGGTATAATGGTTCTACGCATACGTTAAAGCGTTATTCCGAAACGACATATAGCTATACTAACGGACAAACAGGATTAACAGAAACGGGGTATGGTCATTATTGGACTACTATACAAGACCAAAAAGCAATAGACGCCTACGAAGCCGCCAACAACGCACAGGACACAGCCGACCGCAAAAGGCAAGTATTCGTAAGCACACCTTACGGGCCTTACGACATTGGCGACCTGTGGCTACGTTCGTGGACGGATAGCACAGGCGTAGCCCGTAAAGACCTATACCGCGCTATTGCCGCCCGTGCCTCCGGCTACAACGCGAACGATTGGGCGGAAGCCACCTTTTACGACAACACCCAAGTAACCATCGACAAGGGTATTATTACCGCCGGAACGGTGCAGCTTGCTAACGGCAATTCCCAAAGTATTGTAGCCGGAATTACCGGGGGCGAAAACGAAGCCGCGAACGAAACGGAAGCCCGGAAGGTCAGAATTTGGGCGGGTGCAAGTAAGACGAATCGCTTTACCGCGCCCTTCCGCGTCCTTCAAGACGGTACTATTTATGCTACAAAAGCATTTATAGAAGGGGTTATTACGGCTATTGCGGGTAAAATTGCTAATTGGGAGATTGACGGCAACTATATACAATCAATTCTATCCTCCGAAGAAATAGCACAAGGCAAAACGCCAGCAATTCGTCTAAATTCTGACCCCGGAGAAATCCTTTGTGGCGACTCGGTTGTATTGGACGATACCGGGTTAAATATGTTTTCGGGCGGCTATACTAAATTGAAAATATATAACGGAAGCGTCGGCGACTATTCCGACTATATTCTAAAAAGCGCGGCTAATATAGCGGAAAGAAAAAGCCTAAACACAAGGGTATATATTCCCGGCGGAGGTATTCAGAACCCGATGAGCGTAGCCGCCCTTAAAATGTCGTGTTTGTTGGGCTTTATGGACAAAGGCTCACATATTTCCGTAGATAATTTCGGCTTTTCGCTTACAGCCCCTTCGGGGATGAAAAGCAATACGGGGAAGCCGAATATAACGGTTAATCCGCCCTGCGCCTTCCTACGCATAAAGCGCGATGGTATAGTAGTTAAAACCTATTCTTTAACACAATCGGGCACGTTAACGGCAGGAACATACAGAAATTTTCAGGCCAACGGCGGAACGTTCTATATTTCCGCAGGAGATGAAGGAATCTATTCGCTTGAATTTGAAACCAACAATCTAAAATGTTGGTGCGAAAAGACAGGCGAAACCGAAGACTTCACAATAAGCGGTTATATAAACGGCTCATTCCTACGCGGCAATTACGAACGGACTATTTTAGGGAACGACGGACTTTTAGCCGGGTGGAAGAACGGCGCGATGCTCATGAGTAACGACCTGTTTATAGTTCAGTTCGGGAATTTTGGAATAAAGGTCAATACTTCGGGATTCCAAGTCAAAACGAGGAATAAACAATATTGGCACGACCTAAACGACTGAAACACGCCGCTATATAGTGTTTTGCTACCCCGGACTTCACGGCTACCGGGGTAACAAACACTTCACGGATATTTAGCGACGTATTAAAGTGATACGATAATAACGTAATTTTGCATACACCAAAAACGCAGTAAAATGACAAACAGGAACGGCGATGTAGTAAGCGCACAAGTTTCGGTAATTGGCCCGGTCAACTTAGACGGCGGCAACTTCCGAAAAGATACCCCCTTTTGCGTCAAGAACGACGGAGAAGCTGCGGTAGTGCTTGAAGTGAACCTTTGGGGGATGCCCGAAGGCGAATTTATTGCCACGCGCTTTGAAACGGGCTGGAACCCCGAAATAGTCCGAGAGATAAAAACAACAAGTCAGAAAACCGCCCTTCTTTGGGGCTACTAATACACCAACAAACTATGGGTTTAATTATAGCAGCGGGCAACACTAAGCCCGCGTTCCCCTACGATTATTACTACGGCGTCCGCATAAAGACGACCGTAGCCGCTACCACATTGGAGCGAATAGGACGCCCGGAGTTACACACGTCGCTCCCGGTTCAGTCCAAGATGCGCCGCTGTGTGCTTCGTGATAACGGAACGGTAGCCTACTACCTTCACGCCACCGACAGCACCAAGCGCGACACCGGGGCCGCCGCCAACCTTACCGGGGCGGACGGTCAAGTAATGGTAGAAATTCCCAAGCACTACCGTAAGTTTGAGTTCGACGGAACCGACCTTATAGCCCTTATTTCCGAGTACCCGCTGCCCGGCTTCCACGAAGTACCACTTATGTACCGAAGTGCATACGAAGCCACGGTAGACCGTACCGTAGCGGCTACGCCTAAGTTGGCGTCCGTCGTCAACACTACCGCCGCCTTCCGTGGGGGCAACAATAACACAGCCTACGACGGAACCTACCGCAGCTTCCTCGGACTTCCGGCTACGGGAATATCCTTTACCAACTTCCGCAACTATGCCCGTAACCGTGGAACCGCCGGGCTTAACGGCAAGGGGTGGAACTGCGACCTATACGCCGCGCAGTTGGCAACCTATTGGCTTTTCGTCATTGAGTACGCCAACCTTAACTGCCAGGCCGCATTTAACGCACAGCCGGACGCCAACGGCTACAAGCAGGGCGGCCTCGGCCCCGGCGTTACGGAAATTTCATCCGGGAATTGGAACACCTATAACGGCTACTACCCGTTCGTTCCCTGCGGTACTACCAATTCGCTCGGTAACGCTTCCGGCGTCGTCGATTATACCATAAACAACGGCGCGGGCATTACCTACACCGCCCACGTTCCGAGTTACCGAGGAATAGAAAACCCCTTCGGCCACATTTGGAGTTGGACGGACGGCTGTAAGTGTGAGATACAGAGCGAAGCCGACGGCGGCCTGTCGAAGTTCTACGTTTGCAACGACCCGGCGAAGTTCCAAGACAGCAGCTACAACGGCTACGACTACCGGGGCAACTTACCCCGTTCGGAAGGCTACGTTAAGCGCATCATGGCGGGCGAGTACGGCGAGAATATGCCCGTAGAGGTGGGCGGCGGTTCTACTACCTACTTCGCGGACTACTTCTATACCAATATACCGACGTCCGGCACAGCCATGCGCGGCGTTTTGTTCGGCGGGGACGCGTACCTCGGCGCGCCTGCCGGGCTTGCGTACGCGACTACGAACGCCGCGGCTTCGACTACGCCTGCGCGCATCGGCTCCCGGCTTTGCTTTATACCCGCAGCGTAACCCGAACCCCTTACGACAACGAAAACCCGTTAACACGCCCCAACCGCCGCGCCCCGTCTATTCGGCGGTTGGGGTCAATATCAGACCAATAAAATGAGCAACGAAACAAACCCCACACAGGACGACGGAACACTCGCCTTCTTGAACATTCCGCAGGACGAAAATAACAAGCACTTCAACTGCCACGAAACGACGCAGCAGAAGTTAATTAACCTTTCCTTCT
>ERZ778517.2020-NODE-2020-length-12865-cov-3.465574_pt1 | contig 12865 bp, 8 predicted proteins | sample MGYA00510341_ERZ778517 | MGnify/ENA primary metagenome ERZ778517 (study PRJEB29527, sample SAMN07138964) | mouse gut metagenome | material: feces | host: mouse | place: China:Nanjing | collected 2016-01-25 ... | reverse complement strand
TACTTCCATGGAAACTGCTTCTATGAAAACTGTTTCTATGAAAATGACTTCTATGAGAAATAGTTCCATGGAAACTGCTTCCGTGGAAATCACTTCTATGGAACAATTTGTACAAAACCACAGCAAAGCCGTATATTTTGTGCGGCTGTCTGGCCGCGGCGCGGATTTTGAAAAAGAACTGTATCGTATGGACGATATGCTGCGCCGGCAGATGCGGGAGGGGAGGCTGCTTTACCAAAGAGTCGGTATGCTGCCGGTGCTGTCTGGTGCGGACGAGATTCGATATTATACGCAGCGCTTCGATCAGTGGGAGAGGAAACCGCAGGACGGAATTGTGACGAAGGTCAGTAAACATAGGCTGGCAGTCCGGCTTGGAACAGCATGTGCGCAGACGCTTCAAAAATACCTGGATACAAAGGCGGCGGTTACGGAGTCCATGCGGAAAAATTTCGCAGTCAAACTGCTGTACTGGTTTGATTTCGTGTGCGCCGGTTTCCCGGAGTGGCGGGAGGATAGCTGTGTCAAAATAGTCGCGGACCATGTGGCAAAAGAGCAGGAGTATTTATTTTATGAGCTGCTGGCGCTGACAGGCTGCGAGGTACTGCTGCTGCCGGACAAAGGGGATCGGACCGAAGATTCTGCAAACGAACGAAAGCCGGTTGCCAGGGATCCGGATAAAATTGTTGTGAAAATTCCCCCGCGGAACCGGAAAAAAGATGCAGATATGCAAAAAGGAATCCAGACAGCGCACACGCAGGTCAGAGAAAAAAGTTTTGAGGAGCTTGCGGCGCTTGCTTCTTCGATTGTACTGATCCTGGTACATGATAAAGACGGCGAGGTGATCGCTACCGGTTCCGGTATTATGGTCGCAAAGGCCGGTTACATACTTACGAACGATCATGTGGTAAGAGGCGGATATTCTTATTCTGTACGAATTGAAAACGACGATCAGGTGTATCATACCGACGAGCTGATCAAATACCACTGGGGGCTGGATCTGGCGCTGCTTCGCATTCAAAGACAGCTGGATCCGATTCCGATCTACCAGGGGCAGAAAAAACTGGTCCGTGGGCAGGCTGTTGCAGCGATCGGAAGTCCGCTGGGATTGTTTAATTCTATTTCGGATGGAATTATTTCCGGATTTCGTACGATCGACGGTGTCGATATGATTCAGTTTACCGCGCCGATTTCCAATGGCAGTTCCGGCGGAGCGGTGTTAAATATGTACGGCGAGGTGATAGGGATCAGTACAGCTGGCTTTGACCGGGGACAAAATATCAATCTGGCTGTCGGATATGAGAGTATCCGGCTGTTTATCCAGGGGTTTCAGCCGTAAGGGAATAAGGACGATAGAAAAATTGCGGGAATGAAGGTGACAGAGGTGTTTGGGCATATTAAAATGCAGGACCTGAACGATTTTTTTAAAAATATGAACGAACGGGAAAGCGCAGGAGTCTTTTTTTGCAGAATCAACGGGTATACGCAGGAGATTGGCAGGTTTATCCGTACTTATTATGCGGCGGCGGTAAAATGCGGCGTCATTATTCAGGGCAGACTGCGCAATCCGGATGAAAAAAATCTGGCTTATTATCACGAGATCATGGGGCCGGCGTTTCAGTTAAATACTGCTTTTATTGTGGCGGCATTGCGAAAATGGCTGCCGCGGATGAACGATTATCAGAGGGAAAATGTAGCGTTAAGCCTGTATGACGCGCTGTTTTTGCTGCAAAAAGAGGGCAAGACCGAGCATATGATAAAAAACGCGTATATTAAATGCATGTGCTGGCTGTATTACCGGTTTGAACGGATTGTCAGTCAGCTGGGAGAAAACCATGTGCCAAAGATTCTGTATGAAGGAACCGTCAGCAGGTATGAGCTGATGATTTTAGCTATCTTATCGAATGCCGGCTGTGACGTGGTGTTGTTACAGTATGATGGAGACGCGGGGTATTTAAAGCTGGATGGGTTGTCGCAGCATTCGACGGAATTTAAAATGCCGGGGATGCAGGCGTTTCCGCCGGATTTTTCTCTGAAACAGATTCAGGAAGAGATACAGACGGAAGCAAACAGAGAGCGGCTGTACGGAAAGCGGAAAAAAAAAATGAACTGCACAAACGCATGGATAGAAGGAAACGGACTTGCGGATATAGAAACAGACGTTTCAAAGCGCGGGGAGGATTCAAAGTTTTATTACAATAGTTTTATCAGAATCAGCGGCGCTGAAGATAAAACGACGTATGCGAACGAGCTGTATCAGTTTTATCTGCGTATGAAAAACAATGAGAGACAGATGGTAATTGTCAGCGAAAGCCTTGGACGTCCTGCGATGGAAGAAATCGCGGCGATTCATAGAAATCATTATACAAAACCGGACCAGCTGATCATGGATCTGTCTTCGAATATCCGCTATACGGCGAATGTCCAGCTGCAGCGCATGATGGTTCGGGCGTTTGTCGATGTACTGCTGATGGAAACCGATGCCAGGGGGCAGGAGCTGAATCTGAACAGGCTGACCAATCAGGCGGTCTGCGTGCTTTGCTGGCTGAGCAGATATCAGAGCAGGCTGTTCGCCGGATACAAAGAACCTCAGATCAGCTGTTTTATCTATCTGGGAGGATGCAGGGATGAAAACGAGGCGCTGTTTTTACGGCTGCTGGCCAGACTTCCGGTGGATGTGCTGATCTTATGCCCCAAAGGGGAAGGAACGTGCTGTCTGCAGGATCCGCTGCTTTACGAGATTCATTATACGCAGACGCTGCATATGCATACATTTCCGCAGGAGCAGACGGATGTGGTCATCGGTACCGCGGCTTATCATGCGGAACGGGAGCTGGATACGCTGATGTATCAGGACAGCGGGATTTATCGGGAGAAACAGTATGAGACCGCGCACACGGTCATTTTGCAGACAATGTACGAGGAAATCAGTATTTTATGGAAAGAAGAGGTAAAATACCGTCCGAGTTTTAGTACAATCGAAGACGAAGTGCACATTCCGGTTATATTTGCAAAAGTGTCCGGGGTCAGGGACGGACTGGTGCCGCAGTACTGGCGGTCGGTCAAAGAGCTGATCACAGAGGATACGTTCGTTATAAAATCTGCGCCGTTTATCGAACCCGGAGCGTCTAATCCGATGCGCGCTTATGCGGCGGAGTTTTATAAAAACGGCAGACTGGCGAAGGATAAGGTGAAGTCTCATGCCAGTTACCCGTATGGGTTTTTAAGAGAAGAAATACAGGACTATATTCTGGATAAATTAAAGCTGCTGATCGACCAGAAGGCGATCCGCGGAACGTTTGAAAACGGAACGGAGTATACGATCATAGCCACAGTGCTCAATCTGCCAAAAGAGATTGTCCGCCTGATTCAAAAATTTGATTTTACGAAAACGAATCCGAAGCTCATTTATATTAATACGGGGGAGCAGATGATTTCTCTGGAGGATTCGATACTGGCCGCGTTTTTAAATCGGGTAGGGTTCGACGTCGTCTTTTTCGTACCGACGGGCTATCAGAATGTAGAAAAGCATTTTAACCGGAAGGTGATGGAGGAGCATCAGATTGGCGAATATGTCTATGATCTGCATGTGCCAAATCTGGAAAATGCGTTGTTTAAGACACGGACGTCATGGCGCGATAAATTATTTAAAAGAGGAAAGTAAAGAGGAATAGAACATGGGATTGGATTTTAGTAAAACAACAGCTTCTGCCATGCCGGCGGCAGTGTCTGCAGATGAAAAAAACGAGATAGAGGTCGTACAGCAGTACGATATCGTGGCGGACAGAGAAAAGATGAACGAGGTGCTGACGGGTTCGCAGGAAGTAGACGCTTTGACCAGTACGATTGAAGTAAATAATCTGGAAACGATCGTTTCTTTTGGAGCGGAGGTCGCAGAAGAGATATCCAAAGCCTCGGATGTCGTATTAAACAGTATGAGTATGTCGCAGATCGACGATTCCAGCCAGATGCTGAATACGCTGGCAAAGATTATGGATCAGTTTGATATCGACGAGATTCAGGAACATCCGGGACGATTTAAAAAACTGTTTGGCAATATGAGAAAACAGCTGGAAAAGATACTCGACAAATACCATACGATGGGTGACGAGGTAGACAAAATCTATGTGCAGCTCAAACAGTATGAGTCGCAGATTAAGCAGTCCAACCGGAATCTGAATCAGATGTTCGAGGCGAATGTGAACTATTATCATGAGCTGGTGCGTTATATTCTGGCCGGAGAACAGGGATGCAGCGAACTGCAGGCATATATTGCGCAGAGAGAATCGGAAATGGCCGCTACCGGAGATACTTCGATCCAGTTTGAGCTGACAAGTCTGAATCAGGCGCTGATGATGCTGGAACAACGGACACAGGATCTGCGTACGGCAGAAAGTGTGGCCATGCAGTCGATTCCAATGATTAAGACGATGGAATTTAGCAATATGAATCTTGTGCGAAAAATTAATTCGGCATTTATTATTACTCTTCCGGTTTTTAAACAGGCGTTAGCGCAGGCGATTATGCTGAAAAGACAAAAAGTGCAGGCAGAGGCTATGTCAGCGCTCGATCAAAAGACAAATGAACTGCTGATTAAAAATGCGCAAAACACGGTGGCACAGTCCAAATATACGGCGCAGCTGGCGTCGGGCAGTTCCATCAAAATCGAAACGCTGGAAACGACATGGAAGACGATTGTATCTGGAATAGAAGAAACCAGACAGATTCAGGAGCAGGCGAGAAAGCAGCGTGTGGAAGACCAGGCACGTCTTTCAACGATCAAACAGGAATTTAACCAGATGTATCATATGCCGGATAAAAAATAGCTCGCGTCTGTCTGCGTAAGGAAAGAAACGTTTCAAAGATTTTTAGGGAAAGGCAGAAGCGGATGGACGTATTTTATACGGATCTGGATCAGACGCTTATTTATTCTTATAAGCATGAGATCGGGAAAGAAAAGCGAAATGTGGAAATCTATCAGGGACGGGAAGTTTCTTATATGACGGAAAAAACGTACCGGCTGCTGCTGGAGCTGCAAAAGAGACTATGCATCGTGCCGGTAACGACAAGGACGACAGAGCAGTACAAGCGTATCGACTTTGGAATCGGCCCGATCCGGTATGCGCTTGTCTGTAACGGCGGAGTACTGTTAAAAGACGGGCAGCAGGATGCGGCCTGGTACGAACAGTCTCTGCGGCTGGTAAAGGACAGCCGGGAGGAGATGGAACGCGCGGCCTGGTATCTGGAGCGTGAAACTGACAGAATCATGGAAGTACGGGATATCCGTCAGTTGTTTGTGTTTACCAAATGCAGGTATGCGCAGCATGCAGTCCGCCGGTTACGCAAAGCGCTGCATCCTGGTGAGACGGAAATCTTTTCGAATGGTGAAAAAGTGTATGTCGTTCCGAAAAATCTGAATAAGGGAGCGGCAGCAGCGCGCTTTACCAGATATATCGGGGCGCAGCGCACAGCTGCGGCTGGAGACAGTGTATTTGACATCCCCATGCTGGCACAGGCAGATCTTGCCATGGCTCCGGCCGGCTGCGGATGGCCGGAGCTGTTGTCGCGTGAATCTGTACATGAGATGGCGGGGAAACAGGTGTTTTCAGACGAATTGCTGGAATTTTTGTCAGCGCATGTTTCCTTTTAAGGCCAGATCTTACGCAATCAGGTATTTCCGTACAAATATTTATGCATCTGAATGGTCTTTGCAATCGTTTCCAACAGTATCGGTACGTCGATCGGTTTGGGCAGATGGGCGTCCATGCCGCTTTCGATGGATTTGCGTTTGTCGCTTTCGAATGCGTCTGCGGATAGCGCGATGATCGGTATACGGGACAGCGTTTTATTTTTCATCTTACGGATGGCTTTTGCGGCCTGTCTGCCGTTCATTACCGGCATCTGGATGTCCATCAGAATCAGCGCGTATTCCTCTGGCGCGGCTTTTTCGATCATTTCTACTGCGATGCTGCCGTTTTCGGCCGTATCGATCTGAAATCCAATTCCCTCCAGTATGGCTGTTTCAATTTCAAGGTTGATTTCGTTGTCTTCGACCAGCAGTATTTTATGGCTGGATAAGTATGCAATCGTATCCTCTATGCTCATCTGAAACGGGATGGGATGATTTTGTGTTTTCAGACGAAGCGTCACGGTAAATCTGGCGCCCTGGCCCACGTCGCTGTGTACGTCGATCGTTCCTCCCATGGCGGTCAGAATGTTTTTTACAATCGTAAGTCCAAGTCCGGTGCCGATGACCCCGCTGAACGTCGTATTTTTCTCGCGTTCAAACGGATCGTAAATGCGGCCGATAAATTCCGGACTGATTCCGATGCCGTTGTCTTCGACGACAAACTGATAGACGGCATGATCATTTGGAAGCGTATGTAATTCTGTCGCGCATATCGTAATCCGGCCGTTGTCCGGCGTATATTTTACGGCGTTATGAACCAGGTAGGAAAGAAGTCTTTCCAGCTTATCCGGATCGCTTTGAATATCGCAGTGTGTAAGTCCGGAATCATCCAGCGTGATGGAAATGTTTTTCTCGTGTGCGAGCGCGGCAAATGCGCTGCTGACATTGCCAAGAATGTCCGTCAGACTGCATTCGGTCTCGGCAATGCGGATATCGTCAGAGCCGGTCCAGGCGATTTCCAGCACCTTGTCGATCAGATCCAGAAGCTGTTCGCTGGATGAGCTGATTTTGTGCAGATAGTATTCCAGACTGGCGGGATCGTGCAGATTGTCTCTGGCCAGAGCGGTAAAGCCAAAAATAGCGTTCAGCGGCGTGCGCATGTCATGAGACATATTCGAAAGAAACGTGTTTTTGGCAGTAATAGCCAGATTTGCATTGGTCAGCGCTTCTTCCAACAGCTGTTTTTGCTCCATCTCGCGCCGTACTTCGTCGTCGACACGGCGGTATCCCATGACAATCTGGCAAATCTGACTGCTGCCTGTCACATTTACAATCCGAAGCTGCAAATACTGCACTTCGGAATCTTTTATTACTTTATAATTAATATAATATGTTTTCCGGGCGGCCAGTTTGCTGCGGATATATTCCGGCGTTGTCTGACGGGCCACGGCTTCACGGTCTTCCGGATGTACCCAGACTCTCACATAGTCAGAAATATACCAGGAAAAACTGCGTGGTTTTTCCGTATTTTCAAACTGCAGAATCGTACGGTTGCTCAGCCGGTAAGGAAGAATCTTATCCTGATCAAGATCTGCATATAAAATGGACTCATAATTGATGCTGAGCCCTTCGATGACTTCCAGACGGCGCAGATGCTCCTGATTGATCAGCTTCATTTCGTCATGATATCTGTCAATCTGTTTTTTCAGCTCCCGTTCTTTTCTCATCTGCTTTTGGAGCGCTTTTTGCTGCGTTTCCCTTTTTTCCGTTGCGTCGCCGATAAATACATAGAAAATATCGCCGATATCATCCAAATGGATGAAATGTCCGTAATCTTCCATCCAGCGGATCGATCCGTCTTTGCGCCGGATTCGATATTCCACGTAATCCAGATCGAACTGGCTGTGAGCGATCTGTTCCTGAATACTTTTCTCTACGTCCTCAAGGTCGTCCGGATGTACAAATCCCCGAAAGGAGTTGCCGGTCAGCTCCCGAAATTCTTCCAGCGTACAACATTGGCAGATGCGTAAAAGCGCTTTATTTGCATAGATGATTTCTTCGTTGTGGTCTGCATGGTAAATTAAAAAACCTCCTGGCATCCCGTCCATAAACCGGATCATGCCGCGGGCGGTATGGAGCTGCCAGTCGGCGGGCGCAGAGGACTTCTCTGTCAGCGTGCGATCTGGATCCAAATCCGGACGGCTTTTATCCGTGGAGTCATTTTCAGGGATGCTTAACAGTGACAGAATATACGCAAGCAGGTTATGGTCTATGAATGGTTCTTTCATACTAAACAATCCCCCTGAATTATTTCAGATATGTTTTTCCATATTTTATCAGTGTATCATAAAAACGGAACGGTGTCATTATGTTCCGCAGATTTTTTATAAAAACTGAAATTCACCATTTGCACAAAATTATAGTGACAAGCACTCACCGCGTGTGATACAATGGAGATTAACAATATTTGTTAATTCAATGATGTTAGGAGGAAACAATTATGCCGATTAATTTATCAAAAGGCCAGAAAGTCGATCTGACAAAAGGAAACCCGGGGCTGAAAAATATTATGGTTGGCCTTGGCTGGGATGTGAATGCATTCGATTCCGGCGCGGATTTCGATCTGGACGCAGCAGCGTTTATGGTTGGCGCAAACGGGAAGTGTCCGACGGAAAAAGAGTTTGTATTCTATGGCAATCTGGAGCATGCAAGCGGAGCCATCAAACATATGGGCGATAACCTGACAGGTGCGGGGGACGGCGATGATGAGCAGATTCAGGTCGATCTGACCAAAATTCCGGCGAATGTGGAAAAAGTAGCTTTTACAGTTACGATCTACGATTCTGACGTCCGAAGGCAGAATTTCGGACAGGTTTCCAATGCTTTTATCCGGATTGTGGATGAGGCGACAGGAAGGGAACTGATTCATTATGATCTGGGTGAAGATTTTTCCATTGAGACAGCCGTCGTTGTCGGAGAATTATACCGGCATAATGGCGAATGGAAGTTTAACGCGATTGGCAGCGGTTTCCAGGGCGGACTGGCTGCGCTTTGCGCACATTATGGAATAGAAACGGCTTAGGAGGGAATCATATATGCCAGTAAGTTTGCAAAAAGGACAGAAAGTAAGTCTTACCAAAGGAAATCCGGGGCTTAAGCATGTAGTCGTAGGTCTTGGCTGGGATGTGAATCAGTTTGACACCGGCGGAGATTTCGATCTGGATGCGGCGGCGTTTTTGCTGACGGATAGCGGGAAGGTGTCGGCGCAGGAAGATTTTGTATTTTTCGGAAATCTGAACCATCCGTCCGGAAGTGTGCAGCATATGGGCGATAACCTGACGGGTGCGGGAGACGGCGATGATGAGCAGATGAAAATCGATTTATCCAAAGTACCTGCGCAGATTACAAAGATTGCTTTTACGGTAACGATTTATGAACCGGAACAAAGACGTCAGAATTTTGGACAGATTAACAATGCGTTTATCCGCATCTATAATGAGGATACCGGAGAAGAGATGCTGCGTTATGATCTGGGCGAGGATTTCTCGATTGAAACGGCCGCGGTATTCGGTGAAGTTTATAAAAATGGCAGCGAATGGAAATTCAATGCGATTGGCAGCGGTTATCAGGGCGGACTAAAAGCGCTTTGCGCACAGTACGGCGTGGATGCGGAATAACGGAATGGTAAGAAGAAAAAAGGAGGCAGTTTCATGTCAGTAAGTTTGCAAAAAGGCCAGAAGGTCAGTTTATCCAAAGAACATGCAGGACTTTCCAGGATGATGGTCGGTCTTGGCTGGGACGAAGCGCAAAAAGCGAAAGGCGGTTTTTTTGCACCAAAGCCAAAGCCGATCGACTGCGACGCGTCGGCGCTGTTATTAAAAAACGGGAGATTATGCGATAAATCTGATATTGTTTATTTTGGAAATCTCGGACACAAGACAGGCGCGCTCCAGCATATGGGCGATAATCTGACGGGCGCCGGAGACGGAGACGACGAGCAGATACTTGTAGATCTTGGAAAGATTCCGGCAGAGTACGACCGTATTGTGATCGTAGTTAACATTTATCAGGCGGTGCAGCGCAAACAGCATTTCGGGATGATACAAAATGCGTTTATCCGCCTGATCGATCAGAGAAATAACGGGGAAATGTGCAAATATAATCTTACTGAAGATTATTCAGGGATGACGGCAATGATATTTGGAGAAATCTACAGACATAACGGAGAGTGGAAATTCAGCGCTGTTGGCCAGGGGACGACGGATCCCGGTCTTGGAGAGCTGGCAAACCGATATATCTAGGCGGTTACGATTTCGAAACAGGTATGTATAAAAACGTATAGAATTGAAAAACTATTTTCAGGGCGCATTTGAATGAGCAGGATAGTTATCCGCGGATATGCAGATGCGCTCTGCAATAATTACTGGAGGACAGATTACGTATGAAATATAATGGGCTGACAGATAAAGAGGCAGAAGAGTCGCGGAAAAAATATGGTTCGAACGAAATTCCGGATTCTGAACCGACGACTTTCTGGGACGAGTTCAAAGAAACATTTGAAGACCCTATGATCAGGGTACTGCTGGCGATTGCGGCGCTTATGATCGTCATGTTTTTCTTTGGATACGCGGAAATTTATGAGCCGCTTGGAACCATTGTGGCAGTGCTGATCGTAGCCTTTGTGTCAGCAAAAACAGGTGTGGCAAGCGATACAAAGTACAGAGAATTAAAAGACAGTACGAAAAAAGACGAATGTAAAGTATATCGTAACGGCGCGATTACAGTGATCGAAGTGGACGATGTCGTAACAGGAGACAAAGTGCTGCTGCAGTCGGGGAATAAAATTCCGGCAGACGGCATTCTCGTGTCCGGTTCTTTGCGTGTGGATAACTCTGCATTAAACGGAGAAGCGGAAGAGTGTAAAAAGACAGAGGCAGAAGAGAGCTTTCAGCTGCCGGAGGATATTACCGGCGATACGTTTGTAGATGCGCATTCGCTGTTTCGCGGCGCGGTTGTATTTGACGGGGAAGGCGTTCTGGACGTAAGAAAAGTCGGCTTAAAGACGATGATGGGTAAAATGGCAGAGGAAATGCAGGAAGACGAACCGGATTCGCCGCTCAAGGTAAAGCTGGCAAAGCTGGCAAAACAGATATCGACCTTTGGGTACATCGGAGCAATTGCGATTTCGGTCTTGTATTTTGTACATTTTGTCATGGTAGCCGGAGGCGTATTGGCTTATTTTGGCAATGGCATCGAAGTGATTCTTCAGGATGTGATCCGGGCAGTTTCTCTGGCGGTAGTTATTATCGTCTGCGCGGTACCGGAAGGACTTCCGCTTATGATATCGCTCGTGCTGATGCAAAATACGAGCAAAATGCTCGATCATAACGTGCTTGTGAGAAAAGCGGAAGGTATCGAGACCGCAGGATCTTTGAATATTTTGTTCAGCGATAAGACGGGTACGATTACAAAAGGCATGCTTGAAGTAGTGGATTTCTTTACGGCGGACGGCGGTTCCATTCCGATTCCGGAGCTTGGCGATCATACCGAAATCAAACGTATGATGGACCTGGCGATCGGTAAAAATACGCAGTCGCTGTTCGACGCCTCTCATAAAGTCATCGGCGGGAACGCAACCGATCAGGCGCTGATGAAGTTTATGGGAGAAGAAGCCTTTCATGCGGTAAACGCGAATAAAAACTATGTAGTGACGGCGAGTCAGGGCTTTAATTCGGCGAATAAATTTAGTCAGGCGAGAATCGATTCTGTCGGCAGGACGTTTTATAAAGGCGCGCCGGAGAAGCTGCTTGCGCAGGCCGTAACCTATCTGGACGCAGACGGCGTGCAAAAAGAGCTCGATCAGGCGGCTTTGAATAAAAAGATCGACGAACTGGCTTCCAAAGCGATGCGTGTTCTCGCATTCGGCTATTCGGAGAAACCGCTTGTGGAAAATGCGATCAATGACGATATTGTCATCATCGGTCTGGTCGGTATCCGCGATGACGTAAGACCAGAAGCAAGAGATGCGATTCATCAGGTACAGGAAGCTGGTATTCAGGTCGTTATGATTACAGGCGACCGGTTAGAGACAGCGGTTGCTATCGCAAAAGACGCGGGACTTTTGAAAAGCGACAAAGACAAAGCGTTATCCTCGGCGCAGTTAAACGAGATGTCAGACGAGGAAGTCAAAAAGATCATACCGGATATCCGTGTAATTGCCAGAGCCTTACCGACAGATAAATCGAGAATGGTACGGCTGTGCCAGGAAATGAATCTGGTTGTCGGCATGACCGGCGACGGCGTGAACGATTCTCCGGCGTTAAAGCGCGCAGACGTGGGCTTTGCGATGGGAAGCGGCACCGAAGCGGCAAAAGAAGCCGGCAAGATCGTAATTTTGGACGACAATTTCAAATCCATTAAAGATGCGATCTGGTATGGACGTACGATTTACCATAATATTTTAAAGTTCTGTAAGTTTCAGCTTGTGATTAACGTGGCGGCGGTTATTGTAAGTGCAGTAGCTCCGTTTTTCGGGGTGGAGGAACCGTTAAAGGTTACGCATTTGTTGTTTGTCAATCTGGTAATGGACAGTCTGGGTGCAATTATGCTTGGCAACGAGCCGGCGCTTGAGAAGTATATGACGGAAAAGCCGCGCCGAAGAGACGAAAGTATCGTAAGCAAAAAGATGATGGCGCAGATACTCACGATGGGCGCCTGGCTGACAATTTTGAGCTTTTTATATCTCAAACTGCCGTTTTTCAAAAATCTGTTTGCAGATGATAAACAGCATCTGACCGGCTATTTTGTATTGTTTATTGTCAGCGCATTGTTTAACGGATTTAATGTCCGGGACGATTCGTTTGCGATATTCAGCGGATTAAATGAAAATACCGGGTTTATGAAAGTCTTTTTTGCAATTATTCTCGTGCAGGCACTGATTGTCAATGCCGCGCTGATTCCATTCCCGCTGTTTACATGGATTGGAAATATGTTTAGCTGTGAACCGTTTGGTATTGTCGGATGGGTTACGGTAATTGTGATTGGAGCTACGATGATTCCGGTCGATTTGCTTCGAAAAGCAGTGGTCGGAAGTGGAAAAGAATAAGATGCGGGTTCAGAGTCTGTGCGTAAATGCACAGACTCTGATGCATTTTGAACTTAAAAAGACAGTCACTGAAAGAAAAAGCGGACTGGAAACAGGGACGGCGGGTTAGTAATGAAAATTAATCGATGCCAATC
>ERZ778517.2010-NODE-2010-length-12941-cov-4.526773_pt1 | contig 12941 bp, 16 predicted proteins | sample MGYA00510341_ERZ778517 | MGnify/ENA primary metagenome ERZ778517 (study PRJEB29527, sample SAMN07138964) | mouse gut metagenome | material: feces | host: mouse | place: China:Nanjing | collected 2016-01-25 ... | reverse complement strand
ATTAGATATACTACACTACATAAGATACTATACTTGTTGACTGTTACTTAGATTTCACAAACTATTCATTACTGTCAAGATACTCATTCAATGCCAGCAATGTTGACTCCCACAATTTCTTTTTCCCTAATTTGAAATCAGAGATAAGCTGTCTTGGCACTCCAATCCGTTTAGCAATATACGTCTGCTTCTCCCTTTCTGCCCTCTTTATCAATTTCTGTCTAACTTCTTCCTGTGTGACCATAATGTCTCCTTTCCTTATTTCTTTAAGATATTCTTTTTGTCATAAATAAAACATTAAAAAAGACAATACTTATTCAGCAGCGTCTTGATTACTTTTTCTCACTATTTAATTCCTAATTCTTTATGAAAATATTGCAAGGTTGAATATTGGTAAATGCGTTCAAATTCTTTTTTATCATACTTTGTTGAATTTCCCGATAAATAATTTACATAATCATCAACATATTCTTGAGCATCATTCTTTATGTATTCTATATTATTACGTGTTTCATTATATTCATCTTTATCTACGATCGCATCTGTTTGCCCAATGTAATTACTGTCTGCAACAATTACTATCTTACTATAGTCCAATCCAGATTTTGCTCTTTTAGACCGAAGACTATTCTTAAACATAAAAGAGTATTTATGTCTGATATGGCTTCTATACGGAATACAAATAAAATAACCATAGTGCGATTGTATTAGCAAACAATTATATGGTCTGCTGTTTTTTCTGACAATCTCCTTGTATGGCGGATCTGGATAATCAGTATAGAATTTTTGCGTCAAGTTCAATACCTGATAGTCAAATTCCTCTTTTGTAAAACACATAATATCCTCTCAATAGAAACGGGAGAGCAGATGCCCTCCCAGAATTTTCATCACTCGGTTACTTTTATTTTACCGTTGAGTCAGAACCGTCACTCAACTCATCGCTCTGTCACTTTTATTTTACCGTCCTGTCAGAACAGTCACAGGACTCATTGTGTGATGAAGGAACCTATCTGATTCCTTACTTATACTATACGCAATCTCAGTCGAACATTCAATGAACAAACTATAAATTTTTCATAAATTTCTTTATATATGAACGTTTTTTATTATTATACCATGCAGATTTTAATAATCAAGTGATTTTTCATACTACCTTCAATTAGTCTTTTGGACAAAGCAGCCAAAATCTGATATACTTTTTGTGATTTTTTATTCAAATGAGAGGGGAACTAAATTATGATTCAGCTTTGCAGCAAAGATAAGGAAAAGGTATATCAGGCGATTCGTTCTGGAAATATTGATGCCGCTGACATGGCTCTTCCGAATCTGATTGATGATATCGTTCTTACTATGAAGAAACACGGGCTGCTTGACATGCTTTCTTATGCACTTCCTGATAAACGAAGAGACAACCACCATATTCCTTGGGATATCCTGCTGGCTCTGGCTGTCACTGCAAAACTCAAAATTAAAACCAGTCTTACAGATGTCCCTTTTGCTGTCAATGATGCTGAGCTTTTGGCCGAACTTGGATGGAATGTATGGGATAGTGAGCGGGATCTCAATGAAGGGCTTTTTTCTGAAAGCGTCATGCGTAAGCTGCTTTTAAAATACACCAGTGAAGAATGGATTTCTTTCTATAACAGTTATGTCCAGAAGTATTTGACACCCAAACTGAATATCAAACCAGATATTCATATTCTGGATTGTACAAAGATTCCTGTAAACCTTCAAAACGAAAACTATGAAAATTCTTCCGTAGTAAAAATAGATGGAGAAGTTTTTCGTGGATATAAGCTCGGCGTTCTAAGAGGAGTCATGGACGACTCTGGAATTGCAGAGGAAATCGTATTTGGTACACTAAAAACACATGACCTCGAACTTATCAAAGACATGCTTAAAACAACATCTTGTCTTAAAGCGTATGACATTATAATCAATGACAGAGGATTTCTCTCACGTGAGATACTCAATTATTTAAAAACTGAGCGTAAGGTAAACACCTACATCCCAGCGAAAGAAAATATGATCATTTTTGAGGACGCTGTAAATCTGGCTAAGAAAGCCGGGAAATGGCAGAAGCATCCCAATAAAAAGAGAAAAGATCAGGAAATTCAGCTGGTAACAGATCTTGGTCCTTTATGGCAGAGTGACAAACCAGAACAGGATGTACCTGTCAATGCATGTGTAGTCCATGATAAAAAGACAGAAGACTACTTTGTATTTATGACAACGGACACAGAACGAACAGCCCGTCAGATCATAAACACGTATGAGCTGCGCCCAGAAATCGAAGAAGATTTCCGCCAGATGAAGGATTTCTGGAAATTAACGGATTTTAAAAGCACCCAGTATAACTATATCACGTATCATATCGTAATGACGCTGACAGGATATTTATATTTCCAGCTGTACAAAAACATGGAGGAAGGAAGAGCATTTATAGGAAAATCACTGCCAGTAGTAATAAAAAACTATAAGGAAACCAGACCAAAATCGGTGGTCATCTATTCAGGGCAGTATTTTGGCATATTTCCCTTCTTGGAATTTCTACAGCTCTATGCAGAATGCACGCTAGAAGTAAGACAACTTCTTGATCCGATCTTGGCTAAAGTATAGCAGGTTTTTGGTGATTTTACCAAAAGCCTAATTGAAGTTCATACTACATCCGGCAAAGTGTGGAATCCTTTGTCTCTGCCGGATGACCTGCATAGCATTGTGGAGATACCATTACAGGATTTTGCATTGTTGTGTGATTGCGCCTAGTGGATTCAGCGCGCTTGTCCAGTTTGGGAGAACTGGACAAATACTCCGTTTTGGATACGGAGAATGACTGATATGGTTTTGAAGCAATACCAGCACCAATAGATACCTCTTGTAATGCAGAATTTGTTGCTCTTTGTGCATTTGCATATGATTGTGCGGTTCCAGTACCAGCTTTTACCTTTGCAGAGTACTCAACAGCAGAAGCACTCGCTTTATGCATAATGGCATCAAATTGTTCAGTAGTAACCGTTCCATTTTGACATGCAACCTGATATTCTTTCAAACATGCAATATCAATTTCTAACTGTGCAGTTGCTTGTTGCTGTGCAATTTTTCTTGCTTGTAATGCACCTACAATTTTTTGACCAGATAATGTTGTTTCATCTGTAATTGTCTTGAATATCATACTATAAATGGTGTATAATTGTGGAGATTATACATTGTGCAGATTGTGGATATCTGCATTAGCATATTGTGGAGATATGCTTTAACGCTATGTGGAGTAGCGTATTTATAATATCAAGTCAAAGGGGTAGGGTATTATGTCTAAGAAAATTATTGCTTTATCAACAATGTTGTTATCTGTATTGTTAGTATTGGTTACTGTTGAAACTGTTACAGGTAGAGGTTTGTTGGAAGGACAGTGTACTTTTTATCAAACAATTTCGCCATTTGGAAAATATTTTAATCTGTCGCAAAGCGATAAATTACCTATGCAATGGTTGGGAATAATAATGTTCATTATTGGAATTTTGCTATTATTTGTGCCAAATTTTGTGCTGTTTGAACATTCAAAGAAAAGAAGTATAATACTTGTAATTATCAATATTATAGGTATTATTCTTGGTTTTCTCTTTTTTCAATCGTATTCATATATGTTTATGCTAATAATATTATGCATTCTATTAGTTTGTAATATTTTTATTCAGTTTTTTAATGGCATCAGAAGTCGAAGCGATATGTCTGTTTTAATATTGACTGCTCTTATTGGAGTGTTAAATATTTACTATTTGTTTCATCATTTTATGATGTATAAACAATTAGATACTTGGTACTTTAATGATGCATTTGAAAGAATGACCAGAGAAATGATTCACATCTCCAGAATCAATATAGTATGCCTAGCCCTGTGGCTTATTCCTTATGGAATACTGCTGGTGAGAGAAATTAAGGATAATGGCAATAAGTCTGTAAAGTCATAGGTTTACTTCCTTTCAAATTTTTTAGAGTAGTCCTATTTTATTACTAAACTGATGTTCTCCCTGCCAAAATTTGCTATATTATGATAAAATATTTTTAATATCTGTTTTTAAGGGAGGATAATTATGAACATAGAATCATTAATTGATTTCTGCAAACAAAAATTTCCGGAAAGAACGATTGACCTATGTGAAGCCATTGATTTGATAGTAGATGCATTAACCAATATAAAATCAGATTTAGGCAAATCAATGTCCACCCTAATTGATAATGATGATTATGATTCAGTAGATGAGTATAAAAATCATGCCAAAGCAGTCGCACAAATAATTCAAAATCTTAATAATATTTCTAATGACATTACAATAGATAATTTAGAAGATGAAGAGCAAACAGCGGAAGCAATTGAATCAAATAATAATGATATTAATTATAATGATAAGATATTCAATGCGGATAGTAATATTCCACATACTCTTTACGAAGATTTCACTTATACTAAGCCAGCAGGTATAGAAATTGAAAATACATATCTTGAAGCAAATGAATGGAGAGATGTATTTAATAAGTGTTGCCAATATCTCTTAAATAAAGATCGAGATATATTTGCAAGTTTTCTTACAGATACGACAATGCAAGGGCGTAAGTGCAAATATTTTTCTTATGACTCAAGCGAATTAAGAGAGGGTGTTCGTATAAAAGGTTCAAAAATTTACATAGAGTATAATGTAAGTGCAACTTTTGTAAGAAATATAATTATAAAAATGCTTGAGAAATATGAAATACCAAAACGTAATTGCCATATTTTTATTAGGAGAGATTTAACTTCCTTGCACAATGATAACAGTAAATTGCAGGAGACAGCGCAGAAACTAGAAGAATCAACTGATGAAATTAAAATTGGTCAATATGCTAAAGAATATTTTACAGCATATTTTCAATCTCATACCACAGAAGATGACATTAATCGCTTCACTGACAAAGATTGGTGTCATGATACGTTTGGTATATGTTATCCCATATTAAAAAAAGTAGATAATAGATTACCTATTAGTGAACAGGTTAATTATAATAATCAATATAGAAGATATTATTCAAGTCCCATATTAAAGATAAATGATAATTATTACATTATTTGTAGTCAATGGTTTGCACATTTTAAACCCAAATTAGTGGATTGGATCAATTCTAATTCGATTTCAATGACAATAAATAGAGACGAAAATATATTAGAGGTTGGAGATAAATTGAAATTTAATAAAAACTTCAATAGTATTTCTATACCTAAAATTCTATTTATAGATATCCTTAAAACTATTAAGAACTACGAAAACAGAGTTTTTGAAACAGGATATTTGGCTGAAATGTTTAATGTCCGCATATTAAGAGAAAGTGGCTATGAAAAATCTCAGCATGTTATTAATAATATTAGAAAATACTTAGAATCTGAGGGCTGTATATCTTTATATGCCGATTCAAAAAAGGGAAAATATGTTATTTCTGATTCTGTTAAGTTACATAGTTTAATTAAAAAATATGCTTCAGAAGAAAATGTTGATACAGAAAATAAAAAATCTATTAAACAAAATATTATTATTTATAGTTATTTTGATAAAAAACAAATTGAAATTGATCTAAATAATCCAAATGATGAGCATGCCTTTTTGCATACTTATTGTAAAGATAAGAAAGCTGGAGATAGGTTCTCAGTACAATCAAAAGAATACGTTGTTGTAAGTTTTAGAAAGAAGCAAGCTCAAAAAAGTAAATCTTAAAAGGAGAATTACTTATGTCACAGTCGAATCAATTAAACGAATATAGTCGCTTATTTGAAAAATACAATAAAATGTCTAATGAAGAATTATCTGAAATTGCTAAACCTGAAAGTGGATATACAGAATTAGCAGTTAAGGTTGCATCTGACATATTAAAATCAGACAGAACAGAGTATTACAAAATTTAAAACATGAACAACAAGTAACAGAGCAAAAGCAACAAATAGATAAAGATGAAATTCTTATCAATATGAGCAGAGATATTCATTCCATAAAGAATATGTTGCTGTTTTTTGTTATTCTTACAGTGTTAGGGATAATATCTGCACTTTATTTAGGGCATGAAATACAAAATTATTTGGGATCGCTTCCTTTCTAAAATATTTGTGTATGTAAAGATATAACAAAATAACAGTAGAGCAGTAGAGCAATAGAAAAGACATCCAATCAAGGTGTCTTTCTTTAGTTTAATGCCATAGGTGCAATTATTTGATTTATAGCAATTTCTTTTGTTGTACTATGTAATGTTACTTCATCTTCCTCTACTATGATTAATCCAGGTTGTTGTAAAACTTCAAAAGCTTCTATTACATCTAAAACAGGATATGAACGCCTAATTTGCAACTCCCTACATACAAATCTATCGCTGCTTCTAGGTAACAAAACTTCTTTTGGGAGTTGTGCATCAGCATTTAAAAAAGTTTTGACGATATTCCAACCTTGGAAAAATATTTCTACAAAAGATTGATCGTAAGGCAAAGGACATACAATTAAATTTTTCGCCTCGTTCTTATATATTTTATCACTTTTGCCATGATCTGCTGGAATTAATGCTAATCTTAATCCTTTTGCTCCTTCAAGTTGTGATGGGTTAATTTTTACCGTGGTTCCAACCCATTGATCTGGTTCTGATTTACCAACAAATAAATCAGCTTTCCACAAACCATTTATACTATTTGGTAGTTTTTCACGCTCACTCTTTTTTCTAAATGCGTTTAATACACCTTGTATATGCTTTTTTAATTTAATTGGATTTCCAACATTTCCAGTTAATAATCTTGATTCATCTGTCAAATGTTCATTAACAGAATCAATTAATTGCATTGCACCTGTTTTTTCAGCACCAAATAAAATAGATGTTGGAGTACCATTTTTTATTTTGCAATATTTAATCAACGCATGATCTATTCTATTTAAAACATCTGAATTTGAGCCTAGAATAGCATCATGTACTGCGTATTCAAAGCATATTCCATAATCTCCTGATCCTTCTCTATATAAACGAGCCAACTGCGCAAGTGTTATAGTTTCATAAGTCAAATTAAAGTCTTTTAACATTTTCCTTTTTAAAGAATATGTAACACCTTTTAAAATTGGCACAATAACAGCATATAATGCCATCACCTCTGCTCCGATTTCATCCTCTTTATAGTACTTTGCTATATCTACCATAATATCGCACCTCGTAAGATTTCCCATATCCCCCGTTACCTCCCTAATTTTACCATTTATTACCAAATAATACAATCAGAACATATATTTATATGTACATTTGTCAAAAATGCTATAAAATATGGCAAAACTAATTATATTCTATAAATAGTAGCACGTCAATATTTTTTGCCACTTTTTATAGAATTTTTGACAAATGTATAGTATTATATACGTTAAGGAGTGGATTTTATGAGTAATATCGGAGAACGTCTATATGAAGTAAGAAAACAAAAGGGACTTACACAACAGCAATTTGCAGATGAATTAGGGTGCAGTCGTCAAACTATTTCATGCTATGAAAAGAATGAAAACTTAGACAAAGTATATGATTTTCTCCAAGTATGTGAGCGTTTGGGTGAAGATACAAATTATATTATCACAGGTAAAAAATATAACAACGGCAAAGAGATGTCACCAGAAGAGAAGAAAATTCTCTCAGCATATAAAAATCTGAATAATTCTGACAAACAGAAAATAGTAGATTTCATATTGGAAATAGGAGAGTATGACTCAAACTCCTACCCATTAGAAACACAATTACAAAAAATCTATCTGATTCCAGTATATCAACAAGATGTAGCAGCAGGTTCTGGACAATTAGGGTTTGACCAAAAGCATGAAATGGAAGAGTTCAGCGAAAAAAATATGCCAAATAAAATTTCGTATGGCATAAAAATCAAAGGTATCAGTATGCAAACGGATGATGAATACAATATTCCTGATAAAAGCACAGTTCTTGTTACGACAGAACTTGATTATGGTGAATTAGTTGGTGAAGCCGTCATTGTAAATATAAATGGAACTCTTGTATGTAAGGAATACAACATCGCAGAAGACGGACACCTTTGGCTCAAATCGCGCAATTTAAGCAAAAGCAATGAAGATAAACATATTTATAGTATGGATGGTGTAAAAATTATTGGACGTGTAGTAAAAGTTATAAACTACAAATAAACGCCTTATATAAACAGATACAAAAGCATTAGTAGTATGTTTATAATCTTGATTTACTTTTGCTGATTATAGAATACAAGTAATTTGATATTTCATTATATTTTTTCTTGTGAAATTTTTTAATCAATTTAACAAGAAAAATAGTCTTATAGGTTATAAAATAACCCATAAACATTATATAAATGTATTTTAATTTATATACCATAAGTAATACTCCTTATTAATTCTTACGAGGTGAAGAAATGAACAACAAATCTAATGCATACACAATGATAATTAAACAAACATACAAAAATTATCAGAAAGAAAATAATTTAAAATTACCAGACATAAGCGAAGTTAAGTATGATAAAACTGATGAATTTTGGGGTAAATTTAACACGCAAGATTTATACAATAAAAACTATATTCTACATATTTGTGATGATTTATTGTCAGAAAATAAAAAGTTTATGAAACAAATATTGTATCATGAATTCACACATTTATCTGATTCTCTGCGATTTGTAGATAAATCATATAAAGATTTTGAATGTATTATGCAATCATATTCAGAGTACCACGCAGCCGAAGTTGAAATGATTGAACGTTTAAATGAAATAGAACAACCAGTTACATTATCCAGTGATATTTATCATATAGGAATTCTAACTTTAGAAAGTTTTATGAGGCAAACGTTTGAACATTTATTTAGAGATACTAATAATATGAGTAATAATTTACAACCAGAAAATTTTTCATATAATGTTGATAATATTTATCATTTTTGTGGCTACGTAAAAGCATTGCAAGAGTTTAATATTCAATATGACTATGATTTATTGAAAATAACACCCAGATATGCACTTCAATGTAAAAATATTTTTGATTGTCTCTTAAAGGATGAAATAGTAATAGATGATATATATAACACATATCAAGCTTTGGAGAAATCAATATTAAATGCAGCATTAGGAGGATTACTGAAATAGCCAGTATAACAATATAGTATTTAAAAGGAAAATACTATTAGAAGATGGTTTTTATTGTCTGCGTTCAATTAATCCAGACTATAAGGACATAGGTGGATTTAGTGAAACGAAGATATGCCGCTGCGTTGCTAAGATGGTATTGAGGGCTTAATAAAATATTTAGCAATTTGGGCGATTGGTTTCCGTTCCATTCACATTTAAAATTGGACGATCCTATTAATCTTGGTGCAACGCACATGTTTAAAAACAGTAATACGACTGTTGACTATAGAACGGTAATACAGGATTGGTACAACGATGGTACGCGAATCAGTTTTGAAATACGGAGAAATGGTATTTTTGTAAACAAAATTGATAAAGACGGCAATTTTATTGCAGAGAAAACCATTTGCACATTTTAATTATTTGTATTGACTACAGGATTGAAATGTATATCATCATGGTCTCCGTATGTACTACCGATCGCGGTATACAGATTGCCCGACCAGTGATCTATCATAATGCCAGTAATTACACCGTTTATTATATATAGCATACCTACATAATTGCCATTGCGTCCAAATAGATTTGCACCACCGCGCACACCTAATATTGTAAATGGCTGTCTGGGAATTAAAGCCCACAATTCGGACGCGGAGTCTACGGTTGTATAGACTGCCTGTAAATTGCTATTTATCTGAGTAAAATGCAAACATACATTCTGATATCTGATTATTCGTTTTTCTTAACTTCAATAATACGATAGAGGAAGATCAATACTAATAATTCAATTAATATATTTCTTAAATATCCACAATCCTTATGTATATTTGTATTATAGTATGGTAAAGTTATCCTTATAAAAAACAAAGGAGATTATAACTATGAAATTGAAGAAATTAGCAGTAATCTTAATATCAGCAGTAACTATTTCTACGACAACTGTTACAATCGTAACTCCACCATTAACCACTGAAGCTCATAGTGGCAGAACAGACAAATATGGAGGACATAAAGACAATAAAAATAAAAGTGGTTTAGGTTCCTATCATTATCATTGTGGCGGACATCCTGCACACTTACATCCTAATGGACTATGTCCATATGACAGTAGTAGTTCATATGATACTTCAAGTAGTACTTCATCAAATTCTTCGTTGTATACGCAACAGACTTCAGCAAGCAAATATGTATATACATATACAGCAAAGTATAAGGATGCTTCAACAGAATATTCCAACAGGCTTTCCAATGGATTATTTTCACAAGAAATAATTAGCTTAATGCCAAATTATCAAAATGTTACTCTAAACTTGTTATCGCAACAAGAGATAGAAGATTATACGTATCTTAAAAGCATTCAAGATGTCGATGATATGTCAAAACTAATTTTTATAAGAATGTATGATTATGTTTTAGATCAACAGTCACAACAAATACAACAGCCAACACAACCTTTTATATCATCAGAGTATGATAATTTAATTTTTTCAGCGCAATATTATGCAACAACATATCCTGATTTAGTCACAGTATTTGGATATGATGCACAAGCGTTACATAATCACTTTATGACTTGTGGAATAAATGAGGGTAGACAAGGCTGTGCAACATTTAATGTTAATGTATATCGTGCAAATAATCCTGATCTTCAGGCTGCATTTGGAGATAATTTGATTTTATACTGTAATCACTATATGGATGGTGGACATCACGAAGGAAGAATGTGTCATTGATACTTTATCACGATAATAATCTATAATCACAAAAGAGCAGGAGATTAGTTCTCTTGCTCTTTTGATATACCTTACCTATGATACTCTACATGTTCTTGCGATGGTAGTCTAAAAGAAAATTGAGTTCTTCCTTCAAAATTCGATACTGCAAAATCACCATTTGAAATTATGTCCATGCCAATCAAAACATCAATTCCCTGATTATCAATTTCGGAATCCATTACAACAAGATTCATAATTCTTACTTCGTTATTTAAAATAAGATTTATCATATATTTGTTCATTATGCCAATTCCCGATGGCGTTTGAACTTTTATCATTCCGGTAGGTTGTAATCCCAATTGTGTAACAAGTTCTTTAGATATACAGGTGCCAGTAGCTCCCGTATCCCATTGTGCTATTGCTTGAACAGCATTTCCGTTAAATTCCACAACTGCTGAATTAATTAATTTTCTTTGTATGGATTTGTATTTTTCAGTAAAAACAGATATTATCATAAGTATACCATCACTTTACATGCTTATTAGTTGCCAAGAAGATATATAATTTGTATAGCCTGATTCATTTCCATTACATTCTTGCACTATAAAAGTGCCTAATGGATGTTCTTTGGATATTTCAGAGATTGCATCTGGTTCTGAATCAAAAACACCGAGGATTTTACCATTTTTGATAGCAATAAACTTATGACCATATTTATCATATAGTTCTTGATAATGTTTAACAAAATAGTCAAAATCTTCTTTTCTTTCTTCATTCGTATACATAGTAAATCCTCCTTTCAGTAATTTGGTCATTCTTATTATAACACAACTTACTCGACTTATCCATAGAAATATTTGTTTAGGTTTCAAATTTACAAAGTCTTAATCTTATTTCTCCACCAGTCAAGCCTTCCACGAACATTTTCTGATGAGCTAGTTCCTGACTGTACATACTGTTTATATTCCTCATTGGAATCATAACCCGTCAAAAATTCATTAATTAGATCAACAAGCTTTGAAAATGATTTCTTATCTTTGGTTATTCTATATCCGCTATAAAGCACAAAAGAAACAGAAGTCACTGGTACTTTTATTGTTTCAAATGCATCATTAAACTTATCCATAGCTGTTTCCAACATATCGACCTTATCTTGTGAAATAGAATCGGAATGATCCATTACAAAAATGTCCATGTCATTTGTCCTGAATGAAGTAAAATCATTTTCCTGATTGGTTTCGATCAGCATCAATGTCTGGATAATTAAATCCCTGTCAGTACCGTTTTTACGCTGCGCTTTTGTCATAAGTTTGTCCATAAATGGGTGAGCGGCAAGAGAGTAAACAATCTCGCTAAATTCATCAGATTCATGTATAACACGAAGTTGCTTGCCATTTAGAGGTTTACCCGCATTCTGACGACGGAACATTTCACGAACATCTTTTTCGGTACAATCAGTTAGCTCATACATCTGTAATTCTGAATTAAGTATCGCATCCTTGGTATCGTCATCTAATTTACTGAATTTCAGTCCAGCTAAAGACTTTTCTTCATTATTAACCATTACAGGTTCCATATCTTTTGATAACGCAAACTTATCTGAAAGAAAATCACGAACACAGCTTAAACGCTGTACACCGTCAATTACAGAAGATATTCCGACCTCTTTGATCGCATAAGTCGGATTAATTGGGTACTTGCGGAGTAGAGAATCAATCAGATCTGTTTTCTGTCTGCGATTCCATTGTCCCTCTGGACGCTGCAGCTTATGTGACAAAAGAATGGTTCCTTTATCTATAGCTTTTGTCAACGCCTGTAATGTTTTAGTTCTACATGTGTAATCCATTCCAATTCCTCCCAAAAATTTAAAATTTTGTTATTTTCAGAGTAGCACAATGGAATGAATTTGTAAATATTTTGATGGTTTATTTGTTAAATAATTCATAAATTTTTTGTGTCAATTTCTGACAAAATATAGTATAATACAAATCAAGTATATATACGACTATGACACCACATTATAGTCACCACTAGTACAACATTGCTTAAATAATAATGAATAAATATTGCTTTTTTATTGTATC
>ERZ778517.2006-NODE-2006-length-12961-cov-5.951573_pt1 | contig 12961 bp, 8 predicted proteins | sample MGYA00510341_ERZ778517 | MGnify/ENA primary metagenome ERZ778517 (study PRJEB29527, sample SAMN07138964) | mouse gut metagenome | material: feces | host: mouse | place: China:Nanjing | collected 2016-01-25 ... | reverse complement strand
TGCTGAGCTTTAGAAGTTCTTTTCACTCTAGCCTTTGACAGCTCCCGCAGTCATGCCTTTGATGATCTGTTTCTGCAGACAGCAGTACACAATAATGACAGGGACAATGATCAGCGCTACCACAGCCGCCATCAGACCGTAGTCCGTTCCCTCCTTGGCGCTGATGTTGTTGAGCATCATGGTGATACTGTACATATCCGGCCTTCTCAGGAAGAAGGACTGGGTGAACAGATCGTTGTAACTCCACAGGAAGGAGAAGATTGCCACCGTCGCAAAAGAAGGCTTCGTCAGAGGCATTATCACCTTAAAGTATATCTGGAACGCGTTGCAGCCTTCCATATAAGCCGCCTCTTCCAGCTCGATGGGCAGTCCCTTGATATACCCGGTCAGAACCACCATGGCAAATGCCATATTTCCGGCGATCTGCGGCAGTATTACCGACAGCATGTTGAGGAACCAGCTCCCCGTGCTTGCAATGCCCCATTTAAACTCCATCTGATATACAGAAATGACAGTTGCAAAAGCCGGGAACATCATCGCGCCGACCACAAGGGAATTGATCAGATTGGAACCGCGGAACTTGTATCTGGCAAGGGCATAAGCGCCCATACCCGCAAGCAGCACCACCATCAACGCCACCATGGTGGAGATAAACAGGCTGCTCTTGTACGCCCCGAAAATGTCCGTCGTCTCAAACGCTTTCCTGAAATTCGCCGTCGTAAACAGCTCTCCAAGCGGAAGCGCGAAAGAGTTCTCCAGAATCTTATTTTTAGCCTTGAAAGCGTTCTGTATCACCCAGAGTATCGGATAGACCGTTGTCAACGCCCAAATAATCAAAATCACATACACCACGACCAATCCGGGTGACATCTTATTTTTCTTTGTCATAGTTTCCTCCATTCCGAAGCGTTCTTTGCTGAGGAACGCGAGCAGAATCTAGGAGTTTTCCGAAGGAATACGCCGATTCTCCTCTGCGATCAAGGAGTTTGTAACGCTTCCGCACAAACTCCAGATTGAAAAATCAGCACATCAGTGTAATTTTTCAATCTTCCCTCCCCCTAGTGCTCCATTTACCAATTAACTATCCTTTTTTGCTTGCCGGCATTCCCTTCTACTGCGTTGTTTTCGGTCAACGATGCCACCGCATCGCCTCCCTCAAACGCCTTGTATAAGGAAATTCTGGACTTCGCAAAAAGTGTATGCAATTGGAAAATGGCGCACTAGTAATCTTTCTCTTTGAAAATCGCATTGACAACCTTGGCGAGCACCACACCCAGCACCACGATCAGAACCGCCAGCGCCGCGCCGTAGTCCACATTCTTCGTTTCCATCGTCTGATAGTACATGTACGTGCCGGTCAGGAAAGTCGTCTTAAGCGGCATCCCCTTAGGGAACATTACCCACGGCAGGTCGAACACCTTGAGCGCACCGGTAACCGCCAGAACGCTGCAGGTACAGATCACATTGTGAAGCATCGGAACCGATATGTAACGCACCCGCTGCAGCGCCGTTGCGCCATCAATTGTGGCCGCCTCGTACAGCTCGTCGGAAATATTGTTAAGCCCCGTCACAAGAATGACAAAGTAGAATCCCACGTACTGCCACATAACCGGCGCCATCATCGTAAAGAGGGCAATTCCCTCCGCCTTCCAGTCCGTCAGCTCCTGTTTGCCCAGTATTTCCAAAAGCTGGTTTACCATGCCCTTGTCGTAGAGGAAAATCAGGTTAAACATCAGACCTAATGCCGTGGCGGAAATCACGATGGGGAAGAAATAGAGCGTTCTGAAAATCTGTTTTCCCCTGCCGATATTGTCCACCATCAGCGCCAGCACGATGGCGATTCCTACCTGCCCCACCAGCGTGACAAGCATCATAATGATCGTATTCTTTACGGAGGTCCACACATTCGGATCGTGCAGCATCTCCTCATAGTTGGTATACCACGGCGCGTTAAACTCTGTTGCCGTCGCGCCAAGCTGTTTCAGGTGCATAAAACTGTTGACAATCGTTTTAAAGAACGGATAATAGAGGAACAGCACCATGAACAGAAACGCCGGAAGAAGAAATGCCATTGCCGGCTTTTTATTGCGATATATATTAGCTCCCATAAGCCACCTCCACACTTTTCCCAATTTTTTTTGTGAAAGGGGGCAGGGTATTCCCCTGCCCCTCCAAATACTCCCCTATATGATTTACTGATTGTGATATGCTTCTAATCCTTCCGCTACCGCATCCTCGGCTGCCACTCTGCCTGTCACGATCTCGGGCATGCCGTCGAAAGTGGATACGCGGCAGTCTCCTGCGAACAGATCCTGTACCGCACCCGTCAGGGATGTGGTGCCCGCCATCATGTTCATCGCCTTGATCTGCAGAACATTGAATTCAGAAGTGTCAACTTCCGGTGCGTTCTTAAGTGCAGATGCACCGTGCTGTGCAAACTTGGGAACCATCTCGTCAGAAGTCAGATACTCTACAAAGCTGACTGCTGCATCTCTCTTCGCAGGATCGTCCCATGCCTTTCTTGTGATAAAGTATCCGGAGGAAAGACCACCAATCAGATCGGATGCCTTTCTGTCTCCCTTTCCGGGTACATAGGTTACGTCAAACTTATCTAATTTCGCGGAATCCAGAGTTGCCGGATCGTTAGGGTCGGACTGGCATGCGCCCACGATACCGCCGACTTTCCAGGAACCGTCGATCAGGAATGCAGCCTTGCCTTCCGTGAACATAGCGAAAGTCTCATCGTCTGTTGCGGAGAGCGTGTTCTCCGGGAAATATCCCAGCTCATACAGCTCTTTGATATCGTTCATGCCCTGCACCCATGCCTGTCCGTTCTCGTCGCCCGCGTTCTCCGGGATCTCCAGATGGGTTGCCGGAGACTGGTTGTTGAAGATCGCGAACTCCCACCAATAATGAGGGATGTTGCCGAGCGCTGCCGCGATCGGCGCGTAACCTGCTGCCTTGATCTTCTCGCAGTCCGCCTTGAACTGATCCATGGTGTAGTCTGCGCCGGGCATTGCCACGCCTGCTTCCTCAAGAATCTCTGTGTTTACAAACATTGCCTCCCAGTAACCGTTTGCGGGTACCGCGTATTTCTTGTTGTCCACCAGAGAAGCCGTGATCAGGTCGTCATTCATGTTGGACGCATAGTCCGGATACTCTGCACGAATCTCGTCGATGGGAACCACCTTGCCCGCCTCGATGAAGCTGTTGGAGTCAGCCCCGTTGAAGAAGAACAACACATCCGGCTCGGAGCCTGTCTCAAAGTCTGTCGCCACTCTTGTCTTGAAGGTCTCATCCGAAGTTGCGGAAGTGTCTACCACTGCGTTGCCCGTCTCTGCCTCCCAAGCCTTCACGGCGTCCTTGTAATTCTGTGCGTTGGAGTCCTCACCTGCGAAGGTGGTCGTCACAACCAGCTCTACCGGGCCGCCCGCCGCGGGCGCTTCCGCTGCCTCTTCCGTATCTGCCGCCGGAGCCTCTGCTCCTGCATCCCCTCCTGTGCTCGCCGCGCTTCCCGTGTCACCGCTGTTTCCGCATGCTGTCATGGATAATACCATGGCGCCGGCAAGCATTGCTGCCATCATTCTTTTTTTCATCATACCCTTATCCTCCCTTTCATTAACATCCAGATCGCTTTCGTCTGTTGTTTTTGTTTCTGTACTTATCATACTCTGTAAGGGAGAATCAGAAAATTGTTGGGATTGTTCTTTTTTGCCTTTTATTGTTCGCTTGGCACATCCGTTTTGAGCAAAATTGTGCTGACCGTATATGCCGACTCATTCCCGTTTATAAACAATCCACAATCCGCACCGTATATCATCTTAAGTCTCTGGTCAACATTACGAATCCCCAGGCTCACATGGTTCTCCCCGGACAGCTCCCTATCCTGTGCCAGAATCCTGTCGATCCGCTTCCTGTCCTCCATTGTCAGATGGCCGTTGTCCTCCACCTCGATGCAAAGATACCCGTCCTCCCGCTCAAACAGCCTGATTTCCAGCCGCCCCTGCGTGGTGATATCCATACCGTGCTCCACCGCGTTCTCCACAATGGGCTGGATAATCAGTCTTGGCACCTGTACGGTAAGCAGCCGTTCGTCGATCTGCTTGGTACAGTTGAATCTGGCCCCAAACCGCTGGGCGGTAATATACAGATAAGCGTCAGCGTAGGCCATCTCCTCCGCCATGGAATGAAACTGCTCCTCCTTCCGGTTCATAGTCGCCTCCAGCATGGTGGAGAGCGCCTCAATCATCCCGCTCACCTTCTGGTTCCCGTTCAAACGCGCCTCCCAGTTGATGGCCTCCAGCGTGTTGTTCAGGAAATGAGGGTTAATCTGGGACTGCAGCGCCATGATCTTAGCGTCCCGCAGCGCAATCTCCTCCAAATAAATCTTATCAAACTGCGTCTTTAACTGCTGCGACATGTGGTTGAAGGATTCCTTCATACGATAAAATTCCTCGTTGTCCTCCCCGTTCACAATCTGTATGCCAAGCTCTCCCTCCCGAACCGCGTCGGCGGCGGCAATCAGTTCCCCCAGCGGCACCGTCACTTTGTTATGAAAGAAACGCATCATCTGCACGATCAGCGGTATCATAAACACAAGAAGAATCAGGAAGAAGTACAACATCGCCGTCATCTCGGCATAGGTCACACGATTGTCCAGGGACACCAGCAGTACCATCGTCCCGCCGTACATGTCAATTCTGCGGTAGGCGTGGGAGTACCCGCCGACCTTGTACTTGTACAACGCTCGACGGTTGCCCAGCGCACTTGCCATATAGTCATACTCATGTTCCCTTCCTGCCTCGTGGTCTGCCGCTCCCGGCACAAGCAGTTCCCCGTTCCAGTACACAGCCGCGTCCGCATAACCCCAGATTCCGGTATAGCTTTTCATCAGCGACTCTCTGTCAAGCTCCAGCGCCAGCACCGCGTAGGGGACAAACTTGGAGGTCACCAGATTTCTGACCATATAAACCCGGCCCTCCACGCCGACCAGCGTCGTGCCGGTATCAAGCGTCTGTGCCACCTCCAGTATTTTCTCCCTGGCCTTCGTGTTGAAAAACTGGACGTCCTGATAAGATCCTTCGTTGCTGTAATTTAAGGAGTAAGCGGAAATTTCTGGATTCTCCAGTATCACAAGCATCGCCGCCCTGCAGTTATCGTCATAGCCGTACTGCCCCGTCAGGTATTTTTTCAAATCAATTTCAAATTTGGTTGCGTTCCTATTTTCCCGATATGTCTTATAATGCTCCATAATCACTGCCTGATAGGATGCATCCTTGGAGGCTTTTTCACAGTCCTTCAACTGGTATTCCATAATATCTACCGTCTTCTCCACAGATGCCAGAATGGTCTGTTCCACTTGACTGAGCACCTTTTTGGTCATCAGCAGTATGACCACCAATATCATCAGAAACAACGGCAAAAACCACCCAAACACGAGCCGCCTTACCATGCTCCATCTGAGTGATTTTTTCCGTCTGTGTTTTTCCACAGCCTTATTTATCATAGTGTCTATGATACCCTCCGTTTTTTTCTATCTTATCATAAACCCAGATATTCCTCAAACACCTGACAGAACGCCGCCGCATCCTGCTTCTCCTTCATCTCGCAGAAGATCCGCAAAAGAGGCTCCGTGCCTGAAAACCTGACGGAAATCCAGCCGCCGTCCTTTAAGTAAATCTTCAAGCCGTCCAGATAGGAAACCTTCTCCGCCTCATAAGGAATCTGCGGCAGCTCCTTATCCACGAGCAGCTGCTTCTGAATGGCTTCTTTCTTCTGTGGACTGAAACGGTAGTCACGCTCCTCCAGCGCCATACCGCCGAACTCTTTCCTGATCGTCTCCATGATCTCTGACAGCTTCATGCCGGTCACCGCAATCATTTCCACCAGAAGCGCGGAGGCATAAATGCCGTCCTTGCCCTTGATATGTCCCCGCACGGCCATACCGCCGGAGGACTCGCCACCGATGATGGCGTCCGCCTCAAACATCTTAGCCGAAATGTGCTTAAACCCTACAGGCACCTCATAGCACTGCTCCCCGAAGCTCTCAGCCACTCGGTCAAGCAGATGAGTCGTACATATGTTTCTGACCGCCGGGCCGTGCCAGCCCTTATATTTCACCAGATAGTAGTACAACAGCACAAGAATGTCATTGGGGTGGAGGAAATTCCCCTTATCGTCGATCACGCCGATCCGATCCGCATCGCCGTCCGTGGCAAGCCCCAGATCACAGCGCCTGTCAATCACGTAATTCTGCAGGGCGCGCAGCGTCTCCGCCGTGGGCGCGGGAAGCTTGCCCCCGAAAAGCGTATCGTGCCGCTCATGGATGGTCTCCACCTCGCACCTGGCCGTCATCAGAATCGTCTTTAAGGAAGTCTCGCTCACCCCGTACATCGGATCCAGTGCAATACGAAGCCCACGCTGCTTAATTTTATCCATATCCACCGTGTCGATGATGCTGTCCAGATACTCATTCAGCGGATAGATTTCCTCGATCAGCCCCTTCTCAATCCCCTCCGCGTAGTTCATTTCATCCACGGGAATGTCCGTCACCTCGTTGATGTAACGCTCGATGTCCGCCGTCTGCACCTCATCCGCATCCCGGCCGCCGAAGGTAAACACCTTGATGCCGTTGTAGATCGCCGGGTTGTGGCTTGCGGTAATCATCATGCCGTAGTGGTAGGAATGTTTCATCACATAGAACATCACGAGCGGTGTGGGCGCCGACTTGTTGATCAGGCTTGCCTTGATCCCCTCCGCCGCAAAGACCTGCGCCGCCCACTGCATCGCCTCCTTGGAGAGAAAGCGCCTGTCATAGCCGAGCACGACGCCTTCCTTCTCCACCTTCTCCTCCCGCATCTTATCGCAGATTGCTCTGGATAAAATCTGGATGTTTTCCTTTGTAAATTCGTCCCCTATTACGGCTCTCCAGCCGCCCGTTCCAAACTTAATCATTGTATACCCTCCTTATCTCTCTGCGCTTTCCGCCTGTCTATCCCTATTTTCTTACCTGTTCATCTGTCCCTGTTTTCTGTCAACCTTCATGTCCCGGCTCTGCTGTGCCTCAGGTCAATGCGGAGAATGTCCGAATTTTAGGCATTCTCCCGCAAAAGCTCCACCTCATCCACCGCAGCCAATTTTTTACGCTCCCATAACCACTTCCACGACATGCCTGCTGCCCGCTTCCATGGGCATTATTTTTTCTACTGTCACACCGCCCACTCTGATTTCCTTTACGCCCTTCATCACGCCGTCGGGGTTACTCACCCGAATCTCATACTCTGCACCCCGCCATACCCGGACTGCCTGAAATTCCTTCCAGTCCGCCGGAATGCACGGATCAACGGTCAAACTGTCATAGTCAGGGCGTATTCCCAACATAAACCTTGTAGCCGAGAAATATGACCAGCCGCCGGAACCTGTCATAAAGGGATGTCTCGCCCTGCCGTATGCGCTGTGATCCCTGCCCATAATAAATTGGCAATAGGAATAGGGCTCCGACTCTCTCATCTCAATCCGGTTATTCTGGTGATAAGGACAGAGCGCATCGTAAAACTTCATGGCCAGATCGCCCCTGCCTCTCATACATGCCGCCGCCCACGCCCAGGGATTCGGATGAGAAAAAATCGCGCCGTTCTCCTTCACCCCCGGGTACACTCTGGTGACAAAACCGATGTCATCATCCGGCACCGTGTAGGAAGGGGTGTTGAGCAGAAGCCCGTAAGGCGTATACAGGTACTTGTCGATGGCCGCAAGAGCCGCGTCCGCTTTCTCCCCCTCGGCTGCTCCCGACAAAACCGCCCAGGCATTGGATTCCAGATGTACTCTGCCCTCCACGTCCGCCTGCGTGCCGATCTTTTTCCCGTTCGCCGTGATGCCTCTGATAAACCACTCGCCGTCCCACAACTGTGTGTTGCACACCTCTTTAACACGCGCCGCGGTCTTCCCGTATTTTTCCACATCCGCCTGATTGCCAAGATAGTCGGCCAGCCCGATGAAGTGCGTCAGCGCCCAATAGTGCAGAAAACTGACCATGGCGCTCTCGCCGCCGCCCAGATTGAGACAATCGTTCCAGTCGGCGCGAAGCCCCTTGCAGATGCCTGTCTGCCCCACCTGCTCCGTGGAGAAGTCCAGAATCCGTTTCAGATGCTCATAGACCGACTCCGTCTCCTTTTTCCCTTCCAGAAACGTGTCCGCATAAGGTAACTGCAAAGAAGCAAAATCCCTGTCTCCTGTCTCCTTGATATATTCTGTCACCGCAGCCACAAGCCAAAGGGCGTCGTCTGAGCAAGCATCCTTCAGTCCGTGTATAATGCTGTCTTTATCCGGCTCCGGAATCACCGTCGGAGATTTAAAGGGCTTGGCGCCCGTGTCTTCCATAAACCATTCCGGCTGGAACAGATGCAAGCCGTAGCCCGCGCTGGTCAGCCCCCGCATAAGCTGCTCGATCCGTTCCCTGCATTTGCCGGGATTCGAATGGGGTATTGTCATGGCATCCTGCGCCGTGTCCCGGTAACCCAGTCCCACTCTGCCGCCCACCTCGATAAAGGAAGCGAACCGTGAGAACATCACGTTGATCTCTGACTGGTACAGCGTCCATGTGTTGAGTAAGGTGTTCATCCCCTCGTTCGGCGTCTGCACCTGCAGTTTGGAGCACTTCTCTTCCCAGAAGTTTTTTAAATCCGCAAGAGCCGCGTCCACTGCGCCGTGATCCGCATATTTTGCGCGGATGCGCCTGCCCTCGTCTCTTCTGCCCTCCCCGAGCATAAAGACAAAGCGCGCCTCCTCTCCCGGCTGCAGCGTCAGGTTTTTCTGCAGACTGCCGCAGTGGTTTCCCCCTTTTTCATAAGAAGAAGAGCACTTGCCCGCGATCACCGCCGCCGGATTTGTCTCCGTATTGTATATGCCGTGGAATTTGTCCCGCATACAGTCGAAACCGTCCGGCGCAAAGTCCGCCGTAAAGTACTGATACCCTTCCTCCTCATAAAATAAATCTTCCTCGATGATCCCGTCCTCGTAAGACGCGCCCGCGCAGTACAGGCTCATCTGATAGTTCTGGTTGTCGATCATAATATGATGGAAGGAAAATTCCAGATAGGAGAACAGGCTTAAGTTTCTCGCCTTATCCCCCGTGTTCTTCACCTTCACATCCCAGAGCTGTACCGCCTCGCCTCTGGGAATAAACATGGTCTGAGACGCCTGTATCCCCTCGTACTCACACTCATACACCGTGTAGGACATGCCGTGACGACAGCTGTACTTTGCCTGATCCAAAGGCTTGCCCACCGGCTGCCACGATACCGACCAGTAATCCGCGCTGTCATTGTCCCGCAGATACACATAGAAGCCCGGTCTGTCCATGGGCACCGCATTGCCCCGGAAACGGCTGATCCTGTGGTACTCCGGCGTCTTGTAGAAAAGATAGCCGCCTGCCGTGTGGTTCACCACCGCCGCCATATCCTCCACGCCGAGATAGTTCGTCCATGAACAGGGCAGATCCACCCTGTCGATGACATACTCCCTGTTTTCATTGTCAAAATGTCCGTATTTCATGTACCCTCCATTCCGGAGCGTTTACGCGACGGGGCGACGCAAACCTCCAATCTGCGTCTGCCATCTGACAAATTTGTGACACTCCGGCACAAATTTACGTGTGAAAAAGGCTGCGCATCCACGCGTTTTTTCACACTCTACTCCCCATCCTTGCACCTTCTTAACATACATTATAGGGAGGAAATGTTTGCTTGGAAATAGATTAAGATGTGATAATTTGACTTTTTTTGTGATGGTGGAACCGGGCCGGAAAATTTTCACTGTCTGTCGCACCGCCCCACTCTTTGAACCATGCTGTGAAACGGCAGGCTCCCATGTGCGGCGCGCACATAAATACAAAAGACACCGCCGAAGCGATGTCTCAAGTGCGTGCAGGAAAAGAGACTTGAACTCTCATGGTATTGCTACCACACGGACCTGAACCGTGCGCGTCTGCCAATTCCGCCATTCCTGCGAACAAATGTTATTCTAGCGTTTTTTTTGTCAGATGTCAAGCCTTTATGATAAAATCTTTTTAAACTTTTTCTGCAACCTTTTTCTCCTACACACGGTCTAACCTATATCAGACATAGCCGGCAGCGCGCACACACCTGCTATGCCAAAGACCCCGCGGGAATATGACGAAAGGAAAAAGACACTGATGAAGGAAGATACCATCAAGCTCGTAAAGCGGGCAATCAAAGGCAATATGGACGCCTATGGTAAGTTAATTGCCGAATATCAAATCTACTTATACAAAACAGCCTTTCTATATGTAAAAAACGAAGCGGATTCTCTGGACGCCGTGCAGGAATGTGTTATAAAAGGCATGCTTGGCATTGAAAAGCTGCGGGAACCACGTTACTTTAAAACCTGGATTACACGGATTCTTCTCAACTGTATCTGGCAGGAGAAGAAAACAGTCCCGACCATTTCTCTGGAAGAATATGTGGAAAAAGGGTGTGAAAATTATCTGATCGAAGAGAAGGTCGATCTGTATGACGCCATCGATTCGCTGAAGGATCAGTACAAAACGGTAATCATACTCTTCTATTTTCAGGAATTGAAAATCAAAGAGATCGCACAGGTTCTGGATATTCCGGAAGGAAGCGTCAAAGCAAACCTGTATCGTGCCAAAAAACAGCTTAGCAAGTGTCTCACAGTCGATACCGTTGAGAAAAAGGAGGTAAAACGCCATGCAAAATGATAAATTTGATGCAATCCCCATCCCCGAAGAATTGAATCATGCTGTTAGAGACGGGATCAAAGAAGGCCTCCGCCAGAGAAAGACACTTCACCGCAAAAGAATTTTTTCCCGCTACAGCGCCGTAGCCGCCGGGATTCTTGCCGCCCTCTGTGCAGGCGTGCTTCTGGCATCCAATCCGGTTCTTGCCGCAAAACTGCCTCTGGTCGGACACATCTTTTCCCGAATTCAGGAAAAGGTCAGCTATAAAGGCAATTTCAGCGATGACGCCGAAATCTATATAGAAGACGATGACGCCAAAGAACTTTCGGACAGTAAGACGCACACCGCAAAAGCAAAGGCCGATCCCTTGTCCGGAGAGCAGACAGAAAATCCCCTTGTGCAGACCTCCGGCGGATTGACCGTCACTGTCTCAGAGGCTAACTGCTCCACGCAGGCGCTGTATCTGGCGCTCTGTATTGAAAATAAGGAGGCTTTTCCCGCGGATTTTATCAAGACAAAAAACATGGACGGTTATTTACCGGACTATGACACGCTTTCTCTGGAAACCAACTCCTACTATGATGTGCCCGGACTTACCCAAAAAGACCGTCCCGGCGGCGGCGGACATCCCACGCCTTATTATATAGAAGGCCAGTTTGTGGACGACCATACGTTTACCGGCATCATCCGGGTTTCTCTGGACGAAGATCTGAGAAGCAGCGAAATCGCAGCAAACACCTCTGCTTCCGGCACTGATACCGCTCTGGCCGGAAATGCACAAACCACCGTGCTTCCTGCAGAGTTTACGTACTACCTTGAAATCTCGGATATTTATGCCGATCTGCTCCAATATGAGGAAATGCAGGCCACGGATCCCGAAACCCATGAGCAGCTAACGCTTTCGGAACCGTTGAAAAAGCATTATAAGGGGAAATGGAATTTTGCTATTCCCATCTCCATGAACAAGGACGACGCCCAAATAGTCAACATTAACAGGAAGAACGAAAATGGTGTCGGGATCGGCTCCGTAGAAAAGACGAATTTTGAGATAAAAGCGGAGCTTCTGCTCCCGGAAGGCGCACAGCCATACGACTACATTGTGATAATCTGCGATGCAAACGGAAAACGTCTGGAAAGTCAGGGAAACGCTGTCGAAGTTTTTTCCACTTTCGGCAGAGATACCAAGACCGTGTATGTCTACGTGTGTGATTATATTAAGTATATGGACGAATTAAAGGGGGATAACCGAAAACTCTCGGAAAACGCCCTGTTTGAAACAGAGGTACATTTTAAGTAACCGTGAGAATGGGGGGAGGCGGCCTGTTCAGAATCCGCCTCCCTCTCTCCTGTTTTCCGGATTCATTAAAATTCGGAAATAAATTTTGAAAAACATCTTGACTTTTGAAGATTCAAATAGTAATATATTACTTGCGTTGTAAACGTATGCGGAAGTGCTGGAATTGGCAGACAGGCTAGACTAAGGATCTAGTGTTGGAAACGACGTGAGGGTTCAAGTCCCTTCTTCCGCAGTCTTGTTAGAGGGCTGAAAGCGTTGATTTTACAGGGTTTTCGGCTCTTTTTATTTTTGCGAATGGGATGATGTTTTGGTCACTTTGGTCACTTTTTGCATCATTTTGTGGGTCTAAGGCATTTAAAACCTTATTATCTGTTTCTGCACTGTTCTCAATATTATAGATATAATGTTTCAAGGTAGTTGACTCGTCAGCATGACCTAACATATCTTTTACAATGCTCAGATTAACACCATTATGCAGTAATGTTGATGCATACGTCTTTCTGATCTTGTGCATCGTCTTCACCGGAATCCCTATATATTCACATCCTCTTTTTATTTGGGTATCTACGGCATCCGGCGTAAGGCATCTTCCATCCCGCACAAATAGAAAATCTTCATACTTATGTCCATATTCTTCATTGATCATCTCAACCCTTTTGATGAGTTTCTGCGCTTTTTCCGTTAAAGGAAGCCACCTGTCACCATCTTCTGACTTGGTATAGTCCACAACATGAAAGCCTTTGCTCTTCATTTGATTAAGGTCACTTGTATCAAATTCTTCTACAAGCTGCCTATGTATATGAATCCTGTTGCCGACAATATCTGATTTACAAATGGCAAGCATTTCTCCTTTTCGCGTACCCAACTCAAAATCAAGCATGACTGCTAACGGTGCTGTGTTAGACGGATTATTTTTCAACCGCCTCTCCATCTCATCAAGAAGCCGC
>ERZ778517.2001-NODE-2001-length-12980-cov-12.404410_pt1 | contig 12980 bp, 12 predicted proteins | sample MGYA00510341_ERZ778517 | MGnify/ENA primary metagenome ERZ778517 (study PRJEB29527, sample SAMN07138964) | mouse gut metagenome | material: feces | host: mouse | place: China:Nanjing | collected 2016-01-25 ... | reverse complement strand
CCAAAGGGGTGAATTCTGTTTGGCCAAAAGGGTCAAAGTAGAGTGGCTTTTCCACCCGCCTGTCATATCCGCTCATGCTTCGAGAAAGCAAACGGAGGAATCGCCGTTATCAAAAATATCCATTCATTCTGCACTCATGGCCAATCCTTGATTCTCGCAGAAATCGAATCGGGAAAATATGATGTCAGAATTATAGCGACTGCTGATGTCTCAATCAAAGAGAAAGTTGCCAACGGCTCATTCAATCATGCTTTGATGCACAATACAGCGACAACAACTGTCGTCATACCCTCTCTTCATGATAATCCGGAAGATGTGGAACCCCTCACGAAATTCTTCCTGAAAGAATTTGCCGAGACTCATAATCAACCGATATGTCAGGTTACTCCCGGTGCTCTTAATATGTTGAGAGGTCACAACTGGCCATACAATGCCAGAGAACTGCGAAATACGGTAACACAATGTGCGGCCGTATCCACTACCGGGCGTGTAACAGTCAGCAATCTTCAAAAAGACTGTTGCACCGACTTCGATGTTGCTCCCGCAGTGGCAATCGCCGGACTTGATGAAGAATCGAGGATTGTTTTCGCAATAAAGTCAACTCCGTCTCTTAAAGATGCTGCGGCATTGCTCGGAATGTGCGACAGGACACTCAATAACAAACGTAAAAAGTATGGTCTTGATTCCGATGGCAACAAGATTGCACAGAAGGTGAGTGTCTGATTCAGAAAAAATTGTTAATTTTGTATTTGAAATCAAATATGCCGCGATTAAAGAGTTGATCGCACTCGATATTAGAATAACATAAGATTACGCGAGCTTTTCTGTAAATCTGGACAATTTACGACATAATCCAACTCACGTTGCATCTTATGCTATGCTTCAAGCATAGCGTATAGGTAACAACGATGGATTATTGGCACGTCCAGAGCCAGCAGAAAATCGGAAAGCCTATACGCTATTTTTCTGTCCGTGAGGATAGGCAAATCAAATTTATCACATTAAAATGAACCATCCTGACCCTATTTAGCACCAGAAATTTTTACCGATTCGGAAATATTTGCCGATTATCCGAAAATTGGCAAAATATATTCAGCCGCGCCTATCAATCCCTAAATCAATACATTACACCTTTTCTGAAAAATTTTCAAGTCAAATTCCAAACCATGCGGTTATGATTATCGAAACCGCGGATATTCCCGGTGACAACAAAATCATAACAAATCATGTGTAACACAAAACCACCACCTGAATGAGCAAGGGCAGACGGTTGGATACCGACCCAGACTTCCTTACCGGCGCAGACGCTCTCATCGCCATACAAAAGGAAGCACCGAAACTTTCCCTCACATTCAAAGGAGAACCCATTATTCCGCTCGAAACCCTCACGGAGGCTTTCCGTGTCAAGCCCCGGACATTCCTCCGATATGCAGAGGCCGGTTTGCTTGAAATATATACAGCGAAAGTTGGCAATCTGAAGTTCGTGACTCAAAGAAGTTTCGATGATTTTATCGACAGGAATTTCCTCCTTGTCGGAAAAGAGAGAATAAAATCCCGTGAGGGAAACAATCAACAGTTTTAATCCAAGTTATTTTCTATGGAAAACAACCAAGATGAACCCAATGTGCTGATTGCCCATAATAACGAAACTGGGCAAATCGGCGCGGTGACCGGGCAGAATCCTGACGGCTCACCCAAAATGGCCGATGTGAAATCGGCATCGCTGAGCGACCTCGTTAAGTTCAGCAAAGGGCAGAATCCGCTTGAAGCGTTTATGTCCAACTTCATTCGACAGGCTAAAAATCCTTCGCTATTCGGTTTTTTCAAAGTAGCTGCCGGTAACTTTGACACTGAAGGCCGGGCACTTGCAACTCTGCTTGAAAATCCCGAGGCAAACAAGCAGATGCTTGACCCATATGCGGTAAAGGCAGATACTTACACGCAGAATGTCAAAGAAACCTCAAATGTCTCTGCCGAAAACAAAAAGTATCCGAAGGTCGATCCTGACAAAGTGGACTGGGAGCGTATAGAAAAGGAATGGGGCATCACACGCCATGACCTTGAAGAGCAGAAACAACTGACCGATATGCTCTATAATCACAAATCGCCCGGTCTGGCAAAGCTTACCACGACCATCGACGGAGAAAAACATGAATTGGAGGCTCGTCTTTCGTTCAAACACAATCCGGATGGAACTATCACACTCTCGCCGCATATCAAAAAGGTTGAGCCGCAACTCGACAAAGCCTATAACGGCTACCTGTTTTCAGAGGAAGAGAAGACCGAGTTGCTCAACGACGGTGCAATCTCGCACCCCGTGGAACTCATCAACCCCAAGACCGGCGAGAAGGAGCCAAGCATTGTCCATCTTGACAAGCTCACAAACGAAATCCAGAGCATCCCGTATAAGGATGTGTATGTCAAGAATAAAATCTGCAATATCGAACTTGACATCAAGGAAATCATGCAACTCAAAAATGGAGGAACACTCCGTGACCGAGAAATCATCACCAAGGACGGCCGGCACTTCAAGGCTGACCTGCGGTACAGCATTGACCGCCGCGACCTCGGTCTTATAAACATGACATCCTTAAAGCAGAGCGAGAACGTCGCTCAGAAGGAGGCAGCGGAGCAGTCAGAGTCCACTGCGAAGAAAAAGGTGTACAACTTTACCGATGCGGAAGGCAATCCCAAGCGACTCAGACAGTGGTATCGAATCCCGATGGACGAGAAAAAGCAGGACGAGTATCTTGCCGGGAACAATGTCGAGGTCGGCATCCTCAATGTCGAGGGTAAGGATTACATGGTCTATCTTCAATTCAACAAGGAGAAGAAAATGCCGGAGAGCAGCTTCGGAGTCTTTGAAAACGGCAAAGTGGTCGGTTTTGCTGACGCAAGCAAGGTACAGGCGGCGATCAACCTTCAGGGAAAGACAAATGAAGCCACAAAGAACGTGACCGACAAGCTGGATATGGGACAGACTGAACCGAAGAACCAACAGCAGAAGGCCCGGCAGAAGCAGCCGGACGCACAGGCGACGTCAAAGAAAAAGCCCAAAGGTCCAAGACCCTGATGACCAACCACTCTATCCTGAATCTTTAATTAACGGCGGGTAGCCTCGGAGTCCCATGACTCCCCGCCATATTTATTCACTAAAATTATTTCTCACAAAATGGTAATAATTACCGAGAACCCCCGCGCAGCCAAGGCTATCGCCAAGGCATTCAACGCGACCCCCGGCAAAATATCCGGTATCTTCAGCAGCGACGACCTCACTGTAATCGCAGTACCGCAGGATTTCCTGACACCCAGAAAACTCGACATCAACACTCTGGGCAAGTTGCCCTATATCCCCTCGACGTACAATCTGCGTCAGAACCGCCGTAAATGTCAGCGCGGTTTCGAGGGAGCAGTACGCAAAGCCATCCTCGCAGCAAGCGAAGTGGTATTCGCCTCCGAAAGCGGAGCCGATGCCCAGGCCCGTTTCGACAACCTGTGCCGTCACTTCAATGTAGGGCAAAAGACCTCCCGTATGTGGCTTGACAGCCTTCGCCGTCCGGACATCGTTTCGGCGTTGACGACCAGAGAGTCCGGGCGTCAACTCCACCGTCTCGCACAGACAGGACTGGTAAGCATGGCTATGGATTCCGCGTTCAACTATAACTTCAACAACGCTCTTCATCTCATAGGCTTTCCTAATGTCAACCTCACTCGCCGCGAAGTTGTAGTCCTCGACTTCCTTCGAGCCCTTGACGAGCACATTGACGAATCGTTCCGTTCTCCATCCACCTTCAAGCTCTGTCTCAATCCCGGTACAGGAATGGGAATGATGAGCGAACAATCGTGGGACACCATCGAGGAAGCGGAAGCCACCTTGAAGTCACTTAATTTCCCCACGATGCTCCCCGTGGAGATGGAAATCAGCATCGACGACAAGCAACCGCAGTTGTTCAGCACGACCACACTCCAGACAGAGGCGTTCCGCAAACTGCATCTTCTCCCAGGGCGTACAATGTCCACCGCCCGAAACCTGTTCAACCGTGGTGTAATCACATCTCCCTTCACCCATGAGGCATCCATCACGACAATCGCCAATCCGGTGGCAAGTATGAGTCGTGCAGAGAATAGCCTTTATCAGCTCATACGCGACCGCAAAAACGCCGTAAAAGGCTCCGGCCTGAACACAACCGGCAAAATCTCCTATTCAACGGGAGGTATCGACTTCACGCACACCCTATCTGCATCACGGGTGCAGAACGCGCCCCTCGGAATATCGCTGTGCGGTGAGCCGTTCATCGAAGCTGTCGTCAGGGAGATTGCTCCCTCTCCGGCCATAACATACGACCTGACTTCGGTTCTCTCCACTCTCATGCAGGAGTTTACCGACTCCGAAATGCCTTTCAGGGTAAAAGGAGATGACTTCGGCAGTGTAATATCGTCCCTTATAGGCAAGAATCTCGTCAAAGAATGCGAGGGAATGATATTCCTTTCCGAGACAGCCGAGGATATTATGGACAACATCGGCCGTCTATACCCCGGGGCCAACCTCGTGGCATTCCAGTTCGATGCCGATTCACTTGCGGCCGGAATCGGCACCGGCAAACAGTGCATCGCCGATTTTGGCGAGTGGCTCTATTCCTTTACTGCGGAGATGCTCGACGGCAAGCTCATCGACAGCGAGTATGCCGGGACTGTATGCCCCGTCTGCGGAGCCCACGCCATCTACCATGCAAACCACAACATCCGCTGCGCCGAATGTAACTACCGCATCGCCGATTCATATCTCGGGCGCAGACTAACACCCGAACTTACACGTCAGTTACTGACGTTCTTCTACACTTCCGAGGTCAAGGGTCTTCAGATTGAAGACGGTCAGAGATTCTCCTCGGTGCTGGCTCTGGACGCCAATTATCAGCCGACCCATGTACGGGTTCCTGATACGGACTCATTCCGCCCTGCGGTCTGACCCACAACCACGCTGACTTTATATTGTCAGCACTTTAATGGCGGCGGTTTGCGAGCCGCCGCCATTTTATAACCTTACTTCAATGTGATATTGAATGCAGAGTATAAGAACCGTCCACATCGAAGAGTCGGTGTTTGAAGATATGGTTAATCATATGGAAATGCTCCATACTATCGTTTCGGTGATGTTTGAAAAACTGGTTGACAAAAAGTTGTCCGATTGGGTAAGTGGAGAATTTGTATGCGAATATTTGAATATCGCGCCACGGACTTTAAGGTCATATCAAGAGCATGGTCTCATTCCTTATGCCAAATTAGGGAAAGCCAACCGTTACAAGGGACATGATGTAGATGCTTTGATAAAACGATGAAAACGCTGATTGACCGGAATGATAGCAGGGTGAGAATGTTTTTCCACCATGCTAACAGTATTATTGAAAAATGTGAGCATTTAGGCAAAGAGTATTATCCGATGCTTAATGGCCGAAGATTCCTTACCGTAAGGCAAGTATCCGAAAGGCTTCACATTTCGAGGCGTACTATTTTCGATATGATTGACAAAGGAACCGTTCCTCATTACAAAATTGGAGGAAAACTCCTGATTGCAGAGCAGGATCTTGAGAATTTACTGAACGCCAGTTATAGACCGTCATACTGAATACATTATGCGAATGACCGCCGGGAATAGCCCTGGCGGTCATTTGTTTTGATTAGGATAAATCTATCTTATCCTTTGGAATTGAACTTCTGGCGCATTTTCTCCATATCCTCATAGATGGTGTGGTCCTGCATTTTTGCGTAAATCTGGGTCGTCTTTATATCCACGTGCCCAAGCATCTTCGAGATGCTTTCGATTGGCACATGATTGGCCAACGACATTGTCGCAAAGGTATGGCGGGCTATATGCGACGTCAGGTGTTTCTTGATTTTAGCCAGCGATGCTATCTCTTTCAGATATGAGTTTGTGCGCTGGTTGGAGAAAACCGGTATCACCACGTCATCGGCAACAACTTTTGGATGGTCGGCATATTTCTCCATTATCTTCTGTGGTATTTCCAGAAGCGGGATGGTGCTGAGTTCTCCTGTCTTTTCCCGATGCTTGCGTATCCACTTGTTGCCGTCGGCATCAACATAGATGTCGCTACGTTTCAGCGACGAGATGTCGATGAAAGCGAGTCCGGTGAAGCAGCAGAACACGAATGTGTCGCGTACTGTTTCCAATCTCGGAAACTCATGCAGGTCAACATTCATCATCGCTTGCAGTTCCGGCTCTGTCAGAAATTCTCTTTCCGCTACTGTACGCTTGAAGCGTTTGCCCACGAAGGGATCTTCAGAGACCCATTTGTGTGCCATTGCATACTGCATCACATTTTTCAGGTAACGCAGGTAGCGGACTGTGGTGTTGTTGGCCGTTTGCTTTGTCATTCTCAGGAAGTGCTCGAAGTCCTGAATGAAGCCTCTGCTGACTTCTTTGATAGGGATGTCCTTGGTGTTCTGGGTGAGTCCCATGAACTCCTCCAGATAGGTGACACAGCGTTCCCATCGTCCGAGGGTGGCGGCACAGATGTCTCCACGCTCGAACTCTTCTTTGCGCTGCTTGTTCACTTCGCGAAACACGTCGCAAAGCATCTTCGGTTTCTCCACTGTGCCAAGATAGTGGTCACGGAGGACTTTCGGATTCACAAGCTTGTTCTCGCGAAGAAGCATATTGTGGATTTCATTGAAACGGGTGCGGATATTCTCAAGGTACTTGTTGAGTTCAAGTTCCTTTTTAGCGCGACCCGTTGCAACATTTCTCTTTTGATCCCATAGTTCGGGGGCAACGCTTCTACCGATGTAGAGCTCGGATTGCTGACCACTTACAGTGATACGGGCAAAGATTGGAAGTTCACCGTTTCTCAACGGTCGGTTCTTTCTCACGAAGAACGCCAGTGTGAAATAACTGTCGTGTAACATAGAGGTGGATTAAAAGGGTTAATAAATATAATCATTTTTCTCCACATATGCAAATCTAAAAGGCATAAAATCAGTGCCGTGACTCATCAATCGTGGGCAAAATCGTGGGCAACAAGTACCCATTCAAAAAATGCCCACGGCGGAATGATGCAATTCTATGAAATCATGGCAGAGTTTGAGAAAGAATAATCTCAATTCAACACTAATTTCAGCTTAAATTGAGCGAATCATGTTAATATATGTTATATCGCAATACTATACGACCTACAATATATAACAGATGTTAATATTCGCTCAATTCCCGCGAAATCTGAGGCTTCTGATGGCTATTTTAGGTTCAGAACCCCACCATAAATGCGGGAATTCATCTCTAAAGTTCTAATACCGCGAGAGTAAGGTATCGGGATTTTCAATCGTGGGCAAAAATGCCCACGGATTATTTGCCCACGATTTGCCCATGCGTGTATCGCACAGGGCGCACTCAGATGCCGTTTGGACATAAAGAAAAAACACTGCTACTGAACCAGTTGCAGTGTTTTGCAGTATTCTGCCGAATACTTCTGTGATCCGCCTGGGGCTCGAACCCAGGACCCCAACATTAAAAGTGTTGTGCTCTACCAACTGAGCTAGCGAATCGTTATTTGTTAAAAGCGATGCAAAGTTAAGGAGTTTTTTTGAATATTGCAAATTTTTTGAGACGAATTTCAGCGCAGATAACTCCCAAAGGTCACAACTAATTAATTAAGTGCGGATTAGCAGATTTCGCCAGCGAGTGAAACATTAGCGAAAATACTACAGAAAAATCAATGTATAGAGTCGGCTCCCCAGTTTTCACAAAAGTTTCTGTTCAGTTTCAGATTTGTTTTTCGGATAAAGCACAATTTAATATACCTGATGTCAGATCTTTTTTTGAGTATATTGCCTATTCCACAGGCATACAATGTAAGTAATGTTACAACCTCTCAATTAATGGCGATATAAGTCGTCATATCCCCTAAATGTCTCATACGTTTAGTTATTGGTATAAAATTCATTTCTGAATACAATCGGGCTTTTACCTGTGACTCGCTTGAATAGCCGTGTGAAATGTTGGGGATACTGAAATCCGAGGTCATATGCTATAACGCTGATGTCGGCATCGGTAGAAGCCAGACGCCGCTTGGCTTCATTGATGATATAAAGTTTTATGATGTCTTGCGGGGAGCTTCCTGTTTCCCGTTTTATAAGGTCACCGAAATATCCCGGTGTAAGGTTTGCTTTATCTGCAAAGTATGAAACTTTAGGTACTTCATTCAAGGTTGCACCGGCGGAATAAATCCTTGACAACTCTTTCTCAAAAGCTGCAACGACAGATGAGTTCACTTTATGGCGCGTTATAAACTGACGATCATAAAACCGGCTCATATACTCAAGAAGAAGCTGAATGTTGGCTGAAATCAGATCAGCGGAATGGTTGTCAACAGGATGTTCCAATTCCAGACTTATTTTTGCAAGACAGTCCAAAAACAACTTCCGTTCAGCTTCCGACAGATGGAGAGCCTCCCTTTGAGAATAACTGAAGAAACCGAAACTGCCGATTTTTGATGCAAGAGGTGTTCCGCATATCAAATCAGGGTGAAACATCAGTCCCACAACATCAAGAGCCGTCGGTTCTCCCGTGCTGTCAACATCAATTACCTGCCCCGGATAAAAACTTACAATAGTGCCCTCCTGATAATCATAGTACTCGCGGCCATATTTCAGAGTGCAATTCACCCCGTTTTTAAGAAACAGAGCATACACGCCATAATTTATCCTCATGCGGTCGATCTTTTTAGTGGCTTTTTTAAGATCTATGACCGTGACAAGCGGATGAAGCGTCGTCAGCCCATACAGTTTATTATATGCGTCGATTGAATCGAGTTTTATTGTTGTGTCTGTTTGCATGCCGCAAAATTAGTCATTATATTTCAGGTTTTTATCATCTTCTTCAAATATGGTAAGTTCTACCATAATTGTGGTAAGCCCAATTAACGGGTACTACCTAATTTTGCACTGACAAATAAAGAATTGCTTTTAAGTACATGAATAAAACAGTTATAACAACAGCCATGCTTGTGACATCGCTCATGACTCTAAATTCTCAAAATATGAACAATGCCAATACAAACACTTCCAAGGCTACTTTGGAACATCAGGAGTTGACTCAGGAATGGGACAAGACATTCCCCAAGAGCGACAAGGTGGAGCATTACAAGGTGACGTTCGTCAACCGTTATGGCGTCACGCTTGCAGCCGACATGTATAAACCCAAAGATGCCGAGGGCAAACTGCCGGCAATAGCCATCAGCGGGCCTTTCGGAGCAGTGAAAGAACAATCGAGCGGGCTGTATGCACAGCAACTTGCCGAGCGAGGATTCCTTACCATCGCCTTCGACCCCTCGTTCACCGGTGAGAGCGGAGGTATGCCCCGTCGCGTGGCCTCGCCCGACATCAATACCGAGGATTTCTCAGCTGCCGTTGATTTTCTGTCGGTTCAGTCCGACGTGGATGCCGACCGCATCGGCATACTCGGTATTTGCGGTTTCGGCGGTTTAGCCATAAATGCTGTCGCCAACGACCCACGCATCAAAGCTACCGTCGCCTCTACTATGTACGACATCAGCCGTTGCACATCCAATGGTTATTTCGATGCCAACGACAATCCGGACGCCCGCTATAAGATGCTTGAAGCTATGACCTCACAGCGCACCGAGGATTATCGTAACGGTTCTTATAAACGAGCCGGCGGAGTGGTCGATCCGCTTCCCGCAGATGCCCCGCAGTTTGTAAAAGACTATTATGCCTACTATAAGACGCCACGCGGATTCCACTCCCGGTCGGGCAACTCTACCGACGGCTGGAACTTCACATCCAACCTGCCTTTCATCAATTTCCCGCTTCTGAGCCGCGCATCAGAGATACGCAACGCAGTGATGGTCGTACATGGCGAGAAGGCCCATTCACGCTATTTTGGCGAAGATGCTTTCAAAAAGCTGCATGGCGACAACAAAGAGCTTCTTATCGTTGCAGACGCCAATCATTGTGACCTATACGACAATCTTGACAAAATACCGTTTGATAAAATAGCGGCATTCTTCAATAAAAATATGAAATGATGACCAATAGGATAATCTCAATAATATTATTCAGTTTTTTAATGACTAACATTATGGCTCAGCAAAAAATCGTACAGACCGCCGGACATCAGCAGCTCGGCGATTTTGCCCCGGAGTTCGCTCACCTTAACGATGACATCCTTTTCGGCGAAGTATGGAGCCGCAACGACCTCCTTTCGCTGCGCGACCGCAGCCTTGTGACAATAACATCGCTCATATCCATGGGCATAACCGACAACTCGTTGAAATACCATCTTGCGACAGCGAAGCAAAACGGGATCAGCCGCACAGAGATAGCCGAGATTATCACCCATATAGCCTTTTATGCAGGATGGCCGAAAGCATGGGCCGCCTTTAATCTTGCCAAGGAAGTGTGGAACGATGACAAGAATGGCGATGACGCCAAATCTGCCTTTGCTCGTACTATGATTTTTCCTATAGGTGAGCCCAATACTGCTTATGCAAAGTATTTCACAGGCAACAGTTATATTGCCCCGATATCCACACAGCATATACCCTTCTTTAATGTCACCTTCGAGCCGGGCTGCCGCAACAACTGGCATATACATCACGCCACAACCGGCGGAGGCCAGATGCTTGTCGGAGTTGGCGGACGAGGCTGGTATCAGGAAGAAGGAAAACCGGCACAGGAGATACTGCCGGGCACCGTCATTCACATTCCTGCAAACGTAAAACACTGGCACGGAGCCGCAACTGACAGTTGGTTTTCACATCTTGCATTTGAGTTGCCGGGCGAGAACAACTCAACTGAATGGCTTGAACCGGTAACTGACAACGAATACAACAACCTAAAATAGCGGATGTATTCATATATAAACAGACAAAGGCAGGAATACTTGCCCTTGTCTGTTTAATAGCCTGCTGAAAAAGCTTATTTAGACAGAACTTATTGGTTAAGGTCTGATTTTAGACAGTACGTCCACACAGAAAATACGATGACAAACAGAAGCAGCACAAGAAAAACAATTGCAGTACTGTGGAGGATATTTCCGATTCCCACGAGCGGAGCTACAATAGCACCGACAAGATAACCGGCGACACCAAGTAAAGCCGAGGCTTCTCCTGCCTGAGTACGTCCTTCATTCATGGCAAGAGCATTTGTGACACTGAAAATCATGCCTCCGGCAAACAGCATCGTAACCGAACAAATCTCAAACAGTAGAAAACTGTGTATGTGCCATAGCGCATAGGCCCCTACCCCAATTGACGGCAATAGTATGGCAGAAGCCATAACGACCGCATTTTTAAACGGATTAAACCGTAACGACAGCATTGACCCCGCCGCCAAAGCCAAAGAGTTCAATCCGATTATGACACCATACATGGTTTGTGAGAATCCGTAATGAACCTCCAAGATGAACGGCGCAGCCGATATATAGCTGAAAAGCAAACCCAATGCACAACCCTTCAGGCTTATGTGTACCATAAATTGAGTATTCTTCATCAACTTTATATAACCGGGCAAGGTCCTGTACCACGGCAATGAGGTTCGGTCCTGCCTATAAAGAGACTCCTTGAGTTTAGGAGAGATGCAAAGCACCAAAAAAGCAAAAGCGGCGAGAACGATGAATACAGCCTTCCATCCGCCATAATCCGCTATAACACCGCCGAGTACAGGCGACGAAGCCGGTGCCAGACCGTTGACCGCTCCGATAAGGGCCATCAATTTGGCCAACTCCCGTCCTTGATATATGTCGGCGGGAATAGTACGAGCCAGAAAATAACCTCCCGCCGCTCCCGCACCCTGAACAAACCTACATAACAGAAATACAGTCATGTTGGGCGAGAAAATCGAAACCACCGCCCCCACAATAAAGACTATAAGCGAAACCGCCAATACAATCTTGCGCCCGTAATGATCAGAAATCGGCCCCATCAACAACTGGCCTATACCGAGGCCTATCATACCGAATGTAAGACTAAGCTGCGCCTGCGATGCCGAACAATGGAAATATCGTGCCATCTCAGGAAGTGAAGGTGTGTACATGTCGTTGACAAACGACCCCAAGGCACTGAGAAGTACCAGATACAGTACCAAAAAACAATAATACTTTTTATCGGTCTGTGCCGGTCGCAATGGAGGTTCCTGCTGTGACGATTGAGAAGTTTCCGGTTGCTGCGGTTGTTTTTCTATATGATGATTATCCATATTCCACCTTTTTCGATTAAAACACTCCTGCCTCTCAATGGGTTTAAACTTCTCTATTATAAAGCGGCTTCTACTCCTTATTTATAGCCATCCTATACTGTTTGGGGCTGTTGCCTACTTGTTTTCTGAAATATTTTCCAAAAGATGATTGTGTAGGGAAATTCAATCTATAAGAAATCTCCTGAATCGTTAGATTAGTATAGTTAAGCATCAATTTGGCTTCCAAAACCACATACTCGTTAAGCCATTCCAAAGCATTTCTTCCACTGAAAATTTTAACCATATGCGACATATATTTGGGTGTGATCGCCATTTTATCCGCATAAAATTTCAAACAACGTTCTTTTGTATGGTATATATCAAGCAGATATATGAACCGGTCGAATATATTTTGCGCGCGAGGCTCATTAATCGAATTTTCAGCTCTATCTTCCGCACAATACTCCTGATGTAAGGATATTATTGTATATGAGACCGCAAGTACAAGCCCTTTTACTACATACAGATTATTTTTCCGAAGATACTTCTGTAATAATGTAAAATATGGCTTTAACTCGATTATTTCCTCATATGGCAAATGTATTACAGCATTATGCCTGACATTCATATACGTATCTGCCCTGAGTTTTAATTCTATCTGTAATTCGTCAAGATAATCAGAAGATAACAACAAAGCGTATCCTTCCACATTTTCAGCATGTAGAGTCAACAAGCAAGTGCAAAATTAAGTCAATAGTTTGAAGAACTCAATA
>ERZ778517.1995-NODE-1995-length-13017-cov-4.433729_pt1 | contig 13017 bp, 7 predicted proteins | sample MGYA00510341_ERZ778517 | MGnify/ENA primary metagenome ERZ778517 (study PRJEB29527, sample SAMN07138964) | mouse gut metagenome | material: feces | host: mouse | place: China:Nanjing | collected 2016-01-25 ... | reverse complement strand
AGGTCACGGTGTAGCCGAGGGCCGGGGTGGTAGAGTTGATGGCGTCCTGTATGGCGCCGAGCGAGGCTGTGGTCGTGCGGGCGCCGGCGCAGCAGCCAAGGTTGATGGCCGGGTGAAATTTGAAGATTTTGGCACCCATCCATACGCCGATAATCAGTGGCAGCGAGGTGCTCAGCACACCGGCGACGAAGAGCATCCAGCCGGCCTCTTTGAGACCGCTGATAAAGCTCGGCGCGGCGGTGATGCCGATAACTGCGATAAACATGTTGAGGCCGAGATTGTTGAGCAGCCATACCGACGATTCGGGTATGCGGCCGAATGTGGGGCGCTTTGAGCGGAGCCAGCCCAGAACCAGGCCGGCAATCAGGGCGCCCCCCGAGGTAGACAGGCTCACGGGTATGCCGCCGAGGTGGATGGTAATGGCACCGATGAGGGCGCCGATAAAGATGCCGAGACCGACGAATACCATGTCGGTAACGTTGGTGGGGCGGTCGGGATAGCCGATGGCCTTTATGGCGGTGTCGACTTCGCGCTGTAAGCCGGCGAGGGTGACGATGTCGCCCCTATAGATTTTAGTCTGGGCAAGCACGGGTATTGACTGCCCGGCCGCTGAGATGTGCGATATGGCGACACCCGTCATCTCGGGCATTGCGCGGAGCTGGTCAACGGTGATGCCGTCGCACGACTTCGACGATATGGTGACGGGTATTTTCTCTACGGCGAAGTTGAGGAGTTCGTAGTCGGCCACTTCGGGGCCGAGCCACGACTCGTCTTCGACTACGAATTCACGTCGTCCACTCAGTACTAATTCGTCGCCTTTCGATATCGTTACCGTTGAGGCCGGGTCGTCGACGATTTTGCCGCCCTGGCGTACGCGGTCTACATATATGCGCCGGCCGAGCCCGGTGATGTGCTGCTCGATTTCGGCCACGGTGCGCGGCTGGTCAAAAAACTCGCCGTCGGCCTTATAGGCGCGGAATGTCACAGGGCGCAGGGCGTTGATAAAGGCAGGGTCGTTGGTGATAGACGATGAGTTCATCGTCTGCTCGAGCTCGGCGGTCTGTGCCTTTACTTTTTTGATGCCGCCGAGCATGGCCGGCCCGATATATGCAAGTATGTAGGCCGAACCGATGGTGCCGAAGATATATGTCACTGCATAGCATACGGGCACGATGTCAATCCAGCTTTGTTTTTCGGCAGCCGAGATAGACATGTTGCGGATGGTATCGTCGCCGACACCGATAACGGCCGAAATTGTCTGCGACCCGGCGAAGAGGCCGATAGCCTCGCCGGCGTTATAGCCGAAGCATAGGGCGACTCCGGCTGTCACTCCCAGGCATGCAAGACACATCGCGACGGCAAAGATTACCTGCTTGATACCGGACCCCTTGAGGGCACGGAAAAACTGAGGGCCTACGCTATAGCCGATTGCGAAGAGGAAGAGGAGGAAAAACACTGATTTTATCGGGCCTGGAATCGGTATGTCCATCTGGCCGACGATTACGCCGACGAGCAGTACCGACGTAACGGTGCCGAGAGAAAAGGTCTTGTACTTTAACTTGCCAATCCAAAAGCCCACACCAAGGGTGAGGAAGATGGGTATAGACGGGTTGTTGCGGAAGGTTTCGAGTAGCCAGTCCATAAATTAGTCTTTTGTAGATGAAACGTTTTGTTAGTTCGATGGCCGGGACATCTTGCCGTGCCCCGGGATGCTTATTTTATAACATGCGTCTATCGTGATTGGTTCGTGATTGGTTTAAGCATGTTATTTCTTATCGTATGTTTTTTGTAACTTTGACTCCGGCTTAGATACTTCCGCTCGGCAAATTCAAAATAGATTTTGATTTGCTCTCGGCTTATTCGTATCTTTGTAAGTTGAAAAATAATCTACATTATGCGAAAAATTCTATTCTTACTGTTCTTTGTGTCGAGTGTTGTGGGCCGTGCTGCCGAGATGGCAGACACTGCTGCCATGCTCGACGAGGTGGTGGTCACCGGCTCGAATGCCGCCCTTCCGCCACGGCTCCTGCCCTACACCGTGAGTGTTATTACCCGTGACCGCCTCGATGCCACAGGCTCCACGCAGCTCCTGTCGGCCATATCGGGCCAGGTGCCGAGCCTCTTTGTCACCGAGAGGGGCATATTCGGCTTCGGCGTCAGCAACGGAGGCTCGGGCCATATCAAGATGCGCGGTATTGGGGGCGACAGGGCCTCGGCGGTGTTGATGATGCTCGACGGCCAGCCGCAGTTTGCAGGCATATACTCGCACCATGTGGCTGATTTTTACGACAAGGATTATGCCGAGCGCGTAGAGGTGCTGCGCGGCCCCTCGTCGGTGCTCTATGGCTCGAATGCCATGGCCGGGACTATCAATGTGATTACACGCAAGGTACATCACGACGGGGTACATGCTACCCTCACAAGCCAGTACGGTTCTTACAACACGTGGCTGTCGACCCTGACCACTACCATGCGCTACGGGCGGCTGTCGGCCCTGCTGTCGGCGTCATACGACCGTACCGACGGCAGTATCGACGGCATGGACTTCAAACAGGGCGGCGGCTATGCCAAACTTGCATACGAGTTTAGCGACTATTGGCGCGCCTATGCCGACTATGCGGTGTCGAACTTCCGAGGCAACGACCCTGTGTGGCCCACGCTCTCCGACCCGGCATCGACCGATGTTTACCGCCAGAATGTGACCCGTGGCGAGGCGTCGGCTGCCGTTACAAACAGCTATGGCGTAACCGACGGTACGGCAAGGGTCTACTATAGCTACGGCAACCACTATATCGACGACCCACGCCATTTTCACAGCGTTGATGACCGCTTCGGGGTGATGATATACCAGAATTTCCGTCCCTGGCAGGGAGCTGCTGCTACTGTCGGTTTTGATTTCAATACCTATACGGGCAAGATTCCGGTCAGCGGTGGCTCTACGGGAAATATGGGCACGATGACGCGCAAGTCGGTCACCGAGTATTCGCCGTATCTTACTTATTCTCAGACTTTGGCCGACGAATATGTAGTGCTCAATGGTGGTGTGCGTATGGCCAACAGCGATAAGTTCGGCACGTGCTGGGTGCCGCAGGGCGGTGTCGTGGTGCGCCTGTCTGCCGACCTCAGGCTCAAGGCGTCGGCAGCGATGGGATACCGCAACCCGTCGTTCCGCGAGTTGTATCTCTACCGTATGGCAAATCCCGATTTGGCCCCCGAGCGCATGTGGAACTACGAGGTGTCGCTATCGCGCTCTTTCGGCACATGGGGCCGCGCCGAGCTGACGGCATATTACTCGAAGGGCGACAATCTGATACAGGTCGTAGACAATCACAACGAGAATACCGGCCGCTTCATCAACAAAGGTATCGAGGCGTCGGCCTCGGCCCGGGTTACTACGGGCTTGTCGTTATCGGCAAGTTATAGCTATCTGCATACTTCGCTCAGCGACCTCACCGGCGCGCCGAGACATCAATACTATATCGGCGCAGACTGGAAAGCCTTGTCGTGGCTACATGTATATGCCGATGTCAAGGGCGTGGGGCATTTGTTTGTGCATCAGTCGTATAAGCCGCAGAGCTACGCGCTGCTAAACTTTAGATTTGATTTCGACGTGGTGCGCTATCTCACATTGTTTGTCCGCCTTGACAACGTCACCGGCGCGGCCTACACTATTAACCGTGGCTACCGTATGCCCGGCTTCACAGCCATGGGCGGCTTTAGACTGAAGATTTGAGGGGTGCAATCGCCGGGTTGGACCACGTTGCCGGGTTGAGGAAACATAAGAACAAAAGGACAAAAGTAACAAAAGAAATATTCAAGACTAAATTACAGCACATAAATTAAAAATATCAGAAACGAGGATTCTCAACGATAGGAGCTGGGACTTCCGAGGCCAGTCTTGGGGCAGGTGGAGGTATTGAAGTCGTCGGAGACGACGTCCTCATGGTTAGCCCCACCATCATTGGTGGGGTGTGCATTGATATTCAAACAAGTACGTCCTCGGAGAGGACGCTATGTATTACCTGGCGTCCTCTCCGAGGACCTTTGTGTTGTGGTCATCCCTGCACCCCGCCAATTATGGCGGGGTTACCCACGAAAGCGTCGTCTCCGATGACTTCCCATTTTGATGCATCTCCTTTCATAAAGTAACAGTCTTCTACTGTTTTCTTCCTCTGCATCTATAATATTGAAGCACCGTAATTCGAGCTTATGCCAAAAAAAGTTTTTTGTCCTTTTTGCCCTTATGTCTTTTTGTTTCCTTTTTTTATCTTACCTCGGTGATGCAAGCTCCTATATATAAAAAATCGCAGGCCTCGGCGAGGTCTGCGATTTTTATTTAGAGTGTCAGTTGATTAGCGGATAGCTACCTTTGTAGCCTTGTTGCCCTGCACGCGGATGTAGATACCGGTGGTCGGGTTGACTACGCGGACGCCCTGGAGGGTGTAGTACTCTGCGTCGTCGTCGGCTGCATCGATTTCTTCGATACCGCTCACGTCGCCGGTCTTTTGTACTGACAGGGTCGGAGTCTCGTCGCTGAAGTTGAGGCTGATGCTGTAGATACCTGCAGAGAGTGTGAACTTGTTGGGTTCAACGCCGGCGGCATACTCGGTAAGAGGAGTTGACCATGTGGGAACTTCGAGAGACTCGTCGGCAGTAGCGGCACCGTAGGTGCGGCCTTCGGCTACAACGCTGTTCTCGGCGAAGTAGAGAGTGGTAGCTTCGTTTACGGTAACATCGTTAGCCATGAAGTCAGTTGCAGTTGCTGCGAAGAGAAGCATAGGCTCGGCACCCTCGATTACGGCATACATCGTGGTGGGCTTGGGCTGCTCGATGTCGGCAGTTTTGGTCAGGGTCATCACGGGCTTGCCGGTGGCAAACGATACGGTGACGGTGTAGACGCCCTCGGCTACAGTGAATGAGTACCAGTCAGATACCGGCATCTTGTCTTTGCCGTTGAGGGTATATTCCTTGCCGGCTTCGGCTGCTGCGCCTTCGGTGTCGGCACCGGCGGCGTAGACATCTCCAAAGGCCATATCCATAAACGCTGTGGTGAACTTAATCGAACCTGCGGTTTCCCATGCGCCAATCTCGTAGTCGGCAATGGTGAACTGCTGGGCGGCTGCGTCGGCTTCCATAGCGGTGAGCTCTTCACCGTTGTAGATATAGAACGATGCGGGCATCAGTTCGCCGGTCTTAGTGAGCTGGAATACGGGGGTGTCGTTGTTGTAGTTGACACTGATAGAGTAAATACCCGAGGGGATGGTAAACTTGTTGGCTTCGGTACCAGCTGCGAACTCTGTCAGAGTGGGGTTCCATGCGTCGAAGTCGTAAGCCTCGTTGGCTGTGGCTGCGCCGTAGGTGCGGCCGGTGGTGATGTCGCTATTTTCAGCGAAGTAGATGGTCATGGTCTGACCCATGGCGGTACCAACCTTTACATCGTTGGCCATAAACTCGCTGCCGAATGGGCAGAAGAGCTGTACGGGCTGCTCTGTGCCTTCGATTACGGCATACATCGTGGTGGGCTTGGGCTGGTCGAAGTCGGCAGTCTTGGTCAGGGTCATCACGGGCTTGCCGGTGGCAAACGATACGGTGACGGTGTAGACGCCCTCGGCTACGGTGTAGGCATGCCACTCGTCAATCGGCATCTTGTCCTTGCCGGTCATTGTGTATTCCTTGCCGGCCTCGGCTGTGGCACCCTCGGTGTCGGCACCGCAAGCGTATGCGTCGCCAAACATCATGTCCATAAAGGCCGTGGTAAACTTGATAGTGCCGGGCTTGCCCCATGCGCCAATATTGTAGTCGGTGATGGTAAAGGTCTTGGCCTCGGTATCTGCTGTCATGGCAGTGAGTTCCTCGCCATTATAGATGCTAAGGGCTGTTGGCATCAGGTCGCCTTGCTTCGACATGCGTACTTTGAATACGTCGTTTTCGATATTTACATCGATGCTATAGATACCCGAGGGTATGGTGTAGCGGTTGGGGTTTGCGTCGACTGTATATTCGGTCAGGTCGTTATACCACTCGTCGAAGTTATAAGGAGTGTTGGCCTCGGCAGCACCGTAGGTACGTCCGTCGACGATATCCTCGCTCTCGGCGAAGTAGAAGTTGCTCTCGCCGCCCATAGTGGTACCGATAGTTACGTTGTCTTTGCTAAGGAAGCTGTTACCCATCAGTGTGAGCTCTACGGGCTCTGCCAAACCTTTGATGATGGCAAACATCGTGGTGGGTTTGGGCTGCTTGATGTCGCCGGTCTTGGTAAGGGTCATTACCGGGGTGACGGTGGCAAACGAGACTGTCACGGTGTAGATACCGGGAGCAACCGAGAAGGCGTGCCAGTCGGATTCGTCGAGGTTTGTATTGCCTACCATTGCGACTGCTTTGCCTGCTTCTGCAACTTCGCCCTCGGTGGCTGCACCACAACCATAAGCTAAACCATAATATGAGCCACCTTCGCTAAATTTGATTGTACCGTTCTTGCCCCATTCTCCTATCGCTACATCTGAGGCTGTAAAGGTTTTTGTTGCGGCATCGGCAGTCAGGTTACAAGTAGTGTTGCCAATGTTTGCAGACAGGGATGTTGGTGCATAAGCATCAGCATAAGTGACGGTAGTATAGGTATATTCTACATTTTCGACCGTCGTTGGTATTTCGATTGCTACCTCGTTGGTCTCGTAGGTCGGGAGAATGGTGTAAACCCCGTTCGACGAGTTTGTGGTGGCAGGTACCGACAGGATTGTGTTGCTCGAGTTGACAGATGTGCCGCTGATTTTTACATTATAGATTACCTTGCCGGCAGGTGCGGTAAATTTCAAGGTAAACCGGGTCGGCAGACGAAGAACTGTAGTGCCGTTAGATGAGACAAAACGAGCCGAATAAGGAGACATGCCGGGGATGAACTCAGCGTTCACGCCGTTGGCTGTAAATGTCTTTTCGTAGAAACCTCCAGTCGGAGCGTCGGGTGTAAGGGTTCCGGGCTGGCTCCAGTTGAAGGTGGCCACGCTGTTGCCGTTGCTGTCGGTAAGCGGGTCGGCAACTTTGACGATGGTTACAGTGCCTTTGCCGTTCTTAAACGAGGTGGTGATATTGTATACGCCTGCTTCTGCAACTTTAAATGCTTTTACGTCGGCTGCTGTTGCCGGGGCGTATTCGGTGAGTTCGGTAGCAGTGTTGTTGGCCAAGGTTGCGTCAGCTTCGGCTGCACCGTAGGCATATCCGTCGGGGTCGATGAACGACAGGGTCGCACCGGCTTTGATTTCTACATTCTTGGCAACGAAGTTGTCCATAGCTACAGCCTCGGCTCCTGCGAGTACATAGCTGATGGCTGTCGGGGTGTGGGTCTCGGGTACGCTCGAACCAGCGACTACGGTAACATCTATTAATGTCAGACGAGGCGAACCCTGAATGTCAAAAACTACGCTGTTGTAGCTGTTGGTGAATGTGTAGGTCAGTTCGCCAAGCTCGTTTTCGCCCCAGGTATCCGTGCCCTCGAAGCCGTTGGCAAGTACGGGCTGTTGGCCGGTTTTTAGGTAAATGAAATTCCCTACTTTATTGCCGCCTATAAATCTTATAGAGCTTATAGTTCCACCAGCCGGAGCCGTAATAGTCACTTTGTTTCCGGCAGAGAGGCGAAGGTCGTATGCCCTTGTTTCATAGGTCGAACCATAATACCACATTTTGGGGTCGCTTGCACTGTTTGCCTCGCAAACAAGGCTGATGCCGTTATTGGTAAATGTCGTGCCGGCGATTACGGTTCCAATATTATTGTTATTGGTGGGCAGGTTGGGGGCGGGGTTGAGGGTTGTCGGCAGGGTCTTAAAATCAAAGCTGCCGGTAATGGTTTGCTCTTCGCCGCCGCCGGTAGTTGCTAACTTGACCTCTATTTTCTGAACATAGACGTTTGCAGTAGCCTTGAGTGTAACTGTAGATTCTCCGTCTTCGGGGGCGGTATAAACGCTTATATACTGGTCACTGGTAAGTGCGATAGTGCCTGCCCCGGTTGTAATTTCGAATGAGGCTGCGGTATTTCCGTCTCTTGCTGTGAGGGTGATACTTTTTATTACCTTTCCGGTTTCGGCAGCGATTTCAATCTGGCTACCGGAATTTGCCTGTAGGCACTTGTTGGTGACATTGTAGTAAATGCTACCCATGCCGGATGTCGGTGTAATAGTCACTCCGTCCGAGTTTACTGCGAAATCGTTTGCATTGGCACGGAAAGGGTTGTAGCGGCCGTCGCCAGTGAATGAGAGGTTCTCCCTTGGGTTAGGCGTAAGGGTGGTGAGGTCCATGAAGTTGAACGATGCCGTAGTTGTAGCTTCTTCGTCGCCGCCGGGAGTTGGCTGCTCTGTGGCGGCCTTCTGCATGGTGACAACCATTTGGTTAAATGCTACCCAGCCACCCTGTGCTGCAAATTTTACTTCAGATGTTGTTTGGTCGAGGGCTGTAAAAGTCTTTTTAGGAGCTGAATATGTAAAAGACTGGCAAGGTGTAGATGACTTTAAATAGTCATTTAATCTCCATGTGCTGCCATTCGCAGAAAATTCGATTTTCGTGATGTAGCAGCCTTCATCGGCCTTGACAGTCAGTTCTCCGTTTTGTTCGATGTTTAGTTGATTGTTAGTTATTGATAGTGACGTGCCGGTGATTGTGGCATTGTCTACAGTGACCCCTTGCGACGGGTCTCCTGTAACTGTCGCGAAGTCGAAGGTCGCTGTCACCATGGTTTGGGCCACAGCCGGCAGCAGGCCGACGAGCGCGACGAGAAGTAATGTAAAAAGTTTTTTCATATTAAACTGTGATTGATTGATAGTCTTAAGTTATCAGTTTTGCCGTTTAGATAGCATACATGTCGCAAAAATAGATAAATTTTGACAATTTGCATTGTTTTTAACAAATTTTAACAGCAACGTGCGGCCTTATCTTCTTTTGTTTGCGCTTTGTGATGTTTTTTGGCGTAAAAATCGTAATTTTGCATTGAAAAAATCTAAGGAAAACCTAATTGAAATGACGAATATAATACTGAGCGACATAAGGGGAGTGCATCAGGAATTGCTCCCCATCACCTATACCCGCACCCCGGCCCATATAAGGCTGGGCATCGACACCATAGGCGAGAAGTGGCAGGCCATGATGCCCGGCAACTATTTCATGGAGCCGGCCCCCGACTATCTGCAAGAATTTTTCGGTATGCCGCCTGCCCATGTGTTCGACGACCCTGCTGCTTTGCGCGTTGCTGCCAATGTGCTCCCCGACAAGGCTCTCGTGGCTGCTGTCGGTGCCCTGCGTCCCGGGCAGCGGCTCGTCGATGACAAGGGCGCGGTGATTGCCCGGTGTGGTAAGGCCGACGAGTATGTTGATATTGTTTATGATGGCGATTATAGGGCCGTAGACCACCTCTACGACATATTCCTGCTCAATGGCGAGGCTCTCGCGGCTGATTTTGAGCGTCTTACTGCTGGCCGTGCCTCGCAGCCTCTCAGCCCTACAAATACCGTCATCGGTAATCGGGACCTCGTCTTTGTCGAAGAAGGAGCATGGGTCGAGGGTGCATTCCTAAACACCTCGGCGGGCCCTATTTATATAGGTAAGGACGCCACAGTGATGGAAGGCTCGATGCTTCGCGGACCAATCGCGCTCTGCGAACATGCCACCGTCAATATGGGTACAAAGGTCTATCCCGGTACGACTATCGGCCGTTTCTGCAAGGTCGGCGGCGAGCTCAACAACGTGGTCATGCACGATTATTCCAACAAGGCCCACGACGGCTTCCTGGGCAATGCCGTCGTCGGCTCGTGGTGCAACCTCGGTGCCGGTGCCGTGGCTTCGAACCTTAAGAACGATTATACGCCTATCCGCTTGTGGAACTATCCCGAGCGACGTTTCTTGCGCACAGGCCTGCAGTTCTGCGGCCTAATCATGGGCGACCACTCCAAGGCCGGCATCAATACGATGTTCAACACGGCCACCGTCCTCGGCGTGGGTGTCAATATCCACGGCTCGGGCTTCCCGCGCAATTTCGTGCCCTCGTTCAGCGAAGGCTCTACGGCGGGATATACCGATGTGTCGATGACAAAGTTCTTCGACACTGCCGCCCGTATGATGGCACGTCGCGGCGTAGAGCTCACTGATGCTCACCGCCGCCTCTACATGGCCATCCGCCAAGCCGCCGAAGAGTTCAAATAAGTTGGTTGCATCTCGGTAGGGACGCGCCATGGCGCGTCCGCCCAGGCGATGTGGCGAATCAAAGGAAACATAAAGACATAAAAATATAAGGAACATAAGAATTATGTGTTTTTTTTGACTTTTTGTCCTTATATCTTCTCTTTTTCAAAGATGTAATCATACTGCGGCTACAACTTTCGGCTGTGTCCGCTCGTTAATATAAAAGACAAAAAATTAAGCATAATAGAGGAAGTAAAAAGACATGAAGTTATAAAATTTTTGTCCCTTTTGTTTTTGTGTCCTTATGTTTCCTTATATCAGGCAAGACATCTCTTATCAGCCAAAGTGCCGATTTAACATATAAATATTTTGACTATGGAATCAACTCGTCAGGCAAAAATATCGCGCCTGCTCCAGAAAGAGCTTAGCGAAATCTTCCGTCAGCAGACGGCTAAAACTCATGGGATTATCGTGTCGGTCAGCACTGTGCGTGTGTCGCCCGACTTGTCGGTGGCCAAGGCTTATCTGTCGATTTTCCCCTCGGAAAAGGCTCCCGAGGTGCTCACGAGTATCGAGGCTTCAGCCAAGACAGTGCGCTATGAGCTGGCCCAGAAGGTGCGTTTCCAGCTCCGCAAGGTGCCCGAACTGCAGTTCTTCCTCGACGACTCGCTCGACTATATCGAGAACATCGACAAGCTGCTCGACAAGTAGCCGTGATGCTGGCCTTAAAAATCGCTCTCCGTTATCTCTTCGCGAAAAAATCGCACCGTGCCGTCAACGTCATTGCCGTCATTTCTATGGCCGGCGTGGCGGTGGCGACAATGGCTATTGTCGTGGTGCTGTCGGTGTTTAACGGCTTTACCGACTTGGCGCATAGCCACCTGGCCGCTATCGACCCCGACGTTAAGTTGCTGCCGCGCCAAGGCAAGGTGATTGCTTCGGCCGACAGCCTCGTGCGAGTCCTCGAAGGGCGCGGCGATGTGGCTGCCGCTGCCCCGGTGCTACAGGAGCGTGCCCTGCTCGTTGCCGGAGACCACCAGATGCCTGTCGTATTCAAGGGGCTCGACCCGGCCAAGGCGCGTGCGATTGCCGACTTAGATGCCATCGTTGTCGACGGGGTGTATGCCCCTGTCAATGATATGCCCGACAGCCTTGCCGGCATGCAGGCCTCGGTCGGCGTTGCCGTCAGCCTGGGCCTGAGGCCCTCGCCATACGCTGCCGGGCAGCTCTATGTGCCTAAGCGCAAGGGGCGTATCAATCCTGCCAATCCGGCGGCGGCATATCGTGCGCTACCTGTCGCCGTGACAGGCGTCGTGCAGGTCGACCAGCCCGAGTATGATGCCGACTTCGTGTTTATACCTCTCGATGCGGCGCGGACGCTGCTCGATTATGATGGCGGCGAAGGCTCGGCTGTCGAGGTAAAGGCTGCTATGGGTGTAAAACCGGCAAACTTGGTTCGTGACCTCGCACGCGACTTCCCCGATTATGTCGTGCAGGGGCGCATTGAGCAACAGGCCGACACTTTCCGTATGATTGCGGTCGAGAAATGGGTCACATTCCTGATGCTCGTGTTCATATTGCTTATCGCGGCATTCAACATAGTGTCGACCATGAGCCTGATGGTGATAGAAAAACGCTCTGATATCTCGACCCTCCGCGCCCTCGGGGCCCCGGCGTCGATGACAAGGGCCATATTTGTCGCCGAGGGATGGCTCGTGACCGTTGTCGGCGGCATTGCCGGCCTCGTCCTCGGTGTGGGGCTGTCGTTGCTGCAGGAGTATTGTGGTCTGGTCAAGCTCGCTGCCGACCCTTCGGCACTGACAATCGATGCGTACCCGGTGCGTGTCGAGTGGACAGATGTGGCCTCGGTCTTTCTCGCAATCATCGTCACCGGCCTCCTCATCGGCGCAATATCGAGGATATTTACAAGGAAAACTAATAATTAAAGAAAGTGCAAACTGTTCTCTTCCATTCTACTATATTCGGGCCTATACATTCGCGTAGGCTCGGCTCGTCGCTCGGTATCAACCTCTTGCCCGACGATGGCAAAATTTGTTCGTTCGACTGCCTCTATTGCGAGGCCGGCTATAATGCCCAGGGAGCCGGCACCACGGGGTTGCCGTCGCGTCGGCAGGTAGCCGACGCCCTCGATGCAAAACTCGCCTCGATGCGCTCTGAGGGCGCATCGCTCGATGTAATCACCTTTTCGGGCAACGGCGAACCGACGCTTCACCCCGACTTCGACGGCGTCGTCGATGATACCATAGTGCTGCGCGACAAGTATTATCCTGATGTAAAAATCAGCGTCCTTACCAATGCCACCCGTATCGGCAATCCTTCGGTCGCTGCCGCTTTGCGCAAAGTCGACAATAATATTATGAAGCTCGACAGTGCCGTCGCTGCCACCGTCGAGCTTATCGACAGGCCCAATCCCGGTTATGACCTCGACAAGACTATAGAACTGCTTGCATCTTTTGGCCGGCAGGGCATCATCCAGACCATGATGTGCCGTGGCGAACACGACGGCAAGGTTATCGACAATACAACCGACGACGAAATCGAGGCCCTCATCGATGCATATCGCCGCATCGCCCCGGGCGAAATTATGCTTTATACTATCGACCGCCCCGCCCCCGAGGTCAAGTTGTGCCGTGTCGGCAAGGATGAGTTGACAGCTATTGCCGGGCGTATCACGGCTGCAACCGGAATTCCTGTTCAAGTTAGCGCGTAAGGCTCTTGAACAATTTTCCCGCTTCTGAATTGTGAAAATACCTTTCGCCGCGGCCTCTTGTGGGTCGATAATCGTGAATGGAAGTTAAAAACATGTCCAAAAACACATTTTTAGGGCAAAATATTTGG
>ERZ778517.1994-NODE-1994-length-13018-cov-3.321685_pt1 | contig 13018 bp, 8 predicted proteins | sample MGYA00510341_ERZ778517 | MGnify/ENA primary metagenome ERZ778517 (study PRJEB29527, sample SAMN07138964) | mouse gut metagenome | material: feces | host: mouse | place: China:Nanjing | collected 2016-01-25 ... | reverse complement strand
ACTGCTTATAAATATCTTTCGCTAATATAGAATAAACCCAAAAGAGCAAAACGAGCGGCATATACAAGCCGCCCGTTTCGTAAAAATAACAGCAAATAAAACATAATCGCAAAGATTTTGCGCAACATTTCTTACTGCACCGTCATATACGTATATCCCATCAGACTCAGATCCACTTCTCTTGCAACCTCACGTCCTTCCCGAATGGCCCATACAACTAACGACTGCCCTCTGCGCATATCTCCGCAGGCAAACACATGCGATACGCCGGTCTCATACCGTCCTTCCCTGGTCTTAACATTCGCGCGTTCGTTCAGTTTTACGCCAAATGCATCCGCGACATATTTCTCACTGCCTAAAAATCCGGCGGCAATCAGCACGAGATCCGCCTGAATCTTCTTCTCGCTTCCTGCCGCTTCGGTCAACACGATGCGTCCGGTCTTTTCTTCCTTTGTCTGCTCAAGACGTACGGTGCATACTCCGTTCAGATTTCCATTTTTATCTTTTAAAAATTCCCGGACGGTCGTCTGATACACCCGCGGATCATGCCCGAATACGGCGATTGCTTCTTCCTGGCCATAATCGGTCTTGCAGACTTTTGGCCATTCCGGCCATGGATTGTCTGCCGCGCGTGTATCCGGCGCTTTCGGCATCATTTCCAGCTGTGTCACGGACGCCGCGCCAAGACGAATGCATGTGCCGACGCAGTCATTTCCGGTATCCCCGCCGCCGATCACTACAACATGTTTTCCTTTCGGCGAAACAAACTTTTTGTCCTTCAGATCCGAATCCAGCAGGCTTTTTGTCACACTTGCCAGAAAATCGACCGCAAATAAAATCCCTTTGGCATCACGGCCCGGGGCATGGATATCTCTGGGATGTCTGGCGCCGCAGGCTAAAATGACACGGTCATATTCCTTTAAAAGCTTTGCGGCCCTGATGTCTTTGCCCACATTTGCGTTTGTCACAAACTCCACGCCTTCTTCCTGCATAACCGCTACTTTCAAATCGATCACAGACTTTTCCAGCTTCATATTCGGAATCCCGTACATCAGCAATCCCCCGATGCGATCGTCTCTTTCGTACACCGTGACATGATGTCCCCTTTTGTTCAGCTGATCGGCCGCCGCAAGTCCGGCCGGACCGGAACCTATCACTGCGACACGCTTGCCGGTGCGTACTTTCGGCGGTTTTGCGCCGGCAAGTCCATGTGCGCAGGCATATTCGATAATTCCCCGTTCATTTTCCTTTGTCGTAACTGCGTCCCCATAATGCCCGCACGTACACGCAGCTTCGCAAAGCGCCGGACATACGCGGGATGTAAATTCCGGAAAATTATTCGTTTTTTTCAGGCGGTTGTATGCCTGCTCCCAGTTGCCGGAACAAACCAGATCATTCCATTCGGGGATCAGGTTGTGCAGCGGACATCCGCTTACCATTCCTTCGATCATCATACCGGCCTGACAGAACGGAACACCGCACTCCATACAGCGCGCGCCCTGCTTTTGCTGTTCTTCTGCAGTAAGAGGCTGATGAAATTCGTGGAAATGCAAAATACGCTCTTTTGGTTCCTGCGCCCTGCCTGTCTTTCTCTCGTAATCCATAAATCCGGTTGGTTTTCCCATTTCGTTCCCCTCCTATCTTCCTGCGTTCGCATAAAACGCTTCGATCTGGGCCTGCTCTGCATTGAGTCCTTTTTCTTCCATCTGGACAATTGCAAGCATCATCCGTTTGTAGTCATGCGGCACGATTTTTTTAAATCTCGGCAGATACTCCCGAAATCGGTCCAGTATCTGTTTTCCTTTTTCAGAGTTTGTCAGATTCACATGCTCCTGTATCATTTCCTTTAATTCCAGCACATCATATTTTGAAGTAATCTCCTCAGAAGAAACCATGCCTTTATTCAGCCTTGTATACAGATCGTTGTCTTCATCCAGCACATAAGCGATTCCTCCGCTCATACCTGCCGCAAAGTTTTTGCCGGTGCGCCCTAATATCACAACGCGTCCTCCGGTCATATATTCACATCCATGATCTCCAACCCCTTCGACTACCGCATGAGCGCCCGAGTTACGTACACAAAAACGCTCGCCCGCCACGCCGTTTATAAATGCCTTGCCGCTTGTCGCACCATATAGCGCCACATTTCCAATAATGATATTTTCATCCTTTTGGAAACGGCTTCCTGCCGGTGGGTAAACAATCAGCTTACCGCCGGACAAGCCTTTTCCAAAATAGTCGTTGGAATCGCCTGTCAGCTCCAGCGTCAGTCCTTTTGGAAGAAACGCGCCAAAGCTCTGCCCGCCGGCTCCGCTGCAGCGGACGATAAACGTATCTTCTGCCAGTCCCTCCGGATACCGCCTGGTAATGTCGGAACCAAACATCGTTCCAAACGCGCGGTCCGTGTTCGTTACTTCTACGGCAATACTTCGTCTGGCGCCGGAAACAAGCGCGCTTTGCAGCTGTTTTAACAGTATCTTTTCGTCCTTAGTCTGCTCCAGGTGAAAATCATACTGTTTTTTCGGATCAAATATAACTGTTTCACCAGGATCTGTAATCGGATGATGCAAAATCCGGCTCAGATCGATCTCTTTTTGACGCTCGGACAAATCGTCCCGTACACGCAGCAGATCGCTGCGCCCGACAAGCTCATCGACGGTACGGATCCCAAGCTCAGACATAATTTCACGCAGTTCCTGCGCGATAAATTTCATAAAGTTTACGACATATTCCGGTTTTCCGTCAAAACGGGCGCGCAGCTTTGGATTTTGCGTTGCAATGCCTGCCGGACAGGTATCCAGGTTGCAGACACGCATCATGACGCAGCCCATCGTTACCAGCGGCGCGGTTGCAAATCCAAACTCTTCGGCTCCAAGCAGCGCCGCGATCGCCACATCGCGTCCGGTCATCAGCTTACCGTCTGTCTCAATCCGCACTTTATTACGAAGGCCGTTTAAGAGCAGCGTCTGATGCGTTTCAGACAATCCCAGTTCCCACGGAAGACCGGCATTGTGAATCGAACTGCGCGGCGCCGCGCCTGTCCCACCGTCGTATCCGGATATTAAAATCAGCTGGGCGCCCGCTTTGGCAACGCCTGCCGCTACGGTACCGACACCGGCCTCCGATACGAGCTTTACAGAGATTCTGGCGTCGCGGTTTGCGTTTTTCAGATCATAAATCAGCTGTTCCAGATCTTCGATCGAATAGATATCATGATGCGGCGGCGGAGAGATCAGTGAGACGCCAGGCGTGGAAAGTCTTGTTCTGGCAATCCAAGGATAGACCTTTTTGCCCGGCAGATGTCCGCCCTCTCCCGGCTTTGCGCCCTGTGCCATTTTAATCTGAATCTCTTCGGCGCTGACCAGATACCGGCTCGTAACGCCGAACCGACCGGACGCTACCTGCTTGATGGCGGAACATTTGTTTAAACCGTCCGGCCCGATGGTCAGCCTCTCCAGACTCTCTCCGCCTTCGCCGGTATTGGATTTGCCGTGCAGCTGATTCATTGCGACTGCAAGTGTCTCATGCGCCTCCTGTGAAATCGAGCCATAAGACATGGCGCCTGTTTTAAATCGCGTAACAATCTGGTCTACGCTTTCTACTTCTTCGATCGGGATACCCTGTTTCGGATAACAAAACTCAAACATACCGCGGATATAGGCATCTTTTTCTTCCGCCTGTACCATCTGCGTATATTTTCGAAACATCTCGTAATCGCCCATCCGGGTTGCTTTTTGCAGCATATGAATCGTCGCCGGATGATACAGATGCTGTCCGGCGCCGCTGCGCATTTTATGACGTCCTTTGGAATCGAGCGATTCATCGACTTCCAGACCGAGCGGGTCATAAGCCAGCGAATGCAGATGATCGACATCGTTTTCAATATCGGTTAACGTAATGCCGCCAATTCTGCTTACCGTATTTGTAAAATATTTGTCTATCACAGATTTGTCAATCCCAATCGCTTCAAAAATCTTTGACCCCTGATACGACTGAATGGTGGAAATCCCCATTTTCGAAGCTATTTTTACAATTCCGGATATGACCGCCTGGTTATAATCGTCCACGGCTGCATAATAGTCTTTGTTCAGCATACGCAAATCTGTCAGCTCCTTCACCGTCTCATACGCCAGATACGGGTTGACCGCGCTTGCTCCATATCCGAGCAGCGTCGCAAAATGATGCACTTCCCGCGGTTCGCCGGACTCTAAAATGAGCGACAAAGAAGTCCTTTTTTTCGTAACGACCAGATGCTCATGCAGTGCCGCAACCGCCAGCAGCGACGGTATCGCCACATGGTTTTCATCTACGCCGCGATCCGACAAAATCAAAATATTCGCACCGTCCCGATACGCACGATCTGCTTCTAAAAACAGCCGGTCTACCGCTTTTTCAAGACTCGTATTTTTATAATAAATAATCGGAATCTCCTCCACCTGAAATCCTTCCACATGCATCGCCCGGATTTTCAAAAGATCCGTATTCGTCAGTATCGGATTGTTTACTTTTAATACCTGACAGTTTTGGGGCCGCTCTTCCAGCAGATTCCCATCGTCGCCGATATAAATACAGGTAGAAGTCACGATCTTTTCCCGAATCGAATCGATCGGAGGATTGGTCACCTGCGCAAACAGCTGTTTGAAATAATTAAACAGCGGCTGATGATCGTCCGCAAGTACGGCCAGCGGAATATCGATTCCCATGGCGCTTGTAGATTCCTCTCCGTTTAATGCCATCGGCAAAATAACTTCTTTCATCGCCTCATACGTATATCCAAATGCACGCTGTAATTTTCTCAGCTCTTCTCTGGTAATCTCCGGCACGCGTTCATTCGGAATTTTTAAATCAGACAGCTTAATCAGGTTGCGGTCCAGCCATTCCCCATACGGACGCTTTCCCGCGTAATATTCTTTTAATTCGTCATCCCCGATCAGACGTTTGTTTACCGTATCTACCAGCAGCATTTTTCCCGGTCTTAAGCGGTCCTTTTTCACGATTTTCGTCGGATCGATATCCAGCACGCCCACTTCGGACGATAAAATCAGCTGATCGTCGTCCGTAAGATAATACCGCGACGGACGCAGACCATTCCGATCCAGTACCGCTCCCATCAGATCGCCGTCTGAAAATAAAATCGATGCCGGGCCGTCCCAGGGCTCCATCATCGTCGCATAATACTGATAAAAATCTTTTTTCTTCTGCGACATCGTATCGTTATGCGACCACGGTTCCGGTATCAGAATCATCACCGCAAGCGGCAGCGGCATTCCGCTCATAACAAGAAACTCCAGCGTATTATCCAGCTGCGCAGAATCTGACCCTTCCGCATGCACGATCGGAAGCACCTTCGACAACTGCGCGTCGAGCGCTCCACAGGTCATAGTTTCTTCTCTGCCAAACATCTTATCCACATTTCCCCGAATCGTGTTGATCTCCCCGTTATGCACGATCAGACGGTTTGGATGCGCACGCTCCCAGCTTGGATTTGTATTTGTGGAAAACCTGGAATGTACCGTGGCAATGGCGCTCTCGTAACTGACATCCTGCAGATCAGAATAAAACATCCGAAGCTGATCGACAAGAAACATCCCTTTATAGACAATCGTGCGGCTGGAAAGCGAACAGACATACGTAAAATCATTGGACTGCTCGAACACCCGGCGTACAATATACAGTCTGCGGTCAAATGCCAGCCCTTTTTCCACAGCCTGCGGCCGTTTTACAAACCCCTGCATAATACACGGCATACAGTCCGCAGCTTTTTTTCCCAATTTTTCCGGCGCTGTCGGCACTTTTCGCCAGCCGAGAAACTCCATGCCTTCTTTTTGTACGATCACCTCAAACATCTTCATCGCACGGCGGCGTTTCAATTCATCCTGCGGAAAGAAAAACATCCCCACGCCAAATTCCCGTTCTCCGCTCAGCCTGATGCCAAGCGGTCTGCATGCCTGCGCAAAAAACCGATAGGAAATCTGCAGCAGAATACCGACGCCATCCCCGGTCTTTCCATCCGCATCTTTTCCTGCTCTGTGCTGCAGGTTTTCAACAATCTTTAACGCCTGTTCCACTGTGGCATGTGTTTTTATGCCTTTGACATTCACAACGGCTCCAATTCCGCAGTTGTCATGTTCAAAAGAAGGATCATACATACCAGCCGGCTTTGCAGTACTTTCATTTTGCATGTATTTTGTCATAATGGTCGTTCCTTTCTGTATCAAACAAGAGTTACGTTTTTCTGGTAACCACTATACAACTTTTATCCGCTAAAGTAAATATGGGATTTTGTGGATATTGTCAGATTATTTGATTATTTATAAAAATATGATATATTATCGGATAATTTATGATATTTTCTTTTATTATCTCAGTTATGTTAACTTCTGGCAGCAGACTGGTTTTGAATTTCCTAATTATATTAAGCGGTGTTTTCACATGATTTTATAATTATCTGACAATTTTTCTGCGATCGCTGAACCTTCCGTTCTTCAGACATATGTTCAAATGGATATAAAAAAACGTGTTCGAACCGGAATTCCGTATACAGTATGCTTCACAAACGATAAAGCACATCTGTTTCACGAAAATCCGTTTCGAACACGTACAAATGCTGTTGTATTTTGATTTCTGATGGGAACCGCACTGCTTCGGCTCCGATCTTTTTTCATTCGCCGAAAAACAGTGGAGATATGCCGTCTGAAATTTTATCAGAAGTCATTCTCTGTTACCTTCTCCATTGTCCGGTCTCTGTTTCGCCTGTCCGCTCCGCCGCGACATCTGATTGCCATATGACAAAAACATCCCAGTAAACAAAACGCTCAGAATCGCCGCCGCATACTGCCTGAGACCTGTCTGGTTCAGCAACTCCAGCCAGTCTGTCTCCGTCCAGAGCACCGATACCAGATTCGCCGCCATATGAGCCGCCGCTGCCGTAAGCAGACTGCCGGTGCGGTTCACGATATGCGCCAGCAATATGCCAAGTACAAACGCATACACACATTGTACCAGATTAAAATGCATCACGCCAAACAACAGCGCCGAGCAGACCGCCGCCAGCGTCTCGCTGCCCTTCTCCCGCAGTCTCTGATACACGAATCCACGGTACACAATCTCCTCCGCCAGCGGTCCCAGCACGCATAAGGCAGCAATTTCAATCAGCAGCTCCTGCTGATAAAAGTTCTGCGCCACTCTTTCGTAACCGGTATCAGACAGTCCGAGCGCAGACTGCAGAATCATATATATATAATTGTTCGCCACACCGCAGAGTACAACCGCCGATACATAGCAAAACGAAGCCGGATACCGATAAACGCTCTTTTGCCTGCTCCGAAAACGAACGAACAGCCCGCATCGAAAAGCATACCAGATAAAAAACAGCAGACTTACCGCAGAAGATAACGCCTGCAGTACCATCCCGGAATCCGACACTCCGGCTGCCTGAAAGAGCGTGTGAACGACGTTGATCAGAATCGTATATAGGAACGCCGGCGCTGCGGCATATAAAAGGTCTTTTCTATAACCAGTCATCGTCTTTTACCAGCTGATCCAAAAGCTGCTGCACCGTCTTATGTAATACCGGATGCTGATACCACGATGCGATTTCATTCAAAGGCTCCAGCACAAAGCTGCGGTTATGCATATCCGCATGCGGAATCGTAAGCTGCGGCGTATTGACTGTCACATGGTCATAAAACAAAATATCCAGATCCAGCGTACGCGGTCCCCAGTGCACTTCTCTCGTCCGCTTTGCATGCGCTTCGATCTCATGCAGCGTTTCCAGCAGCTGCTGCGGATTTAAAACCGTCTCGATACGTATGACGCAGTTTAAAAACTTATCCTGCGGCACGTCTCCATATGGTTCGGTTTCAATGATCTGCGACTGTTCGCACACTTTGCAGGAATCCAGCTCGTCCAGTTCCCTGATGCCCTGCAGCAGATATGCCTGCCGGTCGCCAAGATTCGACCCGACGGACAGATAAACGCTGTGACGCGTCCGGTCCAGCGATACGCACACATTTTTAATCGGAAGCCCGATCGGCGCCCATGGTTTTTTGACTTTAATGCGGATTTTTCTGACCTGATCATAAGTCAGCAAAATCTCTGCCGCCAGATGCTCCGCCGCTGCCTCTATCAGTCTGAATGTATGAGACTGCATGTAATTTGTCACAAAATGACAGATCTTTCCATAATCGATCGTATGTTCCAGATCATCCGTCTGCCCGGCTTTTGATAAATCCAGATCAAGATAGACCGACACAAGAAACTGCTGTCCTAAAATATTTTCTTCCGTATATACGCCGTGTTTTGCGTATATGCTCAGGTCCTGAATAATAATCTGATCCATAATGCTCACTCCCTCGTACCTTAATAAAATCGATGTATCCGTTTGTTAATCATAAAATACTTTAGCAGTTTTTATCCCATCTTACAAGCCTTGAAATAATTTTATTGACGATCCGGTGATCGCTTGTTACTGTTCACACCTTCGGTGCTCACAGTAACTGAATGCAGCCCATGGAAAGTTCGCCTGCGGCGAAGGTCTGGTTTCCATACAAGATCGCTTCCGCCATACGGATCGCCCGTACATTCTCCCTGACATCATGCACGCGCACAAACGCGCATCTTTTCATCACCGCAAATACCGTCGTAACAAGCGTCCCCTCCAGACGTTCGCCAACCGGCAGATCGAGAGAAAGGCCGATCACGGATTTGCGCGAAACGCCAAGCAAAACCGGATATCCAAGCCTATGCATCTGTTCCAGACTCCGCATCGCTTCCAGATTATTTTCAAAAGTCTTGGCAAATCCGATGCCCGGATCCAGAATGATCTGCCCGTCCGCAATCCCTGCCTGTTTTGCCAAAGCGATCGTTTCTTTCAGATCCGCAAGCAGCTCTTCCATAAAATGATCGTATGGACGAACGTCTATGCGGTTATGCATCAGACAGCAGGAAACGCCGGTCTGCGCGATCAGGCCGGCCAGATCCGCGTCATATTTAAGCCCGTGAATATCGTTAATCAAATCTGCTCCCGCTGCCAGCGCTGCCTTTGCAACCGTGCTTTTATACGTATCGATCGAAATCGGTATGTCAAAATTCTGCCTGATTTTTTCGATTATCGGTATCGTTCTGTCTATTTCTTCCTGTTCCGATATTTGCAGATGGCCCGGTCTTGTCGACTCTCCGCCGACATCTATGATATGCGCGCCTTCCTGTATCATCTGCTCTGTATGCCGCAGCGCCGCGTCTGTCTGGTTCCATTTCCCTCCGTCGGAAAAAGAGTCCGGCGTCGCGTTTAAAATCCCCATGACATACGTTTTGTTCGTGAAATCAAAGTTCTTCGTTCCTATTTTCATACTGTCGATACTTTCTTCTATTTTGATCTGTCTGCTTACCCGTTCTGTTTCATCATCTGAAAAAAGCGGTTTTGCAATAACTCCTGTTCCTCAAACAATCCTCTTGCCGCATAGGTCACCGTTCTGCTTCCCGGTTTTTTGATCCCGCGCATCGTCATGCACATATGCTCTGCTTCCAGCATAACCATCACGCCTTTCGGACTTAAGTGCTCCATCACCGCATCCGCAATCTGCGCCGTCATTCTCTCCTGCAGCTGCAGACGACGTGCAAATATTTCTACGGTACGCGCCAGTTTGCTAAGTCCCGCCACCTTTTTATCCGGAAGATAGGCGACATGCGCCTTCCCATAAAATGGCAGCAGATGATGCTCGCAGGTCGAGTAAAATACAATATCCTTTTCCAGCACCATGTCTGTATATTCCGTATGAAAGGTCTTTGCCAGCGGCTGACTGGCATCCTGCGTCATACCGGCAAATAATTCCTCGTACATTCTGGCAATCCGACAGGGCGTTTCCAACAGCCCTTCCCTGGAAGGATCTTCCCCGATTCCCTCCAGCAGCAGCCGCACGCCTTCCCTAATCTTCTTATCATCCATATTTCCTGCCTGCCTTCTTTGTCCGGACGCAGCTGCTTTTTGTAACGCATGCCGCATCCTTTTTTATTTTCTCCTGTTTCAGATCCGCTGTATTTTGCCGACATCTTTTTCCGGCATTTTGTATCTGCCTGTTTTACCAGCTCAATGATCGTCGTCCGCATCCGCCGTCTGTCTTTGTACAGCCGTTTTCAAGCCGGCCAGATAAGAAAACGACCCAAACGCCAGGACAACTCCCGTACTGCCGGCAGCTGCTTTTGCAAACGATACCGCCTGTGCCATATCCGGCATCCAGACGACTGCCGGATGCAGTTTTTCCGCAGTCTCCGCCAGTTTTTTTCCATCCAGCGCCCTGGAATGCGGCGGTGTCACGGTAATGACCTGCGCGGCATATGGCAGCATGATCTCCAGCAGCTTTTCGTATTCCTTATCTGCAAATACGCCGATGATATATACGACTTTGCGCCCTGCAAAACAGCTGCGTACGGTTTCCCGCAAATAATATGCCGCACCTTCGTTATGCGCGCCGTCGATATAAATATCCGGCCCGTCCGCAATCTTTTCCAAACGCCCCGCAAGACGCACGCTGGAAAGACCTTTTAACAGATCCTCCTGCGTCAGACGTATGCCCTGCTCCTGTAAGACCTGTGCAACCGCAAGTACGCACGACAGATTCTCTTTCTGACAGGCGCCGGAAAGCGCAAGCGTTCCACGCAGCGTTTCCGTCTCAAACAAACTGTTCGTTCCGTCATAAGAAAAATGACGAATGCACGAGCTGTCAGCAGTCAAAAACGGCGAACCCTTTTCCTCCGCGGTATGTTTTAACACTTCCAGTACCTGAGGCGGCTGCGCCGACGATACGCATGGACATCCGGCCTTTATAATACCGGCTTTTTGTGCCGCGATCTCCTCCAGCGTCTGGCCCAGAAGCGCCATATGATCCCTGCTGATCTGGGAAATCACGCTGCATACCGGATGTGCGATCAGATTTGTGGCATCCTGCGCACCGCCCAGTCCGGTTTCCAGCAGCACCAGATCGCAATGCTCCTGATAAAAATAACAAAAAGCGATTGCTGTCTCCACTTCAAACGCTGTTGGATGCGGCAATCCCTCTTTTCGCATATCCATGCAGGCAGCCTGTACCGTCTGGGTAAGACTGGCAAATTTTTCCTGCGAGATCATGTCTCCATTCACCCGGATAATCTCTTCCGGTTCAAATACTGCCGGAGACGAATATACGCCGGTCCGGTACCCCGCCGTCTTAAGTATACTGGCCAGCATTGCGCAGACAGAACCTTTGCCGTTCGTCCCTGCGACATGAATGATGCGAAGATGCTTTTGTACATCGCCCAGACGGGCCATCAGACTTCGAATACCTGCCAGTCCATAGACGCTCCCATATCTGGCCGTCTGATTCAAAAACGCCCTCGCCTGCTGATAATCCATTCGCTATTCCTCCCATGCAGATTCGTCATTTTCTGCCTTTTTATCCCGTGTCATCAGCTCATACACCGCGTCCTTTACCGGCTTGTTTTCAAACAGCGCTGCGTTTACCTGTTCAATAATCGGCAGATCCACGCCGTATTTTTTCGCCAGTCCCATCGCTGCCTTTGCACTATAAACGCCTTCCACAACCATTTTGACTTCTTCCATTGCCTGTTTCATACTGTATCCTTTTCCCATCAGGATACCTGCCCTGCGGTTACGGCTGTGCATGCTTGCGCACGTTACAATCAGATCGCCGATTCCGGTCAGTCCGCTCAGCGTTTCATACTTTGCTCCCATCGCAAGTCCGAGACGTCCGATTTCGTTAATCCCTCTCGTAATCAGCGCCGCTTTGGTATTATCTCCATAGCCGAGCCCGTCTGCCATACCGGCTGCCAGCGCGATGACATTTTTCAAAGATGCCCCGATCTCCATACCGGCCACATCCGGACTTGTATATACCCGAAACGATTCGTTCATAAAATAATGCTGTACCCGCTCTGCTGTCTTCTTTTTCTCCGCGCCTGCTACAAGCACGGACGGCATTCCCCTGCCGACCTCTTCAGCATGCGACGGCCCGCATAAAACGGCTGTCACCGCCTGCGGAATTTCCTGTCTGATGATCTGAGACAGCGTCATCAGCGTATCCTCTTCGATTCCCTTTGCCACGCTGATGATCAGCTGTCCTTCTGTCACATACTGCGCCATATCATGCGCGGTCTTTCTCGTATACATGGATGGAACGGCCAGTACCAGGGCATCCATTCCGGATACTGCTTCCTGCAGCGAGGAAGTATACCGGACCGAATCTCCCAGCTTTACGCCCGGCAGCTTTTCTTTATGCTCGTGATGCTGTGCAAGCGAACGTATTTCTTCGTCCAGCGCCGACCAGATCATCACTTCATGCCCGTTTTTTTCCAATACGACAGCCAGTGCCGTTCCCCAGCTTCCCGCTCCTATCATTGCTATTTTTGCCATAAATCTCCCTGCTTTCTGATTTTTTAAGACTTTTGATGTTCCTCCTGCCCGTCCTGTACAAAAACTTTATTCTCCGTGCCGCTCAGCAGACGGCGGATGTTAGACTGATGGCGAATAAGTCCAAGCACGCACACAATGCCTACGACAATATAAATTTCTGTCAGGGTAAAAGAAGGCGCTCCCAGTATTCCATTCTGCCCAAAAACCACGGTCTGTATGAAAAATCCGATACAAACCAGCAGCGAACCTACCGAAACATATCGCTTGACAAAGATACTGAGTACAAACAGCAGCAGACATACCGGCACAGCCCATGGACAGAATGCCAGCATCATACCAGCCGTTGTCGCAATTCCTTTGCCGCCTTTGAACTTTAAATGAACCGGAAAATTATGTCCCAAAACGGCTCCCAGCCCCGCATACGCTTCCAGTATTTTGATCCCGTCCGGATAGCGTTCGCGAAACAGCAGCCACACCAGCAATACCGCAAAGACCCCTTTAAAACCGTCGCCCAGAAAGACGAGAATACCCGCCTTTTTTCCAAGCGTACGAAAGGTATTCGTCGTCCCGATATTCCCGCTTCCCATACTGCGAATATCTACATGCATATGC
>ERZ778517.1982-NODE-1982-length-13079-cov-3.795147_pt1 | contig 13079 bp, 7 predicted proteins | sample MGYA00510341_ERZ778517 | MGnify/ENA primary metagenome ERZ778517 (study PRJEB29527, sample SAMN07138964) | mouse gut metagenome | material: feces | host: mouse | place: China:Nanjing | collected 2016-01-25 ... | reverse complement strand
CAGCGCCTCCGGACTATTGTCTGCCAGGAATTTTGCCGCCGCTTCCGTAATGGCTGCCTTTTCTTCCTCCGTCAGCTCCACGCCGTAATCCGCAGCGTGCGCGTCCATCAGATAACACTCGCGGATATTTTCCATTACGCTGTTTTTTACAGAATCTGTCATAGTCGTCCCGTCACCGGAATCCGAAGTCCACATATCTTCTCCATAATACGACAAAAAATACAGATCCGTCTGCGCAGCCTGATACTGCGCCATAAAGTTTGCAACGCCCATTCCGATTTCTTTGCCGTCCAGCTTTGCTGCCACTGCGTCCGTATTCACCTTATTTCCGCAGCCCGTTACTGTAAATGATGCCAGCAATGCCGCCGACAGCAGCATTGCTGTTATTTTTTTGAACTTCATAAATAAACTGCCTCCTGAAATATTTTAAATATTTGTATTTTTCTGTGATCTTATGCACTGGTCTATTATAGTGCAAATATACGGTATCTGCAAGAAGTTTCATTATTTTTTCACAAAAGCGCGGTCATTTCCTCGGCCAGACCGGTCAGCAGTGCAAGCACATCCGTTTTTTTCGCATCCCTGCTGTTTCTCGCCATATTGTACACAAACGTCGGATTTTTTCCTACGGCGGTAAAGGTCAGCTTTCCGTCATATTTTTTTACAAACGCCGCGATTTTGGACGTATCGATCCGTGCATGCTCATGCATCATCATACGCAGCGTCTTCCCTTTTTGAATAATTTCCCTGATATAGACACGATGAGCCTTCGCCTTTACCTGTGCAATCTTCAGCAGATTAGAGACAGAGCCGGGCGGATCTCCAAAACGATCCAATAATTCCTCCATCATTTCCTCGGCCTCTTCCTGCGTTTCAATCCCCGCCATACGTTTATAAATATCCAGCTTCTGATACTCGTTCGGTATATAAGACGGCGGTATATATGCATCGATATCAATATCGATGGAAGTCTCGAAGTCTTCTTCGGCAGGTATGCCCTTTGCCTGTTTTACTGCCTCGTTTAACATCTTACAATACAGATCATAGCCGACCGCTTCCATATGTCCGCTCTGCTGTGCCCCAAGCAGATTTCCTGCTCCGCGAATCTCCAGATCACGCATGGCGATCTTAAATCCGCTGCCCAGATCCGTAAACTCCCTGATCGCTGCCAGACGCTTTTCCGCAACTTCTTTGAGCATCTTGTCACGTCTGTACATTAAAAAGGCATACGCCGTCCGATTCGACCGCCCTACCCGTCCGCGCAGCTGGTACAGCTGGGACAGACCCATATTATCCGCATCCTGAATAATCATCGTATTTACGTTTGAAATATCCAATCCTGTTTCAATAATTGTAGTAGATACCAGAACATCGATCTCTCCATTGATAAACTGATACATAATATTTTCCAGTTCCCGCTCCTTCATCTGCCCGTGCGCAATTGCCGTCACTGCGTCCGGCACAAGTTTTTGTACTTTAACCGCCACTTCCTGAATCTGATTCACGCGATTAAACACATAATAAACCTGCCCGCCTCTGGCAAGCTCCCGTACGATGGCTTCCCGTACCATCTCTTCATTATACTCCAGGACATATGTCTGAATCGGCACCCGGTCTACCGGCGGTTCCTCCAGTACGCTCATATCCCGAATGCCGATCAGACTCATATGGAGCGTCCTTGGTATCGGCGTCGCTGTCAGTGTCAGCACGTCCACATTTGTTTTTAATTTTTTTATCTTTTCCTTATGGGTAACGCCGAATCGCTGTTCCTCATCTACAATTAAAAGTCCCAGATCCTTATACTGCACGTCTTTGGACAATACCCGATGCGTACCGACAATAATATCTACCGTTCCCTGACGCAGTCCCTGAATGGTTTTTTTCTGCTGCGCCGGTGTGCGAAATCTGCATAACAAACCGACCTTAATCGGAAAATCCTGCATACGCCGGACAAAATTATTATAAACCTGCTGCGCAAGAATCGTCGTCGGCGCCAGATATACTACCTGTTTGCTCTCCTGCACCGCCTTGAAAGCCGCACGTATGGCAATTTCTGTCTTTCCGTATCCGACGTCTCCGCAGATCAGCCGATCCATGATTTTCGTGCTCTCCATATCTTTTTTGGTCGCCTCGATTGCCATCGTCTGATCTTCGGTCTCCTCAAACGGAAACATTTCTTCAAATTCCCTCTGCCAGACGGTATCCGGCCCATATACATAACCCTTCTGATCTTCCCTCGCGGCATAAAGCTGTACCAGCTCGCCTGCAATTTCCCTGACCGCACTGCGCACCTTCGTTTTCGTCTTCTTCCAGTCCAGACTTCCCAGACTGTTCAGCTTCGGCCTGCGCTCCGTGGCGCCTGTATACTTTTGTATCATATCCAGCTGTGTAGCCAGTATATACAATACCCCTCCCTTATCATATTCAATCTTAATATAATCTTTTGCAGTACCCTCTACATCTATTTTTTCAATTCCCCGATAGATTCCAAGTCCATGATTTTCATGTACGACGTAATCTCCCACGCTCAAATCTGTAAAACTGGCAATTTTCTCCCCGTTTTTTACATGCCGGCGTTTTTTCTTCTTCTTTTCCGCGCCAAAAATATCGCTTTCAGATATCACCACAAATCTGAGCAGCGGATATTCATATCCGCGTTTTACTTTCCCGTACAAAGCCATGACTTCTCCCGGCTTTACAATATGGTCATAATCCTCCGTATAAAAGGCGTTTAATCCCTCGTCCACCAGGTCCTGCGTCAGTCTCTGTGCCCTCGTCCTTGACCCTGATAATAAAATCACCTTATAATTTTTCCTTTTATACTGCTGCAGATCTTTTACAAGAAGCTCGAAACTATTATTGTATGGATTGACCGTACGAGTCTGAAACGGATAGATTCTGGCAGGCGTAAGTTCCGGCAGTTTTAATTCCAGCGTCGCCAGCGCAATGGTATGCAGCCGCCCGGTTTTGGCGAAGATCTCTTTCGCACGATACAGCGCATGCATCTGCCCCGGCAGAATATATCCCTTTTCCAGCCGCTGCTGCATGCTGTCTATATATTCCGTTTCCACTGCCGCGCTTTGCTCCGCAATACGCGCCGGCTCATCCAGCGCTACGATCGTTTTGTTCCGATCAAAATAATCCAGCAGACTTACCGTATGTTCCGTAAAGTAAGACAGATACCCGTCCAGTTTTGCGCTGCTGCCAAGCTCCTGCAATTCTTCTGTCAGCGCATCCACCGCACTTTTCAGCCGAAATGCCTCTTCTGTTTTTCCCTCTTCACGCAGACGTGCCGCAGTCGTCTTTTCTTCCTCCCGCAGACGGCGAATGCCGTCCCGCATCTGCGTTTCAGTTAACAGACACTCATGTGCGGGATAAATACTTATCTGTTCCAGGTTTTCAATCGAACGCTGGCTCGACGCCTCATAGCTTCGAATAGAATCGATCTCATCTCCCCACATTTCAATCCGGTAAGGATTTTCTTCCGTCAGCACATACACATCCAGAATACCGCCCCTTACCGCAAACTGTCCCGGAGTCTCTGCCTGATAATTTCGCTCATATCCCATAACCGCCAGCTGCTTTTGCATCGCGTCGATATCCATCGTACCGCCGGTCTTAAGCGTTTTTATCCCTGATAAAAATCCTGCCGGTTCCGCCATCCGGTTCATAAGCGCGTCAAAAGTAGTGACAACCGTACAGCTGCCCCCTTCTGCCAGTAATTTTAAAACTTCTATCCTTTCCTTTGTCAGTTCGTTTCCCCGAATATCGGACTGATAAAACAAGATGTCTTTCGCCGGAAAATAACGGACGTTTTTATCAAAAAAACGATATTCTTCACAAAATTCTCTTGCACGCTGCTCCGAAAATGTAACGATGAGTCTGCTATCTTCTTTGTTGCCAAGACAATGGAGCAAATGCAGCTTCTGCGAGTCGATGCACCCTGTAATTTCCACAACTCCAGCCCCGGCTTTTTCATGCAGCCAGCTGCGGATCTCCTGATATTCCGTCATCGTCTCAAGCGGCTCGGTAAATGCATTCATGATTCGTTACCCCTGTTTCCTTCTTGTCATTTTACGATTTAAAATTATATTTACTTTTTCTTTTTATTATACATATTCATCGCCTGCGACTCTTCGCCTGCCACAATCAGCGCAGCTGCGGCAACGGCATCCTTCATCGCCGCTTCTGCCTCTTCCCGTTCTTCCTTTGGAAACCGGCTCAGCACATAATCCGCAAGATCCCAGCCATCCGGTTTTTGTCCCACGCCGACTTTAATACGGGCAAACGCTTCGGTTCCCACATGCGCAAGAATACTTTTTATCCCATTATGTCCCCCGGCGCTGCCTTTCATCCGGATTCTGATATTTCCCGGAGCCAGACTGATGTCGTCATAAATGACAAGCAGCTGCAAAGCCGGATCCAGCTTATAAAAACGCATGGCTGCCCCGACAGCCTCGCCGCTGTTATTCATATACGTCAGCGGTTTCATAAGCAGCACCTTCTGCCCGCCAATGATCCCGCTGCCGCAGACCGACTGATATCTGATCTCGTTCATCGTAATATGGTATTCCTCCGCTATCCGGTCTATCGTATCAAATCCTATATTATGTCTTGTTTTCTCATATCGTCCGGACGGATTGCCAAGTCCTGCTATCACATACATAACGCTTTATTTCCTCCTTCTTTCTCACGCCGCTGCCTGCCCCGCGGCTCTAAGTATATCATTGAATGGTAAAAAATGAAAGCAGAAAAACCGTGTCGTCTGCTTCCCTTGCACTCTGTCAAAAGATATGCTATAGTCTATACTGACTGGTCCATAAATATTATAAAAAGCGGGGAATACAAATATGTTTGACTATTTTACCACATCCACCCACGATGCCTGGGGAATGGAAGCCACAACGCTGACATTTGCAGGATTTTGCGCAGTCGTCATACTCATTGCGGCGCTGATTCTGGGCGCGCTGTTCTTTCGTCCCAGACGGGAACGCTCCAGAGGCATTTCTACCAAACAGCTTGTTTTTTCATCAGCTGCAATGGCACTGGGTATTGTAACTTCGATGATTAAATTCGCAGATCTTCCGATGGGCGGTTCCATTACGTTATTCAGCATGTTGTTCGTCTCGCTCATCGGATACTGGTACGGACCCAAAATCGGCATCACAACTGCCGTTGCCTACGGCCTGTTACAATTTATCCTGCAGCCGGTCTTTTATTCGCTGCCTCAGGTAATTGTCGATTATCCTCTGGCTTTTGGCGCACTCGGCATCTCCGGTTTTTTCAGCAAAAAGAAAAACGGACTGCTGACCGGCTACCTGGCGGCTGTTCTTGGACGATACTTTTTTGCGTTCTGGTCCGGTATGATCTTTTTTGGCGTATATGCGGCTGATTACAATATGAGCGTGCCTGTTTATTCCATTTTATATAACGGCATGTATCTGATTCCTGAAGCCATTCTTACTGTCGCGGCAATTTCCATGCCGCCTGTCAGAAGCGCCTGCAGACGTATGAAGCAGACCGCAACCGAAACACAAAGCAGGCAGACTGTCGTCTGACCATAAAAACCTCTGCAGCCCGGCCGCAGAGGTTTTTGTTATTAAATAACATCTTAATAAGTCAGATCATAGACGTAGCGTATCGTACTGCTCTTATCTCCGTTAATCAGCACACCAATATTCTGCTGGTTATAAAACCATTTCCCTGTCTGCACCTGCGATCCCAGGACCCAGAAAAAATCTCCCTGCGCAGTTACCGAAGTCTCCTCGTCCACCTGAATATAATCCTTATTCCCTCCGTTATTGCGGAAACACAGATAACCGCTCTTTTTTCCTGTATGTATTTCGTAAAATACACTTGCCGCCGGCGCGTAGCTGATCATACTGCACTGATAAGCCGCCGACTCTTCTCCAAAGAAAGACGCTTCGATCACCGGCGTCAGCTCCGGCAGATTATATGCAGTTGGATCTGCGGAAAACCGGACAATCTGATTATCTTTTATCAGTCCTCTTTTTACAAAGCTGTCAAAATAGCTCTGCTTATCTTCGATCGTCATATCGTAATCATAAATGACCTCGCCAAACATCGACGCCATATCCTCGTCCGCATACGCCTGCGCTTCTTCCCTGGAATTGCCTAACAGCGAATAGTTATAGCAGAGCGACTGACTGATGCGGTACTGATAATCCATCATACTGTTAATCGCAGCTTCGACCGCAGTCTCTCCTTCCACGCCGTTTCCGGTATTTCCCGAAAGTCCCGCTGCCAGCAGCTTATCCTTTAGCACCGTAATCTCAGAAGGTTCTACAAAACTATTATTCTGAATATCGCCGCCTTCTACCAGACGGCCGTAAATATCTGATATTTCCGAATCTGTCATCGTACTGACGGTCCGGTCTGACAAATCCATCACATAATGGCTAAGTCCTTCCTGCGCGTCTTTTTGCGCCTCTTCCTCTGTCTGACCGACAACGTTAAAATAGTATGTGTAAAGCTGCATTCTTAACTCTGCCTGACTGTTCGCATAGGCCGTAACCATCGTACGGCGAATATCTCCGTTACTGTCGCCGTTGTTATTCAGCTTAAACAACCGCGGCGCAAATACGCTAAAAACGACGACGCAGGCCACGATAACGACTCCTATTGCAAAATTACGCGGTGTAAAAATCTGAAATTTTTCTTTCTGCGAATCTTTGGCATTCGCTTCTTTTATCTTTGCAAGACGCTTTTCCTGCTTCTTCTTTTCTTTCTCCGCCTTCCGCTCCTGTTTTTCCGTCGTTTTATCTGATTTTTTATCCGCAGGCGGCGCCGACGTTATGCCTGCCGATCTTTCCAGCCTTACTACAAATTTCATGCCGTAAGGCGACTGGAACGTATCCGGATGCGCCTTAATAGACGCGAGAATTTTTTTTGCCTGCTCCGGATCGTCTACGTTGTATTTATCTACAAGACCTTTGATTCTTTTCAAATCCGCAGCAGCTTCCCGATATTCCTGTTCTGTATCAAATTCCAGATCACCCAATTTATATTTCTTTTCCTGTGCCATAATTTAATCAATTCCCTTCATAGATATCCCACTGGTTTTTCCCTTTGCATTTGGCCCTATGCAACGCATCGTCCGCATGCCCTATCAGTTCCATAAACGATTGCTGCCCGTTTCTGGCAGACGCAACCGCGATTCCTATCGAAAATTCAAGTTCGATTTTATTTTGTATTATCAAACGCATTTCTGCAAGCAGTTTGCTGCACTTATCCTGTATCATCTCTCGCGAAGGCACGTCGATAACGAACACAATAAATTCGTCTCCGCCGTAACGCGCCAGTATATCGCTCTTACGAAAACAGCTCCTTAAGCGGTCCGCAAAATCCTGGATACATTTATCTCCTGTCTCGCGCCCAAAGCGCTGATTGATCTGCTTAAAATTGTCTATATCGATCAAAAGCAGCGCCTGTAAGCCTTCCCTTTGCTGCAGTACCTCATGAATCATCTGTCCGGCCACATTCCGGTTATACAATCCGGTCAGATAGTCATGCTGTTTCGATCTGCCTGTCTGCTTCGCGATCTGCAGCACTTCTCCGACACGCTTTTGCGATTCCAGCACGTTGCAGACTCTGCGTATCACGACTTCTGGTATAAATGGTTTTACGACATAGTCGTTCGCTCCCATGGAAAGCGCGTTGATCTGCTGCTGCCTGGAATCGTCCGCAGTAATAATAACGACCGGAATATGCGCTATTTCAATATCCTCTTTTTTCCGCAGTAAAAATTCTCTTCCATCCATCACCGGCATCATCACATCCAGCAGGATCAGATCGATATGAGAAGCGTTCTTTTTTACGATATCCAAAGCCTCTCTGCCATCCGCCGCTTCCAGTATATTATATTCGCTTTCAAACATAATACGCAAAATCTGGCGATTCATACTCATATCATCCACGATCAGAATCGTCTCGACCTTACTTTCTGATGAGAGAATGGCCTTCCGGTACCTGCGGAGTTCGCGCTCGATCTCTTTTTGAGCGGTAATGTCTGCCATCGTCGCAAAAATTACGCTTCGCTTTCCAACAGAACGTACATATTTCAGGCTCATTTCGATCCACTTTTCCACGCCTTTGTCAGTCGTACAGCAAAACTCGCACCTTGCCACCCGTCCGGACGACGCTACTGATTCAAACGCCGCAAAAACCGCGCCGCGGCAGGACTCATCTACCGCGTTTTGTATACCGTTTCCAATCTGGTCCAGATCGCTATAGCCAAACAAATCGTAATACGCATTATTGACCCGTATCGTATCGATTATCTGTTCCACAGGCACGTATTCAAATATTGCCACTGCCTGCAGCATGTTGTTAAACAGCAGCTCCATCTGGGACGAGGCATCCCACAGCTGATCAGCGCTATTTTTCACGGTATCCGTTTCTTCCTTATGAAATGTAAAGTTCCCAAACGCCAGTCGTTCATATTCTTCCACCGGCATCGGTTTTGAGAAATAATATCCCTGCACAAATTCACAGCCGATACTCCGCAAAAAAGCCACCTGTGATTCCTTTTCTACACCCTCGGCAATCACAGGCATATCCAGCCATTTTGCCATCCGTACGACAGATGCAAGAATATTTTCTCCGCGCCCCGGTACTTCCGAATCCGATAAAAATTTCATATCGATCTTTAAAATATCAACGACAATATCTTTCAAAGTATTCAGGGATGAATAGCCGCTTCCAAAATCATCCATAAGTATACAAAATCCATATTTCTGGAGCTGGGCCATCGTCTTTTTAATCAGCTTCGGATTACTCGTATATGAACTTTCTGTCAGCTCCAGATGCAGCAGCCGCGGCTCGATACGATACCTTCTTACCAGATCCATAATGACGTCTGCCAGCTTGTCGTCACACAGACTGACTCTGGAAATATTTACAGAAACAGGAAACGGCTCCCTTCCCTGATCCAGCCATCTGCGAATCATCTGACAGGTATGTTCCCATATATAATAATCCAGCTTTGTAATAAATCCATTCCGTTCAAATACCGGAATAAAATCGCCCGGAGCAATGATCCCGTTCTCCGGTGACCGCCAGCGCACCAGCACTTCGCCGCCGTCCACCATATTCGTATGCAGATCATATTTCGGCTGAATATATAACACAAACTGCTCCTGCATCAGAGCCGCCTTCATCGTATTGATAATCTTTTGTTCCTTTACCAGCTGCTCACTCATAGAAACGTTGTAAAAAGAATAATTCTGTATGTAATTTCCCTTGCATTGCTTTGCCGCAAGATTTGCCCGGTCACTGACCGTAATAATCTGTTCCCCTGCATCATCAGTCACGCAGATGCCAAATACCGGCACCAGTACGTGTTCGATTTTAAAATTGTTAATATCTTCCCGTATTTTTTCAATGATCTGCAATACCGATTGTTCATTTTGAAACGGCATACAAAAGCAGAAAACATCCGCCCGATATCTTCCATATGTAAAATGCTTAAAATCTTCCGCCATACAGACCAGCTGATCAGCAATATACCGCAGCAGGCGGTCGGCTTCGCGAATGCCGTAAAACTGATTCACAAGATGAAACTGATAAATATCAAAATGAATAAACGCAAATGTTTCTTCCGGATAACGATTCAGCATTTCTTTCGTTTTATACAGGAACATCCGCTTGTTATAAATTCCGGTCAGTTCGTCATATTCACGTATATTTTTCACCTGTTTCAATTTTCGCAGTTCGCTGCGTTCTATAACATTTTTTACCCGAAAACGTACAACGTCCGGAACATACGGCCGCTGCACAATCTCCCAGACGCCTGTCTGCAAAATTCCGCCCTGTTCGTCTCCGGCTTCTACGGCTGCTATTACCGGAATCGTGCCGATGCTTTTATCTTCCTTCCACTCTCTGGCGATCTTATGTCCATCTGACTGTCCGGACACTGACAGATCCAGGATCACTGCCGCAAGCTGCTGTCTGTACTGCCGCATCAGCTGCAGCGCCTTTTCTTCGTTGTCTGCTTCCAGCAGATCATAGTCGTTACATAAAATATGTATTAAAGTCCGCCGGTTGATTTCCTGATGATCTGCAATCAGTACGATATTTTTTATCATATAAAATCCCCTGCCTTATCTGCGTTCTTTTTACATAAGGGCATTTTATCATAATATTAATCATAATTCAAATTAATTTGAAACAAGTACCGCGTAAATAGTTAGTGCCTGTCCCGTAGACTTCTTATTTTTCACAATACGTACCGTATGCGTTTTTTTCGTGCTGGAAGAATAACATGGCACGGCTCCCGGTTTATTATGTCTTCCGCCAGAATTATCCGCGTCGATAACCACAGTCTTTTTGCCGTCTACATAAACGTCATACTGACCGCCTCTCCCGTTGATCTGCTGCGCAAACACCAGGCCGATACTTTTTGCAGTCACCGTAAAAGTCAGATCTCCGTTTCCCTTCGCTGATGTCAGGTTATTTTTAAAAATACTGCTCTTACTGCTTTCTTCAAACGTCCCCATTTTCTGAATCTTTATATCCTTACATGTCAGCACCTTTGCGCTTTCATACTTTTTCGACGTCACATAAGATTTCGGTTCTTTTTTATACGCGGCCTCACCAAGCGCCATTTGCCGGATACTTTCCAGATACCGCACCAGAATCTCTCCTGCCACCGCATATCCAAGCGCCGACGGATGAATGGCATCTCCGGACAATTCTTCCATCGTATAAATCCCCTGCGTAATCATATCTTTCATAACGTTTCCATAACTAAGCATCGGCAGCCGGTAATGCTTTCCGATCTCCGCCTGCTGCAGCTGGCAGCTCCACCCGTTCAGCTTTGACATAAAGAAAAGCATCACCGCCGGTTTCGACGAAGCGTTCATAATTTTCCGAATCAGATTTTCATAGGACTGTTTATGATACGCCGTCTTTTTGTCATTCACCGCAAACTCCACGACAACCAGATCCGGCTTTTTATCCAGCACATCTTTTTGCACCCGGTGCACTCCCAGATAGGAATCCGTTGCGCTGATTCCGGCGTTTACAAAACGCAGATCGGCTCTCGGAAATTTTTTGTACCACCAGTCCGTAAAATAATCGACATACGTGAGCTTTTTATTCATGCTTTCATCTCTGGTTCCTGTAGACATCGTTCCCTTCGTAATAGACCCTCCGATAAAGGCAATCGTAACCTTCTGCCCGTTCTCAGCTTTACGCATCACGTTAAATAAAGGCGCTTCATTCGCGCCCGTCCAGGGATTCGCAAGCTGCATCTGACGATCTGTCACATAACCGGCCGGCAGATTGTTTCCCTTGATGCCTCCGGTTCCTCTTGCCTGAACTGTGAAAGGAGCCGCCGTCAGTATGTGCACAACAGATACAAATAAAATCGCGACCATGCACATGCAGGACAGCTGTTTTCTGACTTTTGTAATTGTTTTCAAACTCATGAGCAATACCTTCTTTATTATATAGATTTTTATTACAGCTCCTGTTCGTCCGCGGAAGGGCTGCTGCGTTTCTTTTATCTATTTTAACATATTCTGACGGATAAATTCCATAGTAACCATAATTTTCCTCGAAAAAACATATGCCAGATCGATCCTGGTATTCTGTCCTGCCAGTGATAAAGCATCTGCATAAGGCCGTCCCCGAAAAGTTGTGCAGATTTTTACCCGCCTGCGTATGATTTTTTTTGATAAAATCATAAACCTGCTTACGCTTCATATATATTATTAATACTGATCCTTTTATGGAATGGCAATTATGAAACCAACCGTTTACAAGTTTATTGTTTCTCTGGAGCTTCTTTCCCTTCTTGGAATACTCGCCCTGACGATTTTTCGTTCCTATGCAGAGCGCTCTATCCAAAAAATATTAAATGATAGTTCAACAAAATATCCTGTTTCTTCATTGACTGCAGATCTGTCAGATCAGCCTGATTCCGCTGCAGGCGATTTCATCAAATGGGTCGATTTTAAAGTAACCAGCGAGGCTATGAACGACGCCTATCAATACGATCTGGCTTCGCATGATACCGACGTGCCTCTTGACTGGGTATCTCTGCTTGCCGTGCTTGGCGCAAAATATGGCGGCGAATTTAAGAATTATAAAAAATCCGATCTGGATTCTATTGTAGATAAATTATCAAATAAACAATTAACTTTTGAAAAGTTAACTTCAGATATGAAATATTATAATTATTACAATGAGGCTTATCATGCCGTGTTAGGCGGACTGGTGGGCGAATATCAGATCCCGGGAGCAGCTTCCGGAGAAATGGAATATGGATTAAAAGGATTTTCTCCAATTGCAAAAGGTTTTCCATATACAGACTATGACGACTTCGGTTCTTCCCGTTCTTTTGGCTATCGCAGGCAGCATCTCGGACACGATATGATGGGCCAGATCGGTACGCCGATCATCGCTGTGGAATCCGGATATGTGGAATGTCTTGGCTGGAACCGATATGGCGGCTGGCGCATCGGCATCCGCAGTTTTGATAAAAAAAGGTACTATTATTATGCACATCTGAGACAAAACTTTCCATACAGCAAATCATTAAAGGAAGGCAGTACCGTGACTGCCGGAGATGTTATCGGTTATATGGGTCATACTGGCTACAGCGATAAAGAAAACACGAATAATATCGACATTATACATTTGCATTTTGGTTTGCAGCTGATTTTTGACGAATCTCAAAAAGATGGAAACAACGAAATCTGGATCAGCTGTTACGAACTGACGCGTTTTTTGTCACAAAACCGCAGCGAAACAGTCAAGGACGCATCGACCAAAGAATGGCGCCGGATACAGGAAATCATCGATCCCGCGGTGAAAAACTACGAATCTTCGCTCAAAGACGCAAAGCAGACATAATAATACTTTAACAAAATTCTATACGTGCAAAACGGCTGAACGCTCCGGAAAAACCGGATATTAAAAAACTGTAGCAGACAAATATATTTCCATACATGGTCTGCTACAGTTTCTTTCGGACGAATCACTTCATCCTTTCCATTTCTATTCTGTTTCAATCGTCATTCACGTCTCTTCTTCTGCTGTCATTTGTTTTTGAT